>Ga0307509_10006509_pt1 | contig 15675 bp, 13 predicted proteins | sample 10_EM_MG_FD_202245 | JGI IMG/M metagenome (GOLD analysis project Ga0307509, IMG submission 202245) | Populus trichocarpa ectomycorrhiza microbial communities from riparian zone in the Pacific Northwest, United States - 10_EM | ecosystem: Host-associated > Plants > Roots > Unclassified | place...
ATAGCCGTGTACGACGCCCCGCCCTCACCGATCTTCGCCTGGCGCCCTTCCCTGACCTTCACCAACTGCTCAAGATTTTCCGGAGCGATGTAGTCGGGCCCTGCCGCGATGATCGCCTCAGCGTAGGCCGGGGTCTGCAACAGCCCAGGCACCAGCGCCGGTTGCCACTGTCGGATATAGGTCGCGTCGTCCTCCAACGCGATGTGGTCCAAGTAGTCGGGCTGGAGATGTTGCGCATGCTCCAGCCACCAACCCCGGTTCTTCGAACGCTTGGCCAACTCCTCTAGCTTGGCCCTCACTTCGAGGTCCTTGACGCCGTACGCATCCAGCAACAAGCGCACCTCGATGACACGAGCGGTGACGTGACCGCTCTCAAGGCGACTGATCCTGGCCTGACTTGCCGCGATGACCTCGGCAGCCTGCGGCTGATCGAGCTTCGCTGCATGCCGGTACTGCCTAAGTGCCGTACCCAAACGCCTACTGCGTACCGTCGGCCGTCCACCTGCGGGCATGGGACACCCCCCCTCTCCTCCGGCAACGATGCCACACGCACCCCTACTTCCGAGGGCATGTCACTCGATCGAGTGGACAGGTGAATGCATTCACTCGAACCTGTTGCGCAGGCGCCGAATCCGACCGTAGCTTCGTGAAGGCGCCGCAGCGCAGCCCAACTTGACGCCACGTCAGGACGGAGTTCCCCATGCCCGCGTCCGAAAGTTTCCGCATCCCCAAACACCGCCGACACGTCCCCACCGCCCGCCAACGCGTCCGCAAGACCCTCGCGGACTGGGGCATCACCGACGAACTCGCCGACGCCGTAACCCTGTTGGCCAACGAACTGGTCACCAACGCCGTGACCCACTGCCGGGTCTCCCACTCCCAGGTCAAGGTCGAACTCACCCTCAACGAGAACGAGTTGACCCTTGAGGTCTCCGACCCGGACCGGGACAGACTCCCCCGGCCGCACGACTCGACCCCGGATGAGGAAGGCGGCCGGGGTCTGGCCCTCGTAGCCGCGCTGGCCGCCAACTGGGGATGCCGGCAGGAGTCGTACGCGAAATGCGTGTGGGCGAGGTTCGACCTGGAGGGGGTTCAGGCTCATGGTCCGCATGTTCCGGCGGCTTTATGAGGCGACGACCCGCCTGCTCACGCACAGAACTCCCCGAACTCCCCTGCCCAACACGGACCTTGGGGGCGAAGTCCGGACGCCCGACCCCTACGTTTGGCGCCTCCCAACCCCCCACGACGCCCGCTGGAAGCGCTGGCACAAACGCTCCCGCGCGGCCGGTCGCCACCTGCCCTTCCCGCTCGACGAACCCTGTTGGCAACTCCCGCCCGAGCCCCAACAGCCGCTCTGGCAGGCCGAGTCCGACCTGGTACGCCTCTACGTCCCTACGTCACACTCACGTAAGACGGACATCGCCCACACCCCCGAACGTGTCTGTTAGCGTCCGCGCGACCCCTCGAAGATCCGCACCTCGAAGATCCACGACAGGAGACGCAGATGCATATCGCCCTCATCCTCGCGAGCGGCATCGCCTGGACGATCGTGTACATCGAGGCGATCCGGGTCGGGTTCCGCGAACGCACCTACGCCATGCCGGCCGTAGCGCTGGGTCTGAACTTCGCGTGGGAGTGGACGTACGCGGTGCACAACCTCGCCTTCGACCCGTCCGTGCAGGGCGGTATCAACCTGGTGTGGGGCATCGCCGACGCGGTCATCGTGTACACGTTCTTCCGGTACGGCCGCGCCGAGTTCCCGTCGTTCGTCACGGCGCGAATGTTCGGCGGGTTGAGCGTGCTGCTGTTCGGGATGTCGTTCGCCGTGCAGTGGCTGTTCCTGGCGAAGTTCGGCGCGGAGGACGGGGCCGGTTACTCGGCGTTTCTCCAGAACCTGCTGATGTCCGCCCTGTTCATCGCGATGTTCGTCGCGCGGCGCGGACTGCGCGGGCAGTCGGTGACGATCGCGGTGGCCAAGTGGCTCGGCACGCTCGCGCCCACGATCCTGTTCGGCGCCCTTCAGCACGACGGGTTCCTGCTCGGGCTCGGCATCATGTGCAGCGTGCTCGACCTCGTCTATGTGTGGTTGTGCGTGGGGGCGAAGCGGGACGGCGACGCGGGTGACGCACCCGAGCCGCCCCGCACCGTGACAACGCGGGCCGACAGTGCATCCATGGAGGCATGACCCCGTCTCGTAGACGTACACGCACACACGTACGCATACGATCGGCCGGTGAACGAGCACGAGCACAAGACCGTGATCCTGCACGCGGGCGCGACGCCGTCCGCTCCCGCCCTCGTCCTTCGCCCCTGGCGCACGGAGGATGTCGCCGCGCTCGTCGAAGTGTTCCGGGATCCCACACTGCGCCACTGGACCAGTTCAGGCGTGGAGAACGAGGCCGATGCGCTGCGGTGGATACGGGACCAGGAGCGGAACTGGGCGACGGGAGACCACCTCGCTTTCGCGGTCCTCGAAGCGCACCCCCAACCCACCTCCGTCCAAGGTCAGTTGGCGGGCCACGTGATCCTCAAGGAGGCGGTCACCGGCAAACCGTCGGCCGAGGTGGGCTACTGGACCGCCGCGCACGCCCGCGGGCGAGGTGTGGCACCGCGCGCGTTGGAGGCCCTCAGCGACTGGGCCTTCGACACCCTGGGGCCCGACGGGTTGGAGCGCCTGGAACTCCTGCACCAGGTGGACAATCCGGCCTCCTGCCGCGTGGCCCACAAGAGCCGGTACCCCCTCGACACCGTCCTGGCTCCGGCGCCGCCCGCGTATCCCCGCGAGGGCCATCTGCACGTACGGCACAGGGACAGGGATAAGGACAGGGACAGGGACAGGGACAGGGACAGCTGAGACGACCGGCCTCGATCGCGGGCTTGCAGCTCACCCGGCGTCAGGGCGCATCGTTGACGCATGAGCATCGACCAGACATGGAAGGTCGGAGCGCTCGCCGAGGCGAGTGGGCTGACTGTTCGTACGTTGCATCACTGGGACCGGATCGGGCTGCTCGTTCCGTCCAGGCGTACGGCCGCCGGGCACCGCGAGTACACCGAGCAGGATGTGGTCCGCCTGTATCAGGTACTCGCGCTGCGCCGTCTCGGCCTGGGACTGGAGACCATCGCCACGTGCCTGGACGTCGGAGTCGACCCGGTCCGGCTGGTGAACGAGCACCTGGCCGCCGTAGCGGCGTCCATCGCGTCCCTCGAAGCGCTGAGGCACCGACTGGCCGACATCCAGGGCGAGTTGGCCTCCGATCGGGCACCGGAGATCTCCACGCTGATCGGCGCGCTCGGAACGATGGGCGGCGCGGGCCCGGAACGCGAGCAGGCGCTACGGCGCCACCTCGACGACGACCAGATCCAGACACTGCACGACCGGGCGGCGGTGCTCGGCCCCGGCGCCCACTACCTCCTGGAGGTCGAGTGGCCGGAGCTGTACCGCAGGGCCGAGGCGCTGCGGACCGCCGGGGTGGAGCCGACGGCGCCGCAGGTGAGGAAGCTGGTGGAACGCATGGACGAGCTGAGCTCGCTGTTCAGCGGGGGTGACAGCGGCGTCTCGGCCGCGGTGCGGTCCGCCTGGCGGCACGAGCCGGCCGCGCTGTCCGGCGACCCGACGGCTCCGGCCGACGCGTGGCACGACCTGACGGCCTACCTCGACCGGGCCCGCGCGCACGCCCACGCCCGCTCCACCGCGTGACACGGTTGCACCACTGCCTACAGAGTGATCTGCCTACAGAGTGATCCAGTAGCGGCGCTTGATGCCCGAGTCGGTGGTGCGGATGTCCTCCAAGACGCCACCGTTGCGCTCGATGCTGCGCGCCGATCCGACGTTGTCGTCGTCGCAGGTGACGAGGACCCGGCCCAGACCGAACGCAGGGGCCTTGAGGAGAACCGCCCCGAGGGCCCACGTGGCCAAGCCGCGTCTCCGGGCGGAGGGCCGGATGCTGTAGCCGATGTGTCCGCCGACATCGAGCAGGAAAGCGTTCAGGTAGTGCCGCAGATCGATGGCTCCCAGATAGCTGTCGTCCTCGACGATCCACCAGTGGGTGGCGTGGACACGCTCCTCTCCCACGGCGACCGACCTGTCCGACTGCTGATGCAGTTGCTCGACCCACGCCGAGAAGACCTCGGGGCAGTCGAGGTCGCCTTCAGGTGCGAGACGCAAGCCGGTCCCGTCCTGGTGGGCACCTGGAGGCCACTCATCACGCGCCGCGAGCCATGAGGACTGGAGTCGACCTGTGGGTCTGATCAGTTCAGGCATGCGGGCGACAGTAACACTCGCCGCCCCCTCTGATCAGGCACTTTGCGTGGTCCGGGCCCACGACAGGTCCTAGCCCTCTCCACCCGCCTTGGTCAGCGCGTCCGCGATCATGCGGGTGGCGAAGTCGGGGTTGTCGGCGATGCGGTTGATGTGTTCCGCGAGCAGGAACGCCGTGGCTTCCAGCGGAGTCATCTCGTCCTTGGTCCAGTCGCCGTACTGCTGACGCCACAGGTTGGGGCTCAGCCCGGTGCCCGCGGCGATCACCAGACCGGCCATCATGGGGATGACCTCGGGGGGACAACTCCTGGGCATCATCCGCATCGTGGCCACGAGGGTGGGCACCACGTACTCGATGACGTCCTTGTCCTCGCTCTCGTGGGCCTTCCTCAGCCACGTCATGAACATGTAGATGAGCGTGCACGCGCCGTCCAGCAGATCGTCGAGCCCGTCGGGACCCAGCGACGCGAGGTACTGGTCCATCAACTCCTGCTGTTCGGGGTCGGTCGCGGACTTCCCGGCGTGGACGGTCTTCAGCCGGGAGTCGACCATCATGAGTACGGCGCCCACATCGCCGGCGGGGGCGTACTTGGGGTCGCAGGACGATGACACGGGGTTCCTCCTCCGGTGGCCGCGGTGGGTAACGCGGCGCGTCCGCAGCGTAGTTGCCGGACGGGCCGCAGGTCAGTGGCTTTGTCGTGGTTTACGGCAACTGGGCGAGGAGTTGCATCAACCGCCCTGCGCGCCATGGCCGTTCGGCTGGTTGGATCCGCACGTGGATGACATGGCGTGGAGCCCCTGCGCTTCTCCACCGTGGAGACCGAGACCATCCCGGACAGGACAACCAACCGGTGCACCACCACGCCCACTTGTGGACCGAACCCAACTCGCCGAGGATCTCCCGCCGGCCTTGGTCCGCACCGGGCATCTGGACCGGGCGCGCACTTTCCGGGACAACAAGGTCAAGCCGACCGCACAATGGCGGCGGGCGAAAGGGGGCGATGTGGCGCAATCCTGGTTAGCACTCCTGGTGGCGCTCGTCGGTGTGGTGGGCACGCTGAGCGCGGCGCTCGTCACTCAGGTCAGGGCCGACCGCGTCAAGCGGCTGGAGATCGACACGCTGCGCGCGCAGCACGCGGAGGACCGGGCACACGCCGAGCGGATGCGCACGCTGGAGCTGGCGGACGCCCACGAGCAGCGGGCCGAGGCGCGGCGGGCCGAGGCGCGCGTCCGGCTGCGTGCCTGTTACGTCGCCTTCAACGCCGCGGCCCGGCAGTACCAGACCGCACAGGTCAACGTGGTGCACGCACTGCGCGCCGGTACGGATGTGACGGATATGGCGGATGTGAACGAGTACGTCGTCGAGGCCCTGGAAGAGGCCCGTACCGCCTTCCGCGCGAACTACGCCGAAGCGCAGATGCAGTTGCCGGGTCCGGTCCTCGAAGCCGCGTCGGCGGTGAGCCGCAGGCTCAACGACCACTACGGCGTGCTGAAGATGTCGCTGGCCGAGACGCCCCGCGCCCCCGCCCCGCCCGATTGCGAGCAACGGGTCCAGTCCGCCTGGGTGGTACTGACCGAACTGCGCCGGACGATGCGCCGCGACCTCCGTATCGACATCGACGACGCGGCGCCCTGAGCCGCCCGGCACGGCCACTGGCACGGCTACTGCCCGTGGTGCGCGAAGGCGGACCACACCTCCAGTTCGTCCATGCCGCGCTGTTCCGCCTCCTTGAACACGCCGTCGTACGCGGTGAGTTCGGCCGGTACCGTCCGATGCGGGTCCAGCATCCAGAGCTGCGCGGCCCGCAACGCCTCCCCGGCCGGGTCTCCGGCGCGCAGCCGGTTGTGGAGGACGAGCATGAGGGCGGTGGTGCGTGGATCGTCGGCCACGTCCCAGCGCGAACCGACCACCGCGGTGGCGCCGGCGCTGAGGAAAGCCGTGGCCAGCGTGAGCGCCTCGTCGTGGTCGCTCACCGTGAGGTCGCTGGTGCAGTTGGCGAGGACGACGGTTCCGCCGGGTGTCCCGGGGTCTCGCTCGACCGCCCCCGCGAGCACGTCCGCGACCGTGATGTGGTGCCCGCCGCCGAGCCGTAGCACCGAGTCCGCGGGTGAACTCCCGGTGTCCGCATGGCAGTTGACATGCAGTACGGCGGTCGGGACCCGGCTGTGGCCGGGCAGGAACGCGCTCAGCGACTCCGGCACGGGAGGCAGCGGCGGCGGCGCGCCGGCGGGAGCGTGCTCGCCGAGGCCCCCGACGACCCGCGTCCCCTCGTACAGGGAGCCGACCAGCGCCGCTTCCCGATGCATCCGCCAGGAGCCCTCCGGGTCGGCGACCACGGCCACCGAACCCGCGCCGAGCCGGGCGCGGGGCCGGTCGGCCACCTCCATGAGCTGGCGGGCGGTGGCGCAGTAGTGCAACAGCGCGAGTTGGCAGGCGTAGGCCGCACCGGCCGGGCCGGCCGCACTGTTCGGGCAGCGGGCCGCGTGCCACGGCACCGCGCCGAGCGCCCCCACCGGCGCCAGTACCAGGCGGGGCGTACGGCCGTACCGGCCGCGGGCGGCGGACAGCACAGGGGCCATCGCCACCTCGCCCGCCCAGGAGCACAGCGCGTCGAGCGCGTCCCGCCACCGTTTCTCCAGGCGCGCGAGCCGGCGTCCGTGGTTGGCGTGCATGACCTCCGGGTCGCCCGGAGCGGGGCGGTCGTCGGCGCGGGCGGCGGCGCGGAACGTCTCGGCGGCACGGTCGTAGGCGCCGAGCGGGCTGTCCGCGGAGACGGCGAGGCCCGGCAGCGCGAGCGCTTCCACCGTGCCGGTGGCACTGACGATCACCGCGTGTCCGGTGGTCGCCGCGCCACCGGTGCCCCCGCCCGCCCCCGTGTCCTCGCCGGGCACGAGGTAGACCAGCGCGTCGCGCCCGAGGCGTCGTAGCGCCTGGCCGACCCGGCCCGGGCTCGGCGCGGACACCAGCCGTTTCTCCGCGGCGCTCCCGGCGAAGGCGTCCAGGACCTGGCGGCGCAGCCCGTCGGACACGGCGTGCCGTTCGCCGCCGCCCGCCGCGCCCTCCCACTGCCGGGCCAGGTCGCCGTGCCCGCCGTCGCGCAGCAGCTGGGGGACCGTGACGCCGACGGTGGCCGCGTTGAGGACGAGCCCGCGTCCGAGTTCCAGCGCCTCGTACGCCGTCACCGGCTCCTGGTCCTCCAGGCTCCAGCGCAGCAGGCGGAGCATGTCGGGCGCGACCGCGCGGGCGGAGTCGAGGGCGTGTCCCGTACCGGACTGGAGCAGGACCGCGCGGCCGTGTGCGTTCAGCAGCGACCGGGCCGTGTCCCGGGCGTCCCGGCGGTGCCCGGCGTCGGCGGGGCCGACGGGACCATGGGCGCGGTGCGCTTCGGCGAGCGCCCGGAGGACCGCCCGGGCGAGCGGATCGCCGGGGGCCGTGTGCAGCACCGCCCACCGGTCGCGCAGCACCCGCAGCGCCCGGCCGAGGTCCGCCGCGTCGCCGGTGCGCCCGTGGCGGGTCAGCAGCAGGACGCCCAGGCCGTACGCGCAGCGGCTGCGGGAGCCGTGGTACCCGTGCGCGCCGTGCTCGGTCTCGGTGCCGAGCACGGTGACGGCGCGGTCGAGCAGGGCGTCGACGGCCTGGGCGTGGTCGTGGCCGTAGTGCGGGTCGGCTGTACCTGTGCCGCGCGCGCCCTCCGTCCGGTACAGGTCGCACAGTGTCGCCGCGGCCCTGAGGAGCAGGCTCGGACGCTGCATGCCCTCGTCCGGGCTGGCCGCGGCAACGTCGAGGAGTTCCTCGGCGGCGGCCCGCGCAGCCACCAAGTCGCCTATGGCTACGGCCTGTTGCACCTCGCGCCGCATGAGCTCACCGCGCAGGGCCGGGCGCCTGGGGTGCCCGTCAGGGAGCGCGCGGAGTACGTCCGCCGCGGCTGCGGCCGAGGACTCGGAGCCGTTCAGGAGGGCGGGCGCCAGCGGTCCGGCGAAGACCACGGCGAGCAGTTCGGCACGGAAGGGAGCCGTCCACTCCGGGGGCACCGGGCGGAAGAGGCGCGCGGGCACCTGAGGGTCGCCCGCGGCCACGAGGAGTTCACACAGGGAGGGCAGCACCACGTCCTCGGAAGTGCGCGCCAGCAGGGCGCCGTAGGCGCGGGCGGCTGCGTCCAGGTCGGTGCGGTCGCCGAGGATGAGGTGCCGGTCCAGGAGCAGCCGGGCCAGGAACTCGGCGCAGCGGTCCGCGAGGGCGGTCCCGGCGGAGAACGGGGAGTCGGTCGTGCCGAGGGCGGTCCCGCCGGAGATCGGGGTACTGGCCGTGCCGAGGGCGGCCACCGCCCTGCGCGCGAGGGCGACAGCGGTCTCCAGGTCCTCGCCGTCACGGTCCCGCAGCCAGCGGTGATGGTGCAGCACCGCCAGGGTCGCGGCGGCCGGCACGCTCAACTCCGCTTCGGCCCGGACCAGTTCGGCGACCCGGGTGGCCGGTATCGCGAAGGGGTCGGGCGTACCGTCGCCGAGCAGGACGGCCGCGTCGAGGTCGAGCGTGGGGGCGCCCCCCGGCCCGCCGCCTCCGAACCCGCCGCCGGTCCGGGCCTGGCCCACGGCCTCCCGTGCGTCTTCCTCCGGTTCCGGTTCCGGTTGCGGTTCCCGTCCCGTCCCCGCCGTCTCCGTCGTCCCCGCCGGCTCCTCCCGCGGTGCCCCGCCGAAGAAGAGCCCGAGCAGTCGTCGTACGTCGCCCGAACCGAACCGTTTCAGAGCGGACGCCACCGGTGCGTACAGCGGTGATTCCGGCGGGAGGAGGGCGAGCGCCTCGCTGAGCGCCGCCCGCGCGGCCTTCCGCTCGGTGTCGGTGGCGCGGCCTCCTTCGTCGATGTGGAGCCCGAGGACGCCCACGACACCCAGCATGGCCACCCGCAGGCCGGTCGCCTCGGCCTCCAGCCGGGGCAGGGCCCGCCGCAGCCGCTGCGACCAGGCCCGGGAGTCCGCCACGGAGGGCGGACCGCTCGGGGAGCGCAGCAGTCGCACCATGACGGAGACATAGGCGAACAGCGGCTCCGCTTCGTCGGAGGAGCCCAGTACCCCGTCGAGCAGCTGCAGATCGTCCTCGACGCTCGGGAACCCGGACACGTCGGGCACCGCGGGGCCGTTCGCGTCGGTCGACGCGCGCACGAAGGGTTCCGTGTACCAGACCCGGTACATCAGGGCGACGAGGAACGTGGCCCGGAGGTCGTCGTCCCCCAGCCCGTCGGACTCGGGCAGTCGTTCCATCGCCACCCGCATGCAGCGCAGCGCGTCGCGCAGCACGGTGGGCTCGACCTCGGGCAGCCGGCAGGCGAAGTCCATCAGCAGCAGGACGCCGAGCAACGCCTGCGCGTAGAGGTGGAGTTGGTCGTCGTACGGGTAGAGCCCCGTCCCGGTGCGCAGCAGTTCGGCGGCCTCGCGGACATCGGCCACCACGTGCGGCGCGGTGTGTGCGAGGGACATGGCGGGGTCCTGCCGCCCGTTCAGGACGGCCTGGTCGGCGACGCCGTAGGACAGTGGTTGTCCATGGCGCACGGCGCGCTGCCCGAGCACGACCGCGGCCTTGAGCACGACCTCGGCCCGGTCGTCGTCCTCCGGCCCGATGAGGGGGACGAGCCGCCGCACGCAGAACGCGAGCCGGTCGTGGCCCCCGTCGCCGAGCACGCCTTCCGACAGGTCCAGCCAGAGCAGTTGGACGAGCGTGTCGAAGTGCGCCACGAACTCGTCGTCCACCGCCGCACCGTGCGCCGCGGGGTCCCCGGTCGTCCCGGCGGCACGCGCCCCGGGATCGGACGGGTCCGCCGACCGCGCGGCGGGGTGGGCCGCCAGCACCGCCTCCACCAGTTCTACGGCGGCCGCGCGGTCCCGCGCCGGGGTCGGGTCGCCGGTCCGCTGCGCGCGCCGGTTCTCCTCGGAGCGCGAGCACAGGGCGTGGAGCAGGCCCTTCTTCAGCCCGAGCACGGTCTCGTCCCGCAGGCCGGGACGGGCGAGCGCCGCCCGGTACCAGTCGACGGCGATGCCCTGATGCCGCTGCGCGGTGGAGAGTTCGAGCAGCATGTCGCACAGGTTCGTGCCCAGTTCCGCCGCGTCCGCCGCGTCCGCGGGGTCGTCGCCGTCGAGCAGTCCCGGCATCAGGCCGAGGAGGGCGATCACCTCCTCGGCCGCGGCCGCCTCCGTGGCGGGGGACGGGTCGGCGTGGACGCGGTCGTCGAGGTCCAGCGCGGAGAGCTGTACGAAGTCGAAGGTCACGACGGGTTCCAGCCAGGGTTCGAGATCGTCGGCCGCCCGCGCGGCGCCGAGCAGGGTGATGGCCCGGCGGCGGTCGGCGAGCCGTTCGGGGTTGCGGTGATCCGCGCAGCGCGACCGGTCCGACAGGACGAGGCCGAGGACGGCTCGGCAGCGAGCGGGGTCGGCGACCAAGTGCTGGTCCGGTCCGTCGAGGAGGTCGCCCAGCAGCCGGACGATCAGGTCGGCGTCCGCCTCACGTGCCGGGCCGGGCGCGGTACCGCTCAGGCGGTCGGCCACGTGGAAGGCCCACTCACAGGTCAGGTCGACCTGCGCGAGGCGCTCGGGTTCCGGTCCGCCGTCGCCGGACAGGTCGGTGGCGAACGCGCACAGGGTGGCGAACCGCTCCCGCACGCGGCCGAGCCGATACCCGGCCGGTTCGAGGGCGCAGCGCATCGCCGCGGCCGCCAGGGACATCACGTACAACACGCGGCGTCGCTCGTCGTCCGTGACCGTGTCGCACAGCGCGGCGAGCAGGGTCTCCGCCTCACCCAGTTCCCCGGGGACCGGCCCCGCGCCCGGCCCCGCGCCCGGCGCCCGCCCGGCTCCCGCCGCCAGGGACCGCTCGGCGGCCTCCAGCAGCCGCTCCACCCGATCCAGTGGCTCCTCCTGACCCCCCTGACTCTCCTGGCTCTCCTGACCCTCCAGGCCGGTGCCGCCCATTCCGTTCCCAGTCATTCCCCACCCCGATTCGGCACATGCCCATTCCGCACCCGGCCGCCGAGCGCGGCACACGGTGTTCCCCACCGGATTCGAGACCGGACCCCCGGGGCGATCTTAGGGAATTCTGTCGGCCGGGCCCGCCGAATGCTATACACCCACCCAATTGTCAAGAAAGGCCAATTGCCAAAAGAACGGTACCTCACTACCGTACGGATCCATCCCGATTCCAGAGGGGGGCGCATGGACGAGTACGAGGTACGACTCATCGCGGCGCTGACGAGAGATCGGCAGGCGATACTAGAAAAACTCACCTCGGAAGATCGGAACCACCTTGACGCATTGCTCGACCTGGCCGCCGAAGGGGGCGACGAACGGCGGCAGAAGGCCGTGACCCGTGCCGTCGCGGCACACCTGCGTGCCGCCCTGCCGGAGGACGAGGTCCGGGCGGCGGTCGAGAGGCGGTTCACCGGTACGACGTCGGCCCCGCCGCACGAACTCCTGGCTGCGTTCGCCTCGTTCAGCGGCCGGTCGGCAGCGCCGCACGGCACCGGGTCGACAGCACCGCACGCCGCCGGGTCAGCAGGGCCGCACGGCACCGAGCCCGCCCCGGTCGGCGACACGGAGGCCCAACCCTCGCCGTACGAACGGCTGTTGGCCGCGCCCGCGCTCACCGAGGACGACCTGCGGGACAACTTCGGCGTGGAGGCGACCGATCCCGAGCTGATCCGCCTGCGCCGCCGCGACGGCACCGAGCGGCTGCCGGCCTTCCAGTTCGACGGCACGGGCCGACCCCGGGAGGTGGTCGTCGCCGTCAACCGCATGCTGGGCGCCGCGGAGGATCCCTGGGGGGTGGCCGACTGGTGGCTCGGCCCCAACCCCTGGCTGGCCGCGACCCCGGCGGCACTGCTCGGCACAGGTCTGGACGGACAACTGCTCGCCGCGGCGAGCGTGGTGGGCGAGGAGGACTGACATGGCCCGAGGCGCACGACTGCCCGACCGGGGCACGGCCGAACCGAAGCGGATCGACTGGAAGGCGGGCCAGGTCCTGTACCGGGTGCACTCGCGCAAGCGCGAGGCGGTCGAGTTCAACCCCACGCCCCAGGACCACCACTTCGGCGGCGGCCGGTTCGACAGCACACCCAACCTCCGCTACTCCTACCTCTACGCGGCACCCGACCGGACGACGGCGCTGGCCGAGAGACTGCTGCGCGACATCAGCTTCGACGGCACGAACCCCACCCGCGTCCTGCAGCGCAAGGAACTTGAGGGCAAGCGGCTCTCGCAGGTCCGGCTGGCCCAGGACGTGGCACTGCTCTCGCTGCGCACGGTGTTCGACCTCTGCGCCGTACAGCAGAACAACGACTGGCTGGTGCGGTGCGAGCCCACGGAGTACGCCTTCACCCGCCGCTGGGCGCACTGGCTCCGTGCCGAAGCGCCTTGGGCGCAGGGCTTCCTCTACGGCTCGCGCCTCGCCTTCCCGAACGTGTCACTGGTGCTGTTCGACCGCGACGCGGACAGCGATCTGCTGGAGGCCACCGGCGAACCCGCGCGTGACCTCGACGAGCCGGACAGCGTGCGGTGGCTCGACAGCCGGCTGAGGCGGTTCCACGTCAGGGTCGGGCCACCGGACGCCGGTGCCGGCACCGGGGCCTGACGCCCTCATAGCGGACCGCGGGCGAAAGCCGGGCGTTTTCCGGGTTCTTACCGGTTATTTGGACGAACCGCAGACCGATCGCCCGCACACGTGCATACTTTTCCATCAGTAACCGATCGGGCTGCCACAGCCGCACCTTTCGGCGTGTTCCCTGTCGCACGCAACGGCGTCCACTCGATTTCCACGTCGAGAAAACACGCCGTATTCCGTACGGCGTCTCTACGCCCATTTCCCCTTTCCGCTTCCCCTTTCCATTTTCCGCTTCCGCTTCCTCTTTCCATTTTCCGCTTCCGCTTCCTCTTTCCACGTCAGGACAGGAATGTCTGCATTCTCGAACGTCGAACGCCCCGCCGTATTTCCCGTCTGCCTCTGCATCGACGTCTCGTACTCGATGCAGGGCCCGCCCATGACCGCCGTCAACGACGCCCTCCCCGAGATCAAGGCCGCGATCAAGGCCGACCCGTCCACCGGTGAGATCGCACGGCTCGCCGTGGTGACCTTCTCCGACCAGGCCGACATCGTGCTGCCCCTGACCGACATCGCGTTCGCCGACATGCCCGTGCTGTCACCGCAGGGCGGCACCAACTTCGACATCGGGCTGCGCGCCTCCGGTGACGCGCTGCGCGACGGCATCAAGGGCCTCGGCAAGGGCAGCGCCTACCACCAGCCGGTGATCTTCTTCATCAGCGACGGCGAGCACAACGCGGGCGTCGACTGGACCCACACCCGGGGACAGATCACCTCCAAGGAGGACAAGTACGGGGCGCAGATCGTCAGCTTCGGCTTCGGCCAGGCCAACCGGGAGGCCATCCAGCAGGTCTCCACGGGCTTCGCCTTCTTCACCGACGAGAGCGACCCGGGAACGGCCGTCCGCGAGATCCTGCGCACGGTGCTCAGGAGCATCCGGACCACCTCCAGCAGCTTCTCCTCGGCCACCGGGGGCGCGCTCTCGGTACCGCTCGACGGAACAAAGCTCACGCAGCTCCCGCTCACCCAGCACATGGTGAACTGAGCGTGCGCGTAGGCAAGTTCATCGGGCGCAAGGGCCGGCACGCGGCTGCGGCGCCGGGCCAGGGGGCCGCCGTACCGGACACCGCCGACACGACGGAGCCGGGCGCGGCGGACCTCACGCCGCCGGACCCCATGTCGCCGGACCCCACGTCGCCGGAGCCCATGGCCCCCGCCGTGGACAACGTCTTCGCCACGGACAGCCACTCCGCCACGGACGGCGACCTGGCCACGGACGCCGTCCCCGCCTCCGGTACTCCCGATGGCGGGAACACCACAGGCACCGCGCTTCCGCCCATCGCCCCGCCCCGCACCCTGGCCACCGACGCCCCGCAGGTGGGAGACCATCTGCAACCCCTTCCGCTGCCCCGACTCGCGCCTACGACAAGCTCGTTGCCCGGACTGCGGGCCGACGGGGGAACACTGGGCGACCGGTGGCTGGGCGCGGCCAGCCTCGCCGGGCAGTCGCACCTGAACGGCGGCAGCACGGCACAGGACGCCTACCAGTTCACGCTCTCCGACGACGGCTCACTGCTGATCGCGGCGGTCTGCGACGGCATGGGCTCACGTCCCCTGACCTCGCAGATCGGCGCGACCCTCCTGGCCTCCCTGCTGTGCGAGACGGCCCGTACGGTCACCGCCGGACAGCTCGCGGCCGACCCGCGCGCCGTACTGGGCGGTGTCCTCGACGCGGCCTGCGCGCGGGTGACGCGGTTGCGCACGGCGGGGCTGCCCGGCCTGACGGACCGGGACCTTTCCTGTACGGCCGCCCTGGCGCTGCTCCCTGCCACAGGCACCGGCTGGGCGACCCGGGTCGGGGACTGCGCGGTGCTGCGGCTGGCCGGCGAGGCGTGGGAGACCGTCTTCGACCGCGACGGCGGACCGGTCAACATGGTCTCCGCCGCGCTGCCCCACCCCACTCCCGCGGAGGTCGCCGAGTACGCCCCGCTGGCCGAGGAGAGCCCGGGCGACTGTCTGATCCTGGCCTCGGACGGGCTGGCGGAGGACGCCTTCGGCTCGCCCGCGGTGCGCGCCTGGCTCGCCGAGCGCTGGTCGCGGCCCTGCGACGCCGCCGCGATGGCGGACTCGCTGCGCTACCGGCGCCGCGGCTCGCACGACGACCGGACCGCCCTCGTGGTGTGGTCACGGCAGCTGCGGAACGGATGACCGATGCGTACCGTCACCAGCAGGCTCGGCCGCAGATACCAGGTCGAGCCGCGGCCCTTCAACACAGACGGCGGCCAGGGTCTGCTGTACCACTGCACCGACCAGGACCGGGTGAAGCGCGTCTTCAAGGAGTACAAGACTCCCGAGTCCGCGTCGTCCGAGGTCCACCGGCTGCACCAGCTGGCTCTGCTCGGCCGGGACGCCGTGCACCGCGCCGAGAACGGCGGCAACCGCGCGACGCGCGGCGGCCTCGCCACGACCGCCGAATCGTCCATCAACTGGCCCATCGACGTGATCCACGGCAGGAACGGCGCCGTGGAGGCCGTCATCCTGCCCCTCATCCCGCAGTCCTTCATGTTCACGGACTCGGACGGAAACAAGGCGACCCGTACGCTCGACTTCCTCTACCTGGCCCGGGCCGAGCCGCCACCGCCCCAGGCGCCGGTACGCCTCGGTGTGCTGCTGCGCGTGTGCGACATCTTCAAGCAGCTGGAGGACCTCAAGCTCACCCACGGGGACCTGTCCGCGAAGAACCTCGTGTGGCGGGAGCGGGACACCCACGCCTATCTGATCGACTGCGACGGGCTGACCTCGTGGAGCACCCCGGCCACGCACGGGGTCGCCACACAGG
>Ga0307509_10006510_pt1 | contig 15674 bp, 15 predicted proteins | sample 10_EM_MG_FD_202245 | JGI IMG/M metagenome (GOLD analysis project Ga0307509, IMG submission 202245) | Populus trichocarpa ectomycorrhiza microbial communities from riparian zone in the Pacific Northwest, United States - 10_EM | ecosystem: Host-associated > Plants > Roots > Unclassified | place...
TCCTACCAATCTGCTCTCATACTACACAATTCCTCCTCACTTAGCGTGCAACGCAACCCCCTCGTACTTGCGCAGTATTCTCCACATAGCAGTAAAGATTGTGCACCATAGCCATATTTCAAACAGGAATTTTGTCCCCGTATGCTCGATCTTATTCTACGCTTTCCATGTTGGGTAAGTCATGTGGTCAGAGGGAAATCATAGTGATGAAGAGCGATGTAATAGAGTACGTACATCGGAAGTCATGTCAATAGTGCATTTGCTTTCTATAAGTAGCGGCGGTCCCTTCCCCATGGTAGGGGAAGTAAGATGAGGAATCAATACGTTATGTGAGTTAAAAGAACGAGAATTTCAACAGACACCTATAGGAATCTACAGTCCGTCCGGGGCAGCGGTTAGGATGGACGATCCCCTCCTAAGAAAAAGGCTAGCGGGCTGGACGCTTGAGATCACTAGATCTTCAACTTTTACTTGGCCCTGCCCTACAAATTAATCCTGTAATACAGAGATGATCCTAGGAATAAACCCTCTCCCGCTAGAGGGTTGTCTTCTGGGTAAACTCTCAACTGTCAACACTCGGCTACGGACAAGAATCACTAGCCGGCATCAAAAGCTGGAGCAGGATTACAAAAACAGCATTTTCGATCGCTCGAACAATGGAAGCACTACGGAAAGTGCTAGAAAACCCTTCCACCTGGGTCTAGAAATGGATTGGAATCATTCTCTTGTGATGATGATCCTGCGCCCATTCAAGAAATCCTTCTTGTCCTACCTGCTGCACATCACTGCGAGGTATTGGAGACAGGATCACGACCTTCGGAGATCCGAGCGAACCGCAAAATTGTGAGATTGAGGTTTCCGCAGAAGAGTGGCTGCAATAAGTGATCGCATTCTGTCAAGGAGACATTGAACAAGCTTAGCGTGCTGGAATATTCTTATGCCTTTTACGTGCATGTTTCATTGGGAGCAGTATATATCCCCTGTGCGGGTAGCTATCTTTTCCTATCAGGCAGCGGTCGGCTAAAAAGATCTATTTGGAAGCGCAAATCTCTAAATCTATGATATATAGATCACGGGGAAAAATCTAATCTCAACGGGGGATCATATCCTCGGGTGAAGAATGCTAAATAATAATGCGGTAAGATATTTGCACTCAGTACCGAGAAGTGACCGTATCACCTAATCCCCTGATCACACTATAGCTGCGAGTATACCTCATCCTTCTCAAAAAATTCCTAGTCGATACCGCCTCCGAAAATCCTGGGGCTTCCTAATGCCATCCCCATCCTTTTTTCTTCTCTCCTTTACCAACTCAACTCTTCCTTCCTTCTCCCCTAGTTGGACAAAGGTTTAAGAATCGTCCATTATTTTAATTTTTCTCTAACCCGCCAGGCATAGGGAGGATATTTTCGTAAATGGCAGTGATTATTTCGCTGGTTGGTCTACATTGACCGCGTTCTACAACATCACCCCTAGCATTTCTAACCAGCCGCAGGCGAAGGATTCCGGTATTCTACGTCGTTTAGCTGTCTCTCCCGCCCGCTACCCTTCTCGTCATGAAAAGGTTCACCCATTAAAGAGTTGGTATGATACTTGGGGGGGTGTAGAATAGTGCCGGTTGAGTATGCCTCTTGGGGAGGTATGCAGGGAGACTGGTGCGCGTACATACTCGGCGTATGTTCGGATATTAAAAAAAAAAGCCTATCAACACACATACGATTGGGTCTTGAGGGAAGATATTACCAAGCACTCTGTAAACCTTTTCTCGGAAGGTCGGGATATTACATCTTTTAACAGAATACACATTTGAGGTTTTGTGGATCAACTCTGTAGGGTGGTTGGATGAGTATTTGTATAGCATAGGCCATCAAGGCACTGCTGGGGGAGGGTTGCTGCCACAGGTGTTTGTGCGGGTGCCATAGCAGCGAGTAGAGCATGAGGTACAGTGTTAAAAATGCTTCCCACAAAGGTCGTATGGGTGGAATAGGATAGTCTTGCGAAACCTTTCCCACAACCAACACTCCTGACCAAGTTCGTCTACTGAAAACACTAGTCTTGAGCGCCTAACATAGCCACTCCAAATTCAGATAAAATCATCAATTCATAAAAACTACCAAACGAATCACGACCCCCTTAGCGATAATCCGCAAACCCTACCCTCAAATCTACGAGCCTGCAAGCTCCAAATCAGGAGCCTAAATGGTATAAACCAGCTTCAACTGGCTCGCCTTCCCAGCCCTAACCTCCGCAAACCCATCCTTGACACCCTCCAAGCCTCCGGGGATCACCCTGATGCCCTGCAACTTGTACTTCCCTTCAGCAAGCAACTTTTCAAAGATGGGGGAGAACTTCTTAATCAAAGCTTTGGCGGAGGGGTTGGCGGGGTAGTCGTTCCCCATGAATGCGTATCCCTGATCCTGTTAGTTATGAAACGATATTTAGGGTGATAGAAAAGAGGGGGGAATACCCTGCCGGGGGCGCCAAAGGCATCGATATTAAGTATCTCAACGTCCTTCCTGGTGGCTTTCTCGGGTGGGACGGGGATGGTGCAGGCGACCTTTCCACCCTTTTTTCAGATGTCAGTTTTGGCTAGGAACCGTCATTGAAATGGGTTAGGGTTACCTTGGTGCTGATGCAGTCGAGAACAATCTTGGTGGAATCACCCTCGCTGATGCTATCATGAGCGTACTAAAATCAATTAGCGATACGGGTTGGAGGGGGGGGGCCGAAGTTTAACTTACCTGAAGATCATCCCCGACCACCCACTTAATATTCTTAATGCACTCGTCGGTATCCCTGTACTCGAAAACGTACTCGGCACCAAGACCCTTCACCAACTCATGATTCCTCTTACTCGCCGTAGCAACGATCCTAAACCCAGATAATTTCGCAAATTGAATAACAGATTGCGAAACTGAGCTGCTTCCACCGTAAACGAGCAACTACAAATCATCAGCATAGCTCCGAATGTACACCAACGTTAGAGTACTCACCCAAGTCCCCGCCTCAACTTTCCCCTCTCCCGGGACGGGAAATTTTAACTGGTGGTAAAGACTCAACGCCGCGGTCACAACTGCTGCGCCGAGAGCGGAAGCCTGTATAAGGTCGATATTCTCTGGAACCTTCCACATAATGTGTTCGTCGGCCGGGATGTACTCTTGATAGGCCCCTTCGGTGGGAGTGTGTGTATTGCATCCGTGAACCATGCCGGAGACCCTATCACCCGGGGCAAATCTGCCAGAAGTGCCCGGGCCCGTTCTTTCGACGGTGCCGGCGAAGTCGAAGCCGACAGAGGAGCCTAGGCCACCAGCGAGTCCCTATCTCTGGTTAGTGGGGGTCATAACCGGGAAGAGAAAAAGACTGCTTACATAGTCGATGATTGCACTGGTGTTTGTCATTAGTACATGCAATTGATCATCCCGGAAAGAGAGCTAAGGATCACTTACTTGTCGATGGGATTATGAGCAGCTGCCACAGCCTTGACGAGATACTGACCTTCTTTGATATCCGGGATTGGAACTTCGACGACGGAGAGACTTCCCTGAGGTTGGTGCTTGATGGCTTTCATGGTAGTCATATTGATGTTTTTTAATCGGATTTGGGGTTGAGTAGGAGAGCTAGAGTTTGCTAGGAACTTGAGGCTGATTGATATTCAAAGAAGATTAGCGGAAGCAATCCGTGGAAGACTTGATAAGGGGAGAAAAAGGCGGAGATCACTTTACCTTTTTATGCTCTCCGTCCCCCCATCTCTCTGCGTGGAATGATTGTTCTCCAAAAATACAGGTTGAGAGAAAAGCTCGTCGTAAGCCTCTCCATTCCCGTGAGCAAACTTCGGAACTCTAGGGTAGATATTGTGTGTAACCGAGACCAACGATTCACAACTACTCTAGAAGAAGCATAATCCAACGTTTCCTCTTTCACCCCATGCGCTCCCCAATACGAGGCTTGGTAGGCTAGATGCGAACACAAGGGTTGCCTGAATACGAGGACGATTTCTTTCCTTCTTTTTTTTTTTTTTGTTATATTCGTCCCTCTTTTGCCAAATAAATTTCATCTAGGATAGGGCAGCCAATCAGAGCCTGGGTCACACAGTATTAGGTCAACGTCACCGTGACTAGGAATACAATCGCTTGTCGAGCAATAATCAATGACCTACTTGCCCATCCCAGCGCCCGCAGGAATGCCAAGCATGCCCGCCACCTAATACGGTACAGGACGGCCCCGTCCGGGTTAGCTTACTCATCGCGACACAATTGGAAAATGCTTCTTCTGTCTTCCATGAATCAGCTGCTTACCAATTCCCCTCTAGGATAGACCAATGACTGGTGGACGGGTGCCACAACATCTCGTTTGTTGGAGTAGGGCTAGGGATGGTCCGGGGAAAGCTGAATCGAATGCGCTGAACAGACTTCGAGGGGGCCTGTAATTTTGCCACTACCACTTGACTTGAGGAAATCTGGGGCAGCGGGATTGGCGATCAGGCACGCTACTGTAATCTTGTTTCTGAAGTGGTTCGAACACGAAAATGGTTTTTTGGCGAAGGTGGTTGCTGCAATGCTGAGTCACCTTGGTGTTCAGAAGCCACATTTCAAGCCTGAAATAGCTAGCCCTTGCCTGATTTGGACGTAGCGCGCCCGGCTGAGAATTTAGTTTTCTTTGACCGGCTCAACGGAAAATGTAAACCCGCCACACCAGAAAGAAGCGAGGAAGCACGGCTTGGCTGAGCATTGGTTTTTCGCCAGTGCTAGTCTCACCCAGAGAGGACCTGTGGTACTCGTATCATACTCGAGTACGGTACACTCTGTCGGCGAACCCCCACCTCACTTGGGCTTCACTTAACCTGTGGAAAGGAAACAGGGAATTTAGCTCAATCGTAACACAGCCAAGAATCAGAAGCCACGTTTCGCGAGGAGATCCCCGGCAGGAAACTGAAAGGCTCTGCGACCGCATCCAGATACGGTACCCGTGGTTTGAATGAGTTTGACCCAACCTAAATGACAAAGCAACTGCCAATATTCGGTCTTTCAAATCATCCGACCGTAACACCCCGTCTTTTCCTCACACCTACCACACAGCGCACCCACCCCAGAGCGTAGTATTCAGCAATCAGATCTCCTACCGAGTTGGCTTACGGCACTAACCCCTCGGGATTGTGATGCCGTTGGGTCGCATGTAGGCTTGAATCAGTGGTTGCTCCCGCACCCTAGTTACGCATGCGCACGACCAAGTGCCACAAATACAGGTTTCTCCTAAAATCCACTATATCCGTTAGCACCGGAATCTCGGGGTTTAGGGAAAATAGACTCCGGAGAAGGATTTACCTTTTCTTAACACATAATAGGCCTCAGAAGCTTCTTTGATTTTATCACCAGGAACCGTCGTTTATTAGAGGAACGGGTGACTTTATTCGCGATCCTCTGCTAAACTATGCCTATCCTGGCCCGATCAGCTGATCCCCTGATAATCCGATGCCGGCAGTGGATTCCCAGGACACCTTACGGTAGGGTAACAAAAGACAAAACAGCAACCGTTACCACACCAGTTCCCATCCTAGCAAGATCCCTGTCGGTTAGCCCCAGGAATTTCATTTTGCCACCCCCGCCTGTCAATGACTGTAGGGTGAACGATTATGCAAGAGCTTACGCATCTCGACTCATGTGTTGCAGGTTGCTCAAAAACTCTTGTGGTCCGCTATCTGCTGCACCCATCTCATCACCGGGTTTCAAAGAAGGAGAGAGTTTTGACAAGGATCGGTCCCTTCCTGCCACGGTATAAGATCAGCCTTCCGGACGGTTAGATCTCATTAACTGGGGTACCCAATTCGGTTAACTTGCCAAACTGATCTTATCCTGGGCTAACATAGATAGGGAATCGCAAGAGTTTCTACCATACCGGATATTCAACTGCACGCGCATGTTTGGAGGGATCTTTTCACTTCTAATGGTAACTCGTAATTCAGGGTTGTTTTTGATCTCACCCCTGTCCCGGTCGGTGAGTGGCGATCTAGCTTTAGCGGTGGACGCTCACACTATATCACTCGGTTACACCCCGAGCCCACATGAAGCTTCAACCGTGCACAACCCCGGCGCTGTAATAAATTTTTCGGTTGTTTGAGGGTCATAGATTTTCAAAAATCAAATTCCAGCAGGCTCCAATATGTCGCCCCCTAGGGTTCCAGCATGGGATTTTTCCAAATCTTTACGCAACAGATATTTTTCATGAACAATCTGCGTCTGAGTGTAAGTGGTCAGTAGGAAACCCTTTGTCCTTTCTCTCATTTCGCAAATATCTAGCGCCTAATTTAACCTCTAGCTTTCCGAGAGCAGCCCCCCTAAAAAGCGGGGGCTTTGATCCCGATGATGACTCGGCCAATAGAATTTATTATTTTGAGGGCCAGTCAATCTCGTGTCTTTGAATGGTGCTACCGGTATTAGATACCACCTTCATCAGCACTAGCGTGAAACCTTTGGATCTACTTTCAGAGCACCACCGTCAGCTCCCGCATATGTGAGATTGGCTCCAGTGAGGGCTCGCGCAGTTCCACGAGCCTCCCTCCTTTAGAGTGTGGCAAATTCGTCATATCTTCCAGCAGTCATCGCCTCACTGGCGTCTGGTTGGCTCGTTCACCCTCGCTCTCCTCGGCCATCCTTAGCTCCAATGAAACTCATACGAGCACTTTTTGTGCTACGAGTATGGTTGATTGGGGAATTAGTTTGGTGAAACCCCCGAGACGCATCTCGAAATAAGGCACACACCCTTACTTGGGGAGAGCTCACGCACTATATCGTCTAGGAAGAACCAGAGCACACCGGCAAATGTGAACGATCTCTGGCAGAGGGTTGTCAGCCTTGAGAGGGCACCAGACTACCCAAAGAGACGAGATATGGTGTTTGGGTCAAGTGTTGTTCCCCCTTTGGGTAACCCCTCTTCAACCTATGTCCCCCTGATGCTAACCAGCTGATCCCAACTCTTTACTGGTAATACGGCTTCTCGAACTCCTCGGGCCTTTGGGGATTTCACCTATTCTCACCTATACGTTCTACTACGGATCGTCCCTGAGTGTGTACAGGCACTTCCATAGTGGTATGATAGGGCTTACACAATGAGCTAGCAGCGTGGTGTGGTGGGTTACCTTGACCTCACGGAAAGGAATTTGGGCCCAAGGTGAGTATGGCGCCTCGTTTGCAAGGAGGTGGTGGACTCGGGGTCTCAAGTTGGTCACATCAGAGGAACACTATTAATCTCTTCTGACTTCCTCACTCGAGCGGTAAAATTTGGATTGCGCTCCCAGAAGCGGGCCACTCCAGTCAATCATGCAGCGAGTCTAGTGGGTCATCAAATTCTAATTGCGCCTTGGAATTCGACATGATCTGGTCTGTGCAATAGAGTCCCTCTGCAGACGAAGTGAGGGGCATCTCGACCGCCCTGTGCTCATCACACGATGCCTTCCAACAGCGATAGCGAACGGCAGTTTATATCTCAGGTATGTGTGCTTCTCATAGGCTGGGGGAAATCAGGATCAAATTGACGAATCATCAGCGGTCGAAAGGTATTAGTTATGCCCTGAGCTCGGGCGGTAATATTCTCAGTTAAGACAAGGTCAGGTCAAGGTGGCAAATTGCTCGCATATGCAACCCCCATCACCCCCAACCCCAGGGTAATATTCACCACACCTTTCGCACTCTATTCTATCCCCACGGAATCTCTCATTCCTTCTCACCTAACAACCTCGACAGATTGGAAGTTTCACAGCATGAAGACATAATCTATCGGCCAATCATTTCATAATATTATAGTAACAATATCGGTTTATTTTTTCCTCCAACACTGACCTCACATCGTTCCCAGAAGCACTGCAATACGAGCTCGCCAGTTCAGGCGTGGGCTAGGGCGTACAAGAGGCTATGAGTTGCTATCAAAAATTGATCAAAGGAGCTAATTTAAATCGCGGATCAGGGTTGGCCATTCCCAATAGACTACGTGAAAGGACGTCAACTGATATGCGCGAATTATGCCGACTTTAGGAGACATACATGCCAGTGATCGTGAAAAAAGAAAATCGGTGAAAAAATAACATTCATTCGAGCCTGGTCAACGGCAACATACCCACCGCATCATTCCTCCCACCCGACCTCTGAGCAAATATAACTATTTCCTGAAGCCCCACCTCCACACACTTGTGCATGTTGATAATTAACAATCGAGGCAGGTCTAAGGTCCAGGGACTGATACGACAAGGTGTGTGCTCTCATCTCTTCCCTACCTGCATCCTCCCCCAAATTTAGCCCCATAGTGAACCCCATGTGCTCGATCCGCGCTCACCGGTGGTTTTGAGGAGCGGGGGATTAAGCTAACAGATAAGGGTAGATTGTGATATGACTAGGGTCACGCATCGCCCCGCACCCTTAGCAATGGGGCTTTGTTGCCGGCATCCAACATTTCTTTCCCTCCTAAAGTGCCGGCCGGACCGCGGGAGACGCAAGCCATCGGGGTTCAGGATTCCATTACGCTATCTTATTTGACTTTAGCTCTTTTTCTTCCACCTCCAGTCCGACACCCCTCCCAAAGGCCTCCCCAACATGTGCTCATGATACGGGTCATAGTTTTAACGCTTGGTTGTGCTTCCAACTACGAATAGCAAAAACAAGTCTGATCAGTAATGCTCTATAAATGTGTGGGATATACGAGCACAACCACCCCTTGGCTGTAATTGTCCGGATATCAGTTTTTTTTCCTCTCCCAGGTGGGTATAGCTTTACTTGTTTCCCCCCCTCCTATCGACCGTCTTAGACTGCGTTCGATCAGGTCAATCCTCCGGCTTCGTATTGCCCCAGGACCTTTTTGCCTTTTGGTGAACCTCCCACTACCTTTGCCTCTATTCCACCGGAGCACGGAAAACTATTCAACAGTCTTGAACGGAAAAAAAAATTCCCACAATGCCAGCCCTCCTCTGCATGCTGGCAGGAGAGGCAACAGGGCAGGAATCTCGAACTTTGAATTTGTGGATATGCCTTCTGCCCTGGAATCAATCATCGGGTGTTGTCTACATCAGTTCTCCCGTGCAGCGGTCGCTCGCAACGTAGGCTCTTATTCGAATTCGGCCCCCATCCTCCGGATCTCACCCATCATATCCAGTCCCCCCTGAGGTTATACTCAAACGGTGGCTCTCTGGCTCTGCTCGTCTCTGCAAGCACGGATTTTATAAACTGCTAGCTCAATACCTCACTCGAGACTTAACGATGACCCAGGGTTCCGCCACGTCTACCGTGTCCGTCGTTATCCGGCATAGAAACAACACAACAGTTGAGAATCACCGGAACTCAGGACTTGGTGGGGGATATTCCCTTTGTCCCTTTCCTATCTCTTTCTCTCTCTCTTCTATCAGTCGTTCCCTTTGTCGCTCATCACGGATCGAAGAGGGGGACCGGGTACGTCTTTGTATTTCTACAGATTGGTATTCTAATCCATCGCCGCAATCGATCGGGGAGTAGAGTGGAAGATGGATCTGTATGCTATGGGAAAACGGGGGCTGGAATTTCTTTGTCGAATTAACATCTCCGGAAGGATTCAAATCAGCAGGGAATTTGTCTGTACTTTTTTTCAAGTTTTTTCCTGGCGGAAGAAGCGTGCCGTCGGGAGAAGATTATTATTTTATCGTCTGTGCAAAGCCTTTCTTTCTCCGTAGATAGGATCAACAAGCAAGCGAGATACAAATCCTTAGACGTTACCTCCTTGTTTTAATTTCACTCCCTTTCCCATAGACACGATGGAAGGAGAGTTTTTTTGGGAGAAAAACTTTCAACGCTTGGGTGTCCGGCCAGTCCATACTCATACTGCTGCAAGTGCCGGAATTTCCAATAGGAATTGTTGAGAACATTCCTTCTATGCGACTTGAGTATTTCCTGCGGGGAATAGTGGAACGCATATTTCTTGCTGTGTGTATAGATACCTCTCCTGGTGAATTTGTTACTGTTTATCTCCAAGAAGGACGGTGGCAATCGGAGCCGCTTGGAAATTAGATAGAGGGTAAATCACACCAAAACTGTATGCTTTAGAGAAATTATATTTCCGTAGATGTCTTGAAGATTGGCTTTGGGCGTTTTTTTTTCGGGGATATGTGGCTTGTCTGAAGTTTATGTATAGTACTCATTTCGAGTTTTTGCTTGGAGTTTTGTATAGAACTGCGAGCTCGTGAACCGACTAAAGTGCTTCGCAATGTGTCTTTCCCATACAAAAAAATCCCCTGAACTTAGCGGGTACGACACCTCGAGCGGAGAGGACATTCAACCTCTCGCCGCTCTAGGACAAATTGGTCGAAAAAATTACATACTTTTTTTTTATCCTTGTCGGCGGCACTATAGTAAATTAGTTTTCCGCATTTCTTCCAATTTGTTTCTGCAGGATAGGGTGGTTGGGTGATAGCTGGAAAGAATTTGCAATTTTGGTTGTGTTCTGGCTTCATGGGCGGGCGGTCACACCATATCACTCGGTTATTCCCCGAGCCCCTCAAAATGAAGCTTCAACCGTGTTTTAGAAATGATCCGTGGCGGGCAGATTACTTTATGCGGTGGATGGAATAAATTGCTTGCAAGCCGCTTGATGGGAAAAGGACAGTGTGGATGGAACTTTACGGAATGTGAGAACAAGAGGGGGGTTAAAGGAAAAATGACGGTGGAGTCAAGAACGGTTTCATTGGCTTGATTCGCTGTATAAGAGGAAGTTGTTGAGCAGAGAGAGGAGCCAGAAGCGAGATAGAACAGAGTTGCAAAGAAGACAAGCGGTCCCGCAACCAATGACTAAGCTTCGGTAAACACCTATGATATCCAACACTGTGCACCACCCCAGCCCCCGCTGTAGGTTTTTTTTATTTATTTTTAAGGTATGATATTAGAGGGGGGCAACAATCTTTCCAAAAGTATAATATAACCGGCTTGCCTTCTGTTCGGGAATGGTGCTTCTTCGAGTTTTATCTGCTGGATCAATTAACAAGGTTAGGTGCATTCCGCAGCCTATGGGAGCATCACAAGGCTAGTTACCATACTCCCAACTCTATAGGACGGTGGAGGACCCATTGGTATGATACGAGGCGCCCATGCTAGATGGGTTTGCAAGAGAGGATAAACAAAATTGTGCTCTATCATGGGAGGTAGGTTTTCAATCACATAATATTGTCCTGTATACAGTGCGTCGACAAAATTAATTGCTCATCTGCCAAAATTAAAAACTCCGGCTGTGGCAGCAGTACTTCCCCACCAACCCCAATATCATGAAAGCCACGTAAAAAGAAACGATTAAAAATGCAAATTATCAGTAGTATACATAACGGGAACAAATATTTAATCTAGAGAAATTTTTTCTTTAGGTGGTGTTAAAAGTGTCGAGTGATGGGTATTGTTGCGTCGCTAATTTACCAATTGTCGGTGATCGGTAAATTTTGTCCACTCACCATATAAAGGACGTCGGGGGAGGGTATAAGGGAAGAAGCATAATGGCCGGAGTTTGCCATGTACGATACCAGACACCGGCGCTTAGAGCCTCCGGGTCTTTTGCTCTTAGCCATAGGGCATCCTCAGGCCAAAAAAAAGACAATGGACAGTGGCACATGTTCGTCTGTCCTTCGAGGCTGACCAACTAGATCTTTGGGAACACTGGCTAAGATCTAGAAAAAACGCTAGATTTCAGCAGTATAGTATGGAAGCTGTATTCGTTATCCTTATTTCATTCGTGAGTGAAGGCCTTTAGTAAACAGAAAGGGAATTGCATAATACACAGAAATAAGGAAACAAAAAACGCACTTTTAGTACAGCCCCTCTGCTATAGCATCTCTCTCACAAATATCCTTCGCAACTGTGAGGTTGGAGGTTCATAGGATAGTAGAGGGCAGGCAGTGTTCCCATATGTGCAGCCCCCACGCAGAGCCGCAAAATTGGGTTTAGTTGGGGAGAAGTCTATCTTTTTTTTTTCTTTTTCCTGTCTCAACGCAGTGTATTAGGGCAGTCGGTTACATCAGGGAACTGTATTAGCATATTCTGTTCACAGGCGAAGATGTGCTGTTCTTTGTCGGGCACCGCTTAAGCTGTCTAAAGCCTGCTCTTGGTGCAGGGAAAATAGGAAAATAAATTCTGAAGAACCGCAAACATGAGTCTAAAGTTATTGGGACAAGGGATATGCTTTGGGATCTTTGGCTGCCCTTCACTTACCCTCAGCCAGAAAAAAAGAATGCGGGGCCCTGATCACTGTTATCCCATCATACTCGTAGAAACACAGAGGAGATGCCCTTCTACTTGTTGTTAAACCCTGGGGCTCTCCCAGAAACAATGTCTACACCACCATCGGCTGGGGCATACTAGAGGAACGTCGGAAGATCCACCGGAGTCTGGAACCCAGTGAAGCATACAAAGTGAGGAGTGGATGGTACACCAAAGCTGGGAAGCCAGGCAGGGTATGAGAAGTCAATACCAACTCTTCCGTGAGCTCCTTGAACATGATCACGTCATTGCATTATCTCTGTAGTTAAAGATGGCCTTGCGGGCGGAGTTGTAGGAAGTGGAGGTCGCAAAATTACGATTCTTTCTTGGATATACTAGTTTCATCTCTCCGTAAGCTTCTCATTCATAGAGCGCATATTTCAATTTATAATTTTTTCACTACTTTTCAGACTTATTAGATCCGTGTTGCTATCGGGGAGGGCATTCATAAGGCTTTCCTGATAGCGAGACCCTGTACTGGCCTCATGTCAAGGGATAATAGCTTTTATTCGGCTGCTAACGACAGCTAGATACCGGGCTCGTGACCTGAGGGGCAGTCACAATCCCAGCTGACGTCACACCAGTAAAGTACTATTATGGGTTGAAAGGGAAACAACTGCGGTCTCTATTTCATGCCTTAACCGTTCTCTTTGTATACAACCTTGAAAACCCACTATCATCAACGCTCGATCCTGGTACCACCTAAGTGATATCACCTACCTCCATTTCATCTTTAAAGAATGGCAGCCATGGCAGACCAAGAAGCGGGAATCGCGTCATTTTCTTCCATCTCTCAAAGGTCCGAGGGCCATGCACAACTTAACACGAAGTATTACCTCACGGCTGGGCTGGAAGGGGTAGAGGGCCAGGACTATCGCAGCATCCGCTCGTTCTCGAAAGCAATTGACGCACATTGCAACGCATTCCGTTCAGGTAACTGGAGGGCAGGACAATACCTGGTGTTTCTCTCAGTAACGCAAAAACACATTGCGGACATCCATCATCTTCGTGAAAGGCGTCATAAGGGGCTCGGCTGGATGTACCTCAAGAGCAAAGGGGTGTTGATTGTCAAAATCATCCTAAGCGGTATTCAAGAAATGGTCTACTTGGAGTTTGGATCAAGGCTTCGTCATAAGGCTGACCAGATGGGGCTGCGGTGTGGTCTTTGCGGTATAGGCCGTACAAGTACAACATTTGAAGGTCTCATTGGCCAAAAAGAAGGAGATTCAACATTCAAACCTATGCGTTGTAGGAGGCCAACCGATTGGCTGACTATTGTTTTTGAGTGTGGGCTTTCGGAATCTCTTGAATGCTTGAGGGTGGATTCTCGTTGGTGGCTGGAAAACTCTACAAAAGTGAGAATCGTTCTTCTCTTGAGCAATGGGAAATGCTCAACGCACCGAATTGGCGCATCACTGGTGACCAGCCTGACCCATTTACCATGGTCCCCCCAAAGCCAATGAAATCGACATTGTAGAAGGTGTCGCTACTGGAGTACCCTTGATATTCGACTTTCAGAAAGTCTTCCGTTGACCACCAGCCCTAGGCGAAGGAGATATTGTCTTCAGTGCCCAGGAGATTGAAAAGTGGGCAGCTCATGTTTGGGCTGGTGCACAATAATGTAAGCTTTCAACTCCGATATTATCTGATTCTGGCCTGACTATTTCTTGAAATTGAATTTGACACCGATAGCCATACCGACTAAGGATAACAATTTGGAGGGGAAGCTACTTGTGAATAGACTTTATAGGAGGTAAAGTATGGACAGTAGATCGTTCAGCTCTTGGACAATCAGATTCCACCAGGGGGTTTGAGGAAGTGGATTGTTGCCTTGCCTGATTGTAAATGAGTGTTCCTGTTTTTTTAAAAGTCCTTGCTTGACCGAAATGCTCAGTATTCTCTTATGAGGTGTGTCTGTTATCAGGTTAGTTGGATTGGAACAATGGTCACACCAAGGTGCTATAGCTGCAGCAGGTGTCATGGGTAGTTTTACGTGCACTGGGTCTGTACATCCCGCTTGAGTAGGCTATAGCCTAATTTAAGTTGAAACTGCTCAAGCTTTACTACCCCGTACAGAGAGATAAACTAGAAATCACAGCTCCCCTATTCTCCTGAATCTCCCCCAGTTTTCACATTTCTCGTATCGCTGACACTTCATGCGCTTTTTCTATACAGTTTTGAGTCCTATGTTATCTGGTACAAAGAGCACGTTGGTATATCGAAGGCAAAATATGTTCCCTAATGGCAATTACCTTCCCGCGCGGATGAAGTGGGATGTTCATTATACCTTATATCTTACCTAACCATGCATGCGGACATTTACACATCATACCCCTATGACAAAATTATGAGGGGAAATGTGTAGTATTGATAAAGAGGTGTAAGCAAGGACGGAGCGGAGGGGAATCAAAGGTAGACTTATAATTCGGTGACTTGCATTCCCATAATTGTTGGCCAGGGGATTCCTTAAAATACAAGCACTCAATCCCATTGGTTCTGGCAGTCTTCATGAAATTATGACAAGATTTTCTCACTTTCGCACACCATTTCTTTTACCCTTTTGTCACTTCTTCACTTCCCCGAGGTGATGGCGATGATCCCTCAAGCCCTCTTGTGGCATCCAGCACCGGGTGTAGAGTTGGCACGTTACTTGTGCCAGTGAGCCTAACCGCGAATCTGACAGTCTCAAACCTGCCAAGGAATAATCGGTTTCTCCTCTTGGCTATACACCTTTTCTGAATAAGGAATTTCATTGCTGTATCATACCCCCATCAGTTCCAATATTACACCCCCGAACAAGTCTATACCGTATCATGGGACATAATAGGCACTTCCCCCTGCCGTCCCCTGTCGTCCACCACCGCCCCATGCAGTCCTCACTGCCCCACATAGTCACTCGACGTCATGAACTGTCCTCCACCATCCACCTAAACCGGGTTATTTTGCCAGCAGGGCCCGCTTTCCGATACCAGAGAGGGCTGTTCTCCACTTTAGCTAATTCGGATTTACTACAAACAGCTGTTCAGTTGCATCCGGGATTATTGGAAGTTCCACACTAAGCTCCTCAGGGTGCAAGAGGGTTGGAAAGACTGACAACAAGACACCCTCTGATATATCTCGCACGGTGGGTGCAATCAGGAAAGCTCCCCCGGGTATCATGCCTGGAACCGAATTATGTATAATATGCTAAAAGGACATCGAAAGATTCCCCTTAGTCAGAGACGTAGTGAAAGATGCTAGAAGAGGGATTTATTGATCGGTAACGTCATTTACCTAGAAGCCGCTCGGCACAGGGATATGGCTCCCCATGGCAACCACAAGAAAATCAAATGTATATTAGATTATCTACATAAATAGTATTGATACCATATCAAAGATTTGTGAGAAAGTACTTTTCAATATGGAGAATCAGAATCTGTAGTTTTT
>Ga0307509_10006511_pt1 | contig 15673 bp, 19 predicted proteins | sample 10_EM_MG_FD_202245 | JGI IMG/M metagenome (GOLD analysis project Ga0307509, IMG submission 202245) | Populus trichocarpa ectomycorrhiza microbial communities from riparian zone in the Pacific Northwest, United States - 10_EM | ecosystem: Host-associated > Plants > Roots > Unclassified | place...
AAGAGTGGAGTGCGACAATGATACACATAGGTTAGGTGACAACCCATCACGCAGAAGCGGGCTGCGAGCGCTTCTTTGCCGCCGTGTTCTCCCTGAGTTGATGATGATGATATGACGGCATTTCAGAACTCATGGAATATCAACTCCAAAACAAAATTCGGCGCACCTGAAACCATTCTTGAATCGCCTCGAGACGTGTTTGAGGTACCGCATCCTGCCGGTCCCCGTCGTCTTTCGGCGCTTTGCCTTCTGTCCCCACTCGTAGGAACGCAGCTTCGCGCTAGGATACCCGCACTGCGCGCAGTCTGATACAGAAACGACTCGTGAACGTTCGTCCAAATTACTTATGTCACGAAAACGGACCCTTGTGTTGTTTGTGGAAAGAACGATTGCCGCAGCGGCGGCAGAGTGTATGCGACTTGGTATGGCGCTTACTGGGGTGGGCATCAGAAGGGTGAAGGATGGGACAGGACACAAGGAGCAGAGGAACGTACCCGAACGAAGATGTACCTATTGAGGTCGGTCAAAAGACATTGTGAATGAGTCAACCTTTAAGCAGGTCTTCTTATAATACACAGACCTTTTGTCTGTAGAGAAATAAAGGTTAGCCATCGCCTGAAAAGAGATGCGGATGGGGCAGTATGAGTCGTCATCTGCTCAGTCCAGCACCCATCCAGCCCTGAAACCGGGGAATCCCAGCCAAATATCCAGAGATCTCGACATGAGAGTACTTCTGGCCATTTTCAAGATATGTATGTGGGGATGTAGACTCACCATCTTTCCGTTTTCTTGTCAATAGTGTCGTCGACAGGGTTGCCAATAGGGTTTGTCTAGGGACTCGTATCTTGTGGCTGTACTCGTGTGCGTGGGAGAGTTTTCCCAATCCGTCGAACAATTGTATTACCCCCGGACACCAGTTAATTATATGTTCACCGCTCTAACTGAGTATCTCTACTATATTATAGGTGCGGCGACCTCATTCCTCAAACCCTCCCACTGCACGCAAGGCTTCAACAACTCGCCTATACTCCCGCAAGAGTTCCTTCACTTCAGATAACCGGAGATCATCCGCGCCTGCTTCCAAAAAGCGCTGGTTTGGAGCAGCGATGCGTGGAAGCACAGGAGACGTTGGGCGACTCGACAGGGGTGTATCTATGCGATTTACAGCGGAATTAGGTGCGCGAGGAGGAGGAAGGAGCGAAGTTTGTCGTGACGGTGACGGTGAGGTGGCCTGAATGAGTGACGAATATTAAGGGGCCAGACCCGAACGAAAGTAGAACACATGAAAATGAACACGCACCATTTGCTGTTGCTGTGTTTGCTGCGGCCCAGAGAGCCGTGAAAGTCCGGGCATGCTTGCAAGGCGGTCGGAAAGACTCTTCCGAGTACGTCGACGGCGCGTTGCACGGCCCATCATGCTCTCGAAGCTCCTGATACTGCGTGCGTCATGTCGATCGTCCTCTTGCTCTTCGTCGTCCTCGTCGTCCTCCTGACTATCACCATCTTCACTGCTCCCTGCGTCCGATTCGTACAAGGAGTGCACGGAACCTGGCCTTGAAGACACATCCACCATCATTTGGCCAGATTCCTCGGCAGCGCTGCCGGCCGTGCTTGCGAAGGATCTGGCGCGGTCACGGCCGGGAAGCGAGGCAGCCAAGCTCGCGATCGAGAAGCCACTCTCGCGGCGTAGAAGTCCGAAACCAACACGCGCCGAGTTCCATGGAGCAGCTTCTTGGTCTGCGTTCAGAATTTCTGATGAGGTCGCATGTGCATCGGCAGAAGTGCCGGGCAACAAGGCGCGGAGTACACCGAAGCCTTGGTCAACAACACCAGTGATAACTTTATTAGCGGAGCCAGCAATGGCATCGACTTGTTGTTCGACGCCGCGTCGAAAGCGAGCAGGTACGCCTTCAGGCGAGACAGGGGAAGCTTGTGAGTCTAAAGCAGCTCGGTGAACAGGAATGGGGGTCAGATCGGCCGTGCTAGTAGGGACAACGTAAGCTCAAGTAATACTGGGAAGGCATGACAAACCTCATGACCTTCTTCTCACTCTCTCCCAGCCCGAGCGCCTTCAGATCGACATTCTCGAGGAAATCGGCGACTGCCATAAGGTTCACTAAGCAATAGCTTTCTTCCCCGCCGATACCCTCATTTCTGAAGCGTTGAGTGTAGAGAAGATGCGATACGAAATGTGACGGATTCGCTTTGACAACGGCAAAGATCATCAACGGCAGGATGATGTCACCTGAAACAGGTGTTGGGGACGACGAGCGAGGTGGTGACGAGACCGAGGGCGGAACAGCCTGAGTAGAGGTAGGCTGGTTGGAAGATGGGTATCCTTCCTGACCCACGTGGCCGGGGGTGACGGACGCATTAGAAGCCGTCCCCTCAATACCAACAGGTGATTCCACGTGTATCTGGGTTTCGGAATCGGGGGAGACAATTATTGGCGGAGGTTTCGCGTCAAACGAAGGTGCTGTCTTCCCATCATCAAGTCTCGCAGCGGGACCATTCTGAGTACGTGAGGCTTCGGGGGTCTTCTGGTTTTCCAATTCCGCTTCTGATTTCAGTCGAACAGGGGGCAGACGTGAAAGTCCATCTAGAGACAGTCTCAGCAACGACAACACCGTTGCCTGATGGAGAGGGGTGGGACCTACCAACAACATCCTTGTGCGCCGCCACTAGTACAGCCGCCTTGTCCGCTGGACATCGGGTCTCCAGGTTCTCGAGCCGAGAAAGGGCTACGGGGGTAAACGATCATGAGTTGGGAAGAACAATATCCCCCCATTCTAAAACACGAAACACGCACTTTCGCCGCATGTCTTGAGGACAGATTCGACGCCAGCGCCGGCGGCGCCTACGTCTACACCGAGGTGTTCTAACCCGAGGTCGAGCATGTTCAGCGCGGCGACGCGGCTAGAAAGTGCTTCGTCGTGTGAAGCATCGTCGGACTTGGGGAGAAGATAGAGCCTGACGTGAGATCAGCCACGAGAATCAGAAAGGAGACGGCTCGAAATGAACCTGTCATAGAATAGCGAGCAAACAACGCGCTCCACGGCTTCAAGAATCTCGCGCGTTTGTTGCTCGCCCACAGCTTTACCATTTGGGCGGCGCTCGCGTGCTTTCTCTTGTTCCGTTTCCAGGAAGGCTTCGCGAATAGGTCGCGCTGTCACGGGACTAACACCCCCCGCAAGAAGGCGTTCCTCGATCTCAACATAGAAACCCTGAAATTGAGTCGCAAGCTCTTCAGCTGTTTCCTGGGGGGGATCTATCACGTAGAGGGACGAGGGTGTTGCGCCTTGCTTCCCATCGCTGCTTCTCACAAAGGGATAGAGTCCTGCAGTGAAGTCATGCACACGATCGATGACCCAGGAGGGAGCTCCAGCTGACGAAAGCGCTTCCTTCACTTCGGTTTTGAGGGCGTTGTTGATCGCTTTGCTTACATCCTTGCGCACGATACGCCGGTTGATTGTGAATGCAGCAACTTCTATCGCGTGCTCGTGCTCCGCATTGTTGGGCGGAGTTGGTGTAGGTGTCGTGGGAGCGGAGGACTTGCCAAAGAGGGATGCAAAGGAAGAAGAGAGGCGTGAGGAACTGGTCTGTGAAGGTGCACGTTGTCCAGGCCTCGGTGGGAGAGGGGGCTTCGTCACTCCATGCGGCGGAAGGGGAAGCGAGTTGGTATAGGCGGGGAGAGTGAAAATGGGGTAACTTTGGGAAAGTGGAACCGGAGGAAGAGGAGAGAGCGACGCAAGGGCAGAGACACGCGTCGATGATGCCAAGAGACCCTCGAAGGACTTGGAGCCAGGCTGAAGTGACGATCGGAGAGTGAGCGTATCGCTGGGACGCTCGTTTGTCAGTCATCGACACATTCGACGGGCGTTGTATGCTTACCCTACGAGCGTTCCTCTCAATCCAGACAACGTCACTATGTGAGTGTTGGCCCCAGATGGACTCTCGCAAAGGGCAACGTGGTCCCTCACAAAATCGGCCGTGATATCGGCTGATCCTCCACTCACGGTAGGTAAGAGCAACGTGGCCTATGACACATAAAGTATATATGAGAGTGTCGTGTCTGGCAATGCGATACGACGAGTTACCTTCCCGGTAGTTGCGGCACTCCATATGTCAGTCCACTCAGGATTATTGTCATGCTCTGCGACGAGCCTTTCCAGCATTTCCCAGCCTAGGCTGTTAGTTTCAAGGCCCATCGACTGGGCACCGGCCTTGAGGTTCATCAGCTGGAGTTTGTTGGCCGCAGTGCTCACGCCAGGTTGCTGTTGTTGGGAAACAGACAGCGAGGACTGAAGGGTCGTCCCAGTGGTCGGAGCAGTGCGATGTCGAGGGGTATAGGTCGCATAGCGCGTCCCAGGAGGGGTGGTATCTTGCGCGTCCGACGTTGGTGCTGCGCTGGTTGGCGCAGATGATGGGTTAGGCGAAAGCAATGGATGCGCGGTTAGGGTCTCTCGAGTGAGTGAGGGCGCAGGGGACGGTGTCCGTTGTATGAAAAGACCCTGACTGCGGCCTATGGACCCAGAGGGAAAGAGATCATCACGTCGGTCGGACATCGTCAACTATGGCGGGACGCGGTTTGGAAGCGTTGGCACGAGCCGCCGTGTCCTCATCGGGCTTCATATTGATTATCATCACAACTGCACTGTATACTTGGGAACTAGACCCCATTCACATCTCTTTCTCACATCATGTTCTTCCAAAATACTGATATCTACATCTGGGGCGATACCAGCCGTTGACTGATGATTTAATCTTGGAGGCCGCCCAACTGCGCGCCATCCTCATGTGATCCGCTCTCTAAAATGTGCGCCGTAACCATCCGGTGTAATTATTAATGTGGCCCTTGCGATGCACCTAGGTTGCCTGGAATCTTTCGATCAAATTCCAGACAACATAGGGATTATGCAAACATACAGTGGTGGTTGACTTGTGGGCGTGAGATAGGTGGTCCCAATTCGGACGTCCGTGGATGATGAAAGCAACACTGGGCAATCCATACAGTACCGATCACTTGTGCGGCAGTGACAACGCTGACAGACATCGCCTTTCGACTGATGGCAGCTCCTTCATCAACGGAGGCCGTTGAACGCACAGACCTCGAGAAACACGAATTCGCGCAATACATCCTCCGAGAACATGGCATGTATTTCCCAAAGTGGGCGCGTGCAGACATGGCCGCCCTCGGGAATGCTCACGATCACGCAGATTCGAGGATATGACGCCGTTGACGGACTCAATACCTGACACGCAGCAACGAATCAATCAGATACAAACGCAACACACCGCAGAACTCGAGAAGCTCTACGCACGGCAAGCAGCACAGTACCTTGACGATGCACTGGATCGGTATGCAGCCCAGGACGATGAGGCTAACGGCGATTACTCAGGCGTTATCGACGTTAGTCATTCTCATGAAAAATTTCCGGCGAACTCCCTCTGATGCTCGCGTCTAGGAGCTCTATAGTCAATCGCGTGACGGGAAGACGAGCATCGAAACCAGGTTTGATCGCGAGACCACGTTGGTGCGCGTGGCCCATGTGGAAACCGTTGCGCCACTGCTACGCAAGGTTGCGACCAAACAGAGGGACGAAGAATCTCGCAAGCGGCGCGAAGTGCAATTTCCTCAGTCCGCGGCCGAGTTCAACACTATTCGGGACAAGGACCTACAACAACGCATCACACGCTTCTTGACATCAGATGCCACTGTCCAAGATAAGATGCTAAAGGAGTACGGTTGGGATTGCCGACAGGTTCAGGGGCTCAAGGAAGTGTATATGAACGACGTAAGTCCGATTTGATCCAATTGTGAAGCGCTTATCATACTGGTTGTTCTATTGTAGCCTGCTTTCAAAGAGGACATACAGAGAAGGGTGGCTGTCGTCAGAGATCCACGAAAAAAACCTACCCTCACATGACCTTGCAATCTCACCTGTAGTACGTATGGGGTACCGCGGTGCTACCGTAACCTAGATGTAAGGGGTCGTGATGGACGACCAACTCGATCGCGAATAGTTTTTGTTAAATCTCATGTCTAGAACGGCCTATGGCAGTCTTTGCGAACGCGTTTCAAGTTGCTGATTCTACACTCCGGATGATTCGTGACGGCAAGGACAGCGTGGGTACTGTCGATCGCCTTTTGGACACGCCAAGGCATCGTGCGTTCGGTTGTTGCTGCGTCTTTGCAGATACCTCACTTGTCAGACCGTGCTGTGCGTGAGATCGGTGGGGGAATGCCGGGCACAGCGGGAAGCGAACAGAGGCAACATCTTTGTCAGAGAGTGTATAGGGTCGAGATCACACGACCTGCGAGTTCGTTGAGTTGAGAACGATGAAGAGTGGAGAAACCTCAACAGGAAGTGTCCAGAGTCTTCCGCGGTGACCGAGAGAAGGATCAGGAACGTCATTTCGTCACATCTGAGCCAGGATCTGGGAGGCGGGCGTCTGTTGAAGCGCAGAAGGCTCGAACTGCATGGCACAGCCAAAATGATGAGTTGGAAGGGTCTCGCAGCGGAACACGGCTAGTATTCATCACATATCTCATCATCAGTCCGTACGGTGCCACAGACGTCCTCCGAGCTGGGCATCTCCGTCATTGATACAGATGCACACCGTTTCGTTGCTCCCATCCGTCCAACTCGGACATGGCTGTCCTTACGCCCTTGGACGCGCCACATATCTGTCTCACAAGCGAACTCCCCAGAAATTGGCTTTCCAGTTTGAACGTACTTACCGTCCTGTCTCACCGTCTCACCCTTACGTTTTGGCGAAGCTCCCGCGCGCTTGATTCCAGTTCCGCTTCGTATAAACACTGCACAGTTCTGCCTCGTTCCCCTCTCCCTCAGCACTACTATCACTGTCAATTCATGTCTGCCGCTACTCGCCAATACATGCCCCCCAACGGAAGGCTCCAAACCACCAACCTTGTGCGTAGCTTTGATCCCTGCTTGTGGGTGTCGCCGCTGACCTCTCCATGGGATAGCCATATCAGTCGAACGTACCGCATGCTGTTGCGACCCTGTGCGAGACGACAAAGCAGCTCCAGGAAATGCTACGTCTCTGGAGCGTGTCGCGTGCATCCGAACAGCACGTCAGCGAAATCTACGTACGTCTCGGCACCGAGTTCAACTCGACCGTAGTCGCGTTTCAAACCTTTGGCATCGATATGAGGTCCATACTCGTTTTGCTTCGCTCCGCCCGTCGCTTCCGCCTGACGTGTTATGATCTCTAGCGACATATATCAAATTCCACAAGATCTACGCACAGTTCTCGAAGCGTGCCTCAGCGAGGACCCCTCGGCACACACGCTGAACAAGTACCTCCCGCGGGTACGGCAAATCATCGCGGCGCTACTGCGCGGGCTGCAGAGCAAGCAAGCAGCATACTGGAATGCTGTTGGGGATACCCCGATGCACCGTTGAGGTGCATGGCAACTCCCCTGACGCGGCGTGCCACCCCCGCATAGGTCAAATTGAGTATGTTAAATAGGCTTGAACGCAAATCACTAATTAGGATAGGGCTCGTAATATTCGTATAGACAAGTGTCTCATATGATGTATAGATCGTACGCACATTATTTGTATATTAGCGTGGTTGTCTCCAAAAATTGTGTTGCCTGGAAGTTTGAAGCGGGTTGAGCCTTACTTGGACACCGGGTGCAGACGCAAGGTAAATGGGTTAGGCTGCGCGTTCCTGGATCTGTGCGTAATCGAGATGGGAAAAAAAAAAAGCCCGAGGATCGGGAGCGGGAGAGAGGACGGGAGACAGAGGTATCAAACAAGCACGGTGTAAAAGTAACGTGATGTGAACAAAGGGCAGCCGCGTGCCGCCGTAGCGCATCCGAGTCCAAAGTCTTCGCCAGCTCGCGGGGCCACCATCATACAACTCACTTACTTTATGTTCCGCCCATGGCACCCCTCGAAGCAGCGTACTTCAACCTCTAGTCGCCCAACACAACGCAACGCCCCGTCTCGCCCATCTTCACAATCGGAAGATGCCCAACCAAACGAGTCCGTCAACAAACGACAGCGGTTTCCGCCGTCGGTCAATAGTATAGCCTCTCAACAACCACCGCCGTGGAGAGCAAGACAACGGAATTTCCGGGATTCACAATTTACAGTTTGGCAACCTCCTGGGCTTATGCGACGTGCGCCGCCGTCACCATGATACCCTTCGTTCTTACCCAGGATCATTTCTCTCCAGCAAGTACTGGAACTCCAATATCCGCTCCCGCAAGTGCCGCGCAACCCGCAAGCGGTCATACTTGGAGACCAAGAAATTTGCCATCAGAGCCATCAGTGCTACCGTCTGAGCCTCCAGCTCCAAAGCGTCGGAAACGTGAAGGTGCTCCGTTTGCCGAGATAAAACGCGGATTTCCAACAGAGAAAATCGTCTCGGCTGTCAGGTCACCTGCGTCACCAGTACCACCTGAGACACTCGTTGGCGAACACAGAATCAAGCGGGAACGCAGCCCCTCGCCAGAGTTGTCCGCAGTGCCACAGGTCATTACGGCCGGCTCCAAGAGATATGCGCCGCTTCCGCCAGAGTGCAGGAAATCACAGCTAAATCACAAAGCGGCGAGAAATGCGTGGGCAAAGAAGGAGCAGAAGGCATTGAGAAGACTCGGGTTAAGAGTGGTACGGACGTTCGTCAGGTCTGTGGGAAATCACTCAGCTCCAACCCCTGCCGCTTTTCTCATATGTCGTTCTCATAGGGAGGATGGGATGGTTATCGACTGGTAACTACAAAAGACGATTCGCCAAAGGACACGATCTAAGTACATTTCTCAGGGAGACTACCAACTCGGAGCCGCCAGTAGAAGCAGACGCTGTCATCGAACGCGCACTCCTGCTTAATCACGCTGGAACACTAAATGCTGGCGCGCAGTCCTTCGAGCCGACGACGCCATCCCTGGCGCACGTATCCCCATATTCGGATCAGCCCTACGTTGGGAAGGAAAAGAGCACACCCTCTGTGGCCAAAGTCGCCTCCCAGGCCCTTGAGGGTCATGGTGGATGCGAATCTATTGAAGAGTCTGGTTCCAGCACCGGGGTTGCGCAGATCAGCAAACCGTCTGGCCCTCCATATCAGGAAGGAAGGTATCCTCTACATACAAGCATACCACGGCAGACTGCGGTCGAGGTCGACGCTCCTGCTTCCGTCACCCGCCAGGGAATGTCGCCCGGGAAAATTGTACACGGTGTTCCCTCTAATCACACCCGGCGCCACCAAACTGCAGATAATGCCCCTTCAAGTACGACTCCTCCATCCGATTGGGTATGGAAGCGGTCTTCGAGTCCTCAAGTGCCCCATCGACAATCTCAACATCATTCTATCTCCCCTCAACTCCCACAGTCGCCATCACAGCGCGCTATAGACAGCTTGCAGCACATCTTGCACATGAAACGACAGTTCGTTCGCCAATCACCGGACTTGTTGAAGCCGCCTGTTGCGTCATCGTCGCCATCGTCGTCTTTGCGGAAGCTGTATCCAGTACTAGTGCCAACGACACCGCAACATGGAAGTTCGCCCAGGCAATCTCCTGGGTCTTCTGCAGACGCCGTCGCAGCAGCGATCAACGAGGGTGCACATCTCGGTCAACAGCGGTCCACCACCACGCCATCACCAAGTACACCATTGCGTGTCTACAAGAGGCGTCCTAGATCCTCTGGGACCCCAACGTGGAGGAACAATGGCAGCGCCGGCTCGCAAACTGACGGAGAACATCAAATGCGACGTTCTCAATCTTCTGGGGAGCATTCATCTCCGCCTATCGCGGTTCTAGTCCCCATCGAATCGTCTCCTGTGAGCCGGAAAGCATCATCATCGAGCGCTTATGGTGACGATCACGAGTATGACGAGTTAGAGCTATCCTATCCTCCTTCCCCGATGCCAGCCCCTCCAGAAGCCCCGGAAGCTCTCCTAGACCCACATTTACCGGCGCTCGTGATCGTTCCCCCCGAGTCGCCCCCGCAAGCAGAGCTCGTGGGACCAACCTTACAGAATTCCTTCTCGGATATAAGCCCCCCGTCGCCCGATGACAATACTACAATGCAGTCCTCTGCGCTTCACTATTTCCAACGGTACTGCCGGACATTCGACAAGGGTCGTCGTGCGCTCGCGGGAATGTACGCCACCGACGCGTTCTTTTCATGTTCTTCACGCGACCTACGTGCACAAGGTCGCGATGACATCCTCGATGCTCTGGAGGCATTGGGACCCGGTGTCCTTTGCTCAGGCCACAGCATCGATTACGACGTGACATATCTTGGTCCCAATATCGGCGTGTTACTCGTCGTCCTTGGCACCATGAATAGCACAGGAGATGGTGATGGGGATGTTAGGTATGCCATGAGCTTTGTGCTGCGTCCCGAAGGGGAAGACCAGGAAAGGTCAGCTTGCTTCTTTTTTCGCATCGTCTCTCCTTGGGCGTTGCTTAGTTTTTTTTTTTCATGGACTGTAGACCATCCGGGGGATCGAGACCGCTTGTGGCGGCAGTGCATCAGATGGTGCTGAGGCCTCAAGGAGCCCAAGTGTCTGTGTCCGGTGTATTGATGGTGCCTTCGGCTGCCAGTGGTGACATGGCCGGATCGGATGACTTGCCGTAGTGCACCCATACGGTGGAGCGCAATGCTCTTACAGATCTCATGCCCTCGTAGCGGGCGATCCTCACCACATGTGTAAGTCGTGACGTGCCCGAATCGCGAGTTTTTGGTTAGGCATATGTTTCATGGGCGCTCGTCGGACAACAGCTCGTTCCTTCTGATACGTAGATTATCACTTTTTCATCTATTTATTTAAAAACTATGCAACGGAGGATAGGATCACACTGTAGCCCTACTTTCAATAGGAGACCTTGACGCGCTAATCCCACGTGACTTCACCGCAAACAGACCTGGACAGCTGCCGCTGCTAACATAACATCTTGCTTCTGGCACTTTACCCAATCCCCGTGCCCATGGCCCTCCCAACATACGGTCGCGTTCTTCTCGACACAACCGCAGGTGACGTTGACATCGAGCTATGGTCCAAAGTGCGTGACGTGACGACGATGGACGACGTTGTACTAATTGTAATAATGTACCTCTGCAGGAAGCGCCGAAAGCGTGCCGGAATTTCATCGCGTTGGCTATGGAAGGTATGCACGGTGGATTCCTGGCTGGTTCGACTGTCCCTGTGGTTCTGACTGGTCGCACGTGTTTTGCGCAAAAATGAAACAACCCAACAAACAGGCTATTATGACGGCGTCATCTTCCACCGGTAAGTATACCCACCCCCATTACTCTCCTTGTCGCCGAGTTTCGTCCTCACCCTCCACATTCCTAAAAGTGTAGTCCCCGATTTCCTCGTGCAGACGGGTGACAAAACAGGCACGGGTGCTGGAGGGGAATCTTTCTTTGGAGGTGCGGCTTTCTCGTTGCTCACACTCACCGCTCTCTTTTTTATTATTAACGCGTTTCGACCGGGTGTGCGACGGACAATAGAACAGTTCGAGGATGAGATTCACCCGCGTCTGCGCTTTGCGCATCGTGGGCTCGTTGCAATGGCGAACAATGGCACGAAGAACTCGAACGATTCGCAGTTCATCATCACGCTCGGTGCGTCGTTCCTTACTTTTACGCCTTCCCTTACTAAACTGGGTGCAGACCGAGCAGATGAGCTTCACGGTAAGCACACGCTGTTCGGGCGGTGCGTTGGGGATACCATATACAGTCGGTCATTTATGCTTGGCCCGCTGTCCTATGCCGTTAACCGATTCTTGAATTCAGATGTCATGAAGATCAGTGCAATGGGTGTGTCACACATGTAACTGCGTAGGGACCTGAGTGAGGAAAATTGATTCATATTGTGTAATTCTAGAACTTGACGACAATGGGCGGCCTCTCTAGTGCGTGTCCACCTTGAAGCTTCTACTACGCACATTGTGACCTTCAAATTCATCTGCCATGAAGCCCGCCCAAAATCAAGAGCGTGCGGATTATCGACAACCCGTTTGATGACATCGTACCGCGAATAACCGCTGAAGAGAAACGTGTGCAACAGCGTGCGCGGCAGGCAGCGATTCGCGAAAGGGAAGAGACCGCTCGTCGAAAGGGTGCAAAAAAGTGCGTGCCCTTCCGTCATGGGTACTTGAGGAGCTCCCGCTGAAGGAGGCTCAGGGATACCAAATTGTTAAGTTTCGGTGCAGATGCAGACGAAGAAGAGGAAACCGCCGTGGTTCCAAAAAAGAAGAGTGTCGCACGTCCGGACTGTAAGTGACCCGGTATTGGGAATCGCCGCTTTTTTGTTATTCCCTGAGTTCATGATCTTACATAGTGATTGAAAACCCCGATCAGCCGAGCATACCAATCCCGGATGTACTCTCGTCAATATCAGGGACGGTCGTCCGCGGGGAAGCGAAACGCGAGTTGGTGAGCCGTCAATCGCTTGATGTCCATCTAAAGAGATGCCATGGGCCTAATTTGACATAGGACGCACCAGTTGTCAAGTCTAAGAGCGAAGACCTATCGAAAATACGCGAAGCACATCAAAGAGAAAAGGCTGCCGGCAGGTGCGTGTCTTGGAAAAAATTGTCTTACGCACTCTCTGATCAAAATTGACACGCGGTACACAGCTCTGCACGGCAGACGGAGATTGAGAAGATGGAGGCAGAGGTTAAGCGACTCGCGCGGCGGCGAGACGGTGGGGATAGCGAGGAAGAACGGGAGACAAAAAAGACAAAGAACAAGTCACATCTCGAGGAAGAGTTGGCAAAATATGAGAAGAGCCGCGGAATCCATCGGAAAGGGCGTAAGAAAGACGAATCAGATGTTTTGGCTGCGCTAGCCGGTTTCAGGAGCAAATTACAAACCTCCGTGGTCGCAAGAGAAGACGATGAAGCGATGGATGTGTCAGCGGAAGATACTGAAGCAGGAACACAAGCGATCGAAGGACAGCCGGGATTAGAAGTGGATAGCGACCGGGGATTCATGGGACACTTGCTACAATTCCCCAAGGGCAACGAGGAAGAGGTGCAGAAAGCTGAGCGAGAGTACGAGGTTATCGACCCGCGAGCTCGAGGCGCCCAAGCGCGCCAAGAGCAGCGGGAAAAGAAAGCGGCGACAAAGAAGGGGAGGGGTCGATGGTGATTATATAATAATCAAAGATAAGGATAAGGATAACAACTTATGCAGCGTGTTTATCCTTGTTTGTTTATTTATTATTTGTCATCAAAGGCGACCACCAAAGCCGTGCCTGGGCCACTCAGACCAGACCCGAAACCAAGGACGGGCCGTCCGAGTTGTATTTCCCCATTCTATTCTCTCCTCTCATCATCAGCTGTGTGTACCCTCCCTCTCGACTACCCCGCACTTCCTCCTCCCTTCCTCATGGCCACCAAGGCGGCTTATAAACGAGTGCATAGTCCCATTCCTGCATTTGCTTCAATAATTTAACCAATTTCACCCACCCCAGCTCTCAAAGGAATATGTTGCCATGCAGAAAGAGCCACCCCCTTTCGTCTGGGCTGCTCCCGACGAGAAGGACATGTTAACCTGTGCGTTTAGCTTCTCTCTTGTCATGGAACTGGCACTCATCCCTTTTTTTCTTAGGGAATTTTCTCGTCGTAGGACTACTTACTCTGCCACTAACGTACCCACGCGGCTGACGCATCATCCTTCTCTCAGCACGGACCACCGGAATCCCCCTACGTAGGCGGCGAGTACCACGGGGTACTGCTTTTCCCCTCAGAGTACCCCTTCAAGCCACCAGGTATCAAGGTCAGTCGCGTTGTATTCGCGTTTAGAGCCCACGTTGATATCAAGCGCCCGTAGATGTACACGCCCTCCGGTCGTTTTCAACCCGACAAGAAAATCTGCTTTTCTATGTCTGATTTCCACCCCGGCTCTGTACGTCCATTGCCCTCCGCCCTACGTCGTCGGTTCTGATCATCGATTTGCCTATAGTGGAATCCTGCTTGGAGCGTCGCCACAATGTGAGTTATTGTACTTTTTCTGCCGTCCACACCTCCTTCTGGCCATCCCATTATCCTATTTCTGACACCACATTTCTACTATTTTAGATTGACTGGTCTTGTGTCTTTCATGCTTTCGGACGAAATGACCACTGGCTCCTTGACGACTTCGGATGCTGACAAGAGAGTATATGCCAGCCGGAGTCATGCCTGGAATTTGCAGCAGAGGCGATTCAGAGATGCTTTTCCAGAGGTGAGCATGCACTTTCCACATGGTGAAGGCTATGCCCCCCCCCGGACATCGCCTCAAAAGCCTATCATCATTGATGGCTCTTGATTGAGCTGTGCGATTTCCCGATATACCCTTCATCGCCATTTCAACCATAGTTATTGATTGGTTTTGTCGATTCCAGCACTGCACGCCATCTCGCCGTCCTTTGCCGAACATGGGTGAGAAAGAACGTGGCCTACCAGACACACCATCATCATCAGAATCTTCTGACTCGGTTACATCCGCAAGTTGCTTACCCACAACTCTCACGCCCAAAGTAGTGCTGGGGGTTCAGCCTCCGGGCGTGCCCAAGACCATGGGTGCTGCACGCCCGCGGAAAGGGCGCGCCGTCTCCACGACAGGAGCGGGGGACGGTAGCCGTGGCTGGGCTGCCACCTGGCGGCAAGTTGTATGGGACAAGTGGCGTTGGGGCGTTGTCATTGCTTTGGCCGTGGTTGTTTCTCGTATCACGACAAGTACCTGAATGCATCCCATATCGCGACGAACCTATCCTCGATTCAATCTCCACTCTCCTCCTGAACACGACAGTATCTTGGTCCATTTACGACACTCGTTCATGTTCTGTTTCACCTTTAGATCACGTCCCCATCCCCAGCATGTTTACATCTTAATCAGGACGTGATCTTTTGCGCTCCCTCACTTTTCTCGATCTCGTCTCTTGCAATCTCTCGTTCTTCTTAAGCAGGGTTCTCGTTCCTTATGCTATCAAATAAAACTCATGTACAGTGTTCTGAATCGTCGGAAATCCCATTCTTCTCCGCATTCCTATACGACTTTCCAAAACAAGGTAAAGGTTGTACATCTTAGACGGATGGCGAGCCATCGTCATCTACCCAAAGTCTGCTAATTGGTCCTTCGATACCTTGTACAAGCGGCTCAACGTGTTTCCAAACCTCACGCGCGACAGCCTCACGATCCTGTCCCGCATCGATCGTCACCCACCCACGCGTCTCGCCGCCCAAACTCTGAAACAGTGTTCGCACGCGAGCCTGCAACGCTTCCTTCTCGTAACGCTCCTCGCCGTAGCCGCCTCGCGTCGCAGCTGCCTCGGGCGCGAGATCGAGGAAGAGGGTGAGATCCGGCGCGGGGAGGCCGACGTCGGGCGCGCGACACCAGGCGAGCGAGAGGCCCTTGGCCGCCGAGAACGCGACGCCGGAGAAGGCGTAGCGATCGCAGAGCACCGTCGTGCCCGCCGCGAGCTGCGCTTCGAGCGCGCGGGCGGCCTCCCATCGGTTTGCGGAGAAGAGCAGGTGGATCGCGCGGTCGTCCAGGTCGGACGAGCCGTTGAGATACGCGTCGATCAGTTTGCCTGTGCCCGTTGTACGATCTGAATAAAAAGGAGAGAGAGAGAGGAAGTGTGGATGTCGGTGGTGTGTGAGATCGCGCAATCCGTTAAACTCCCCTCGCTCACCTGGGAATTT
>Ga0307509_10006512_pt1 | contig 15670 bp, 18 predicted proteins | sample 10_EM_MG_FD_202245 | JGI IMG/M metagenome (GOLD analysis project Ga0307509, IMG submission 202245) | Populus trichocarpa ectomycorrhiza microbial communities from riparian zone in the Pacific Northwest, United States - 10_EM | ecosystem: Host-associated > Plants > Roots > Unclassified | place...
ACCGCCACAGCCTTCCCCCCGGGCATGTTCTCTCGCCCAACATCCTCAGCTGGTTCTATTTCTTCCCAGTCATCTAATGTAGTTTCCTTTGGTTACTTTATGTCGTCTCAGGTTGGCTAGGTTTACGTTTAAGATTTTTCATGCTGTCCGCTGGTGTAAGGAGGGTTTCCTTTATTTTACTTGCTTTACTGTCGTGCCCGTGTGTGGACCTGGGACCGGTACGGACCCCAGTTGAAGAGTTTGGTGCCGGATCTTTCCTTTGTTAGTTCGTTTTGGATTTTGGGTTTTGTTTTCGCCATAGCTAGCGCTCCATGCGATTTCTTGTATCTTAACAACGAATATATGATATAAAAAAATAAAAAAATAAAAAAATAAAATAAAATAAAATAAAAAAAGACCCCTCCCTCGCTCTTACCTCCCCACCTACGAGACGTCCACCTTCGCTTTGACCCTGCGTCCCCACGTCCGGCGTCTTGAGATATACGAACATCAAACACCGTCCAGGTGGGTATCAATTGACCCCCATTTTCTTTGCCCTGGATATCAGATTCAAGGATCGCCGACGGACCAATGGCGCATCCGGGAATAGCGAGACGTCAGTTGCCGAAGGGCAAGTATGCAAAACACCTCTCCTACTAGTATATTAGTAACAAATGTTAATACCTCTCTAGCCCTTAGACGTCCCGCCGTGCTGCCACAGTCACAAGAAATTCTGAGCGGGATACGAAGAAGGACTCTGACCCGTGCGGCCGCCTGTCTCCCCGCAGAAGAGGGAGCGTAAGCAATCATGAAATGCTCTTTATATGGAATCATAGGATATCGAACTCACAAACCTCCTTTAATGAACCGAGAACCGGGCCCTGAGGGGCGCTCACACTTCCAACCGGCCGTGGGAGATTCAGTGTACATAAAGTCAAAACAAACTTCCCTGCAATAAGATTCTGGCGTGCTGACAATCTCCCTCAAACCAGGACTGTATATGGCGACATTGCGTATGAGAAATCGTGGTGTGGATTCCAACATTCGCGTGGCCCATCCTCTGTCTATACAACATGGTGTGAGGAAATAAAGGCCTATATCGTAGCTCGCCCCGTGGACCCTGGTCGCCTAACAGAATCGCAAGTGGATTCAATTATATCGTTTGCTCGCAGCCTTTCGCCAGTCAAGGAGCGTATTGAGTTCATCAAACACCATCACCATGCAGACGACGTATGAGAACTCATCCGGTATCTGAAGATCCTAGTCACAGATTCGGCCAAGAAACTGCAAATGACCACCGAGCGTCAGAGGGCGGGGCGGGATGGTCGTGGCGATGTTGCAGAACCTCCGAGTCAGTGTTATCCATCTTTATTCCCATAGCCCCACACTAACAGGTGTTGCTAGTGGCTCATTCCGATTGGGATTCCCTGTATTCCCTGTGGGCTGTGAGAATCAATATCGTTCGTCGAACGGGAGCGTGGGATGCCCCGCATCCATTCCTTGGCCATCCCTGGTGTGTAAGAGACTCAGATCGGGGAATCGCCTGGGGTGTCCTGACTGCACCAAGCATCGAGGATCTGCTCTATTGGGTACGAGCGCAAGAGGTCGAAAAAGAAATCAAATGGCCCCGGTATCTGATCGGCGCGACAGGTGAGGGTGCTACCAGCCGACGTCAGGACCCCGAAGCACCTCTCCCACTACCCCAGCTCATATTCTTCATTAGAGATGACGACATTCGTGAGTGGTTCCTCGCAAACAATAGCCACAATCCCCTGGCCCTCATAGTTCTTGATTCATGTCCGGAAGATGGAGAGGACCCGGATGAGACCCCCGAGCCTCCCAATGGGAGGCACCCCTTTTTTGACCGCGAGGTCTGGGATGACTCGGCAGGTGCAGAATACGCGATGCGGGAGATGCAGGAGGAGGAAAAGTGGATTGCCGAGGATGAATGGCTACAGGCCGAGCCGGACGGAGCAACTCGGGTGCCTTCTGGTGCTGGCATTATTATTGTGGATGACGGCAACGCAAGTATCGAAACAGAACCGGCACACAGGTCAAGACAGAATAGCTAATTGCGGATGTAGGACCAGTCACCGGGAGTCCCGGGCCCCTCAAGACACCGGAGGAACATTCCATCGCAAATGGAGAAGCCGGCGAGATCTGATCGATTTGCGCAGGTGTCAGGGGTGGAAGCCTCTGGTACATCTGGGTCTTCCGAGTCTGAGATGCTCCAAAAACTCCGGGAATTTGCGCAGGTGAACCCCTGGGCAACCAAATTCATAACAAATCCCAGGCTCGTAGCTGTGAGATCTCAAGGCTACGATGGCGCTAAGGACACACCACCTGCCGGACCTATGAATGGCGACGAACACCAGGTCTCACCTCCGGCTGCTCCGGTCACCAACCTCGATGTCTCGACTCCTGAGAGATTCATTCCTGATCCCTCTCCCTCTCAACTGCCGCCATCCACCACCAATGTGGCCACAACTCAGCCACCAGCATCCGTGACTCCCCAGGCATGCGGATCTTCAACTCTGAGTCTGAGCCCGCCCAAGAAAACCCCCCATCCACCCCCGTAAGACGCCGTTCTGGAAGACGTCACCTGGGTGGACAATAATTTGAGATTTCCTAGATTCGAGTTTAATTCTTTTTTCATTTTTACCCCAAATACCCAAATATCTTACTGTATACTAGATCTAGTTTTCTTTTTGGAGTCCTGCATTTTCTGATTGAGAATCGTAGCTAGTATGTGTTTGGACTCGAGTAATGATAACATTGCGAGCCCTTGCTTCACCTTCTCTCATCCTTACATCCCCTTATGCTAACCTCTGATACCTTTTTCCAGATTGGGCATGCCTCGCATTCTCTGTCCATAACTAGGCTGGCGTTCGTAAACCGAACTAGGGGATGCATGATGTGAAAACTAAGATGGTGTTGATTCACTGGATGATTCGACGTGTGGAGATGAGGTTCGATATATCTAATCCGCTTAGAGCGTGGCGGGTGTCTTGCTAGAGTTAGTGTCGCTAATCAATACTCCTTGTGGCTAGTTTTGGCTTAGGCTCCAGCTGCATTAGTGACGCCTCCTACATTAGCGACACCTTGTATTCAGTCGAACCTTTTCATACCAGAGTCCAGACGAAGATCATACCTGAGATCGTCTAGAGTTCGAACATAATGTTGAACAAGTAGAAACCCCCTTTTTGCAGTTGAATAGATTCTTTCAATACCGAGTGATTGGACGTGATCCCCCCCCCCCCCCCCCCACAAGACATAGCGTATATGACCTGACGCGTTCCATTGAACAACAATAAACACCTAGTTTTCACAACACGCTGGATACATTACAATTTTCTACATCCTAATTCCTATCCTCTCCGAACAAACCTTCATCAATTATCCAGTATTACACCATGTCTAGAGAACCTCAAGGCAATTCACTCGGCCACCCGGCTCCACGAGTAGGCAATATGTACGGGCTTAGACGCAACGCTGTACCCGTGCATAGGGCGTCCGGATCAGGAACATGGCGGACTGAACCGGGCAACTCCCATAGTACACAAACACTGGCGGCCGAATCAGGCAGCTCGCACGGTACACAGTCGTCAGGTTGGAGTTCTTCCCCACTACCAATCATAAGATGTCTTCCATCACGACCTACGAAGCGCCCTAGAAGGAGTATATTACAGACAACGGCCCATACTGAACATTTGGGGGAGACTGACGCACCACCACAAATTGAGACAGTTCGTCTTAGCGATGATAGCAGCGATGAGTAACAGAACACGCGCAGATCTGATCAAACTAAATCAGACACAGAACCAGACGCAGAAGACAATGATATTCCGGATGACGACACTGCACCAGGGACTCATCCGCGCTCACGAACTGCGGAAAGACAACAACCAAAGAGCCTGGTTTCAACTGTGCAAGTTTCCACCAGGTCCGGATTGCAGGGGGCAGCACCAGTCAGGCGCACCCCAGCTTCTCCACGACGTATAATCCAAGGTAGTGCGTACACTCCACCGACGTTCACATCTTCCAGTGTACCACCGTATTCATCGCCGCTGGCCACTCACAGGGCCACTAAGTCTGCAGTCAGAAGCTCGAGTCTTCCCGCCGATCCGGGTACGCCACGACATGAGCACATCTTGCCGGGTACTAAATCACAGGGAAATATAGCCATTGGAGCCGAGGCAGACGTAATAACGCGGGCCAAGACCCTCATTCACCGGTACATCCTGTTTGTTAATCCTATTCCAGCACCTGCTACTTTGATGTCTGAGGTCCACCGATCTTGGCTGAATGCTCTCGATGACATATCCGACGCAGGAAATATTGAAGCATCGGATGCAAGCCTAAAATTAGTAAGTGAACACTAATACTTAAACATTACGCACGCCACTGGAGGTGCTTACTAAATGTGACAGATACGCACGAGACACTCTACAGTAAGATCCCAGTTTGTTTTCCACGTAAAGGATCGAATTGGAAATTTGTACGATCTCCCAAAAGACCCGACGGCGATTGCGCGTAGAGTGGACTACCTGCTTGAGAAGGATAGATTTATGTGCTCCCGAGGGGGTATGAGGTGAGTGTGCACTAGGTAGTGAGCCCGGCCACAACTAATGCTTATGAACATGACCCCGCAAATAACCAATCCATTCCTCGCGCCCAGATCCCCGAGGCAATATGGGGAAAGTACTTCAAGGGCAAGAAAATCTTTGGGATTTCCGAACCTGATTTTCTTGGTCACATCAATGGCATCATGCTTTGCTTAACCTGTGCCATACTGTGCCATACTCTGCGAGCATGGCAAACGGGGGTACATCTTGAAACATGCGACTTCAAGCCGAAGGCCGTAGCAGGTGAGCCTGACCCCGAACCAGGTGTCCTCTCGTTCCGGCTCAGATGCTAACATGACGTTGAGCTCAGATGATCTTTTTGGCCACCCGCGCCAGACGCAGGCCTCTTGCCCAGACTGGGTACAGACTATGATTCTCAAGAACATTCGCGAGACTATCAAAGCCAAGATGCAGCAGGGGCATGGGGTCCGGGAAGATCGCCGTGAAGGCTTTACTGACGATTGGGCTGCAGTCGCTGCAGAGGTACAGAGTCAGATTTCGAGTCGGGCCCCCACACGCGCAACTCCACGAATTCAGAGTCAAACTCCTGGCAACGTGGGAATTGGGGCCCTGGCGGCCCCCCCGGGTAACCAATTCGATTCACAAGAAACTGTCACGTCTTTCGATTTCAGCCAGACGGCCCGACTCGCCCCCACCCGCTTGACTCCACGGATTCAGAGTCAAACTCCCAGCAGCCTGGGAATCGGGGCCCTGGCGGCCCCCTCGGGTAACCAATTTGATTCACAAGAAACGGTCTCGTCTTTCGATTTCAGCCAGACAGCAACGCGACTCCTGAGCTTTCTCGATTCTAATCCACAGACCCCGGACGGCTCACAGGAGGTGGCCATGGGGCTAACTTTGGACAATACCGTGACTGCTACTACTTTGCCATAACTCGCGCTCAGGATTGAAGATCAAGAGTCGCAAGAGGAGACTGCTGTGCATAGCGAGCTGTCGGATATGGAGCAGGGGCAAGGTGGGAGTAATGATGCGTGCAGTTAGAAGATTGAGAAAGTGTAGCATACCTGTAATAAATATTTGGATGCGGTCGTCGCTCTCACATGTGGGAAGGGTACCCGGAGGAGCTTAGTATTAATATGAGGACATCAAGCAAAATCAAGGATTCAGAGTATAATTAGTGACACGCGATCAGGATACGGTAAAACTCATAGTGACAGCGTTAGGAAAAGCCTCTAGGCGTAGGACCCGGATAGCATTAGACTTAGTTCACGATGCGTCAGAGATCACAAGGCGACGTCTGATAGAGTCACGATTGGATCAGGACGCCGCATGTATAGGGGGTAAGATCAGGAAGAACAGACCAGACGTCAGGAAGGGAGAGTTCAGGATCGTGGGATCCGGACGAGAGAGGCAGGAGCAGAAACAATCGGGACGAGAGGTGGTAAGATCCACGAAGCCCTGACGTTCGGTGAGAAGGCACCGGCATCTGGGCGCGAGAGTCTTAGATCAGACGTCGTCAGGGCGGGAGAGTCGTAGATCCGGCGACGTCAGGACGGGAGAGTCCTGGATGAGGTGGCGTCAGGACAGAGTAGCGGAGCACCAGACGCAGGCAGGACCCACACGACGTAGGGGTCCGAGTCCGGATGGCGTCAGGACGGATGGCGCCAAGTAACGCAAAGTCAGTACGCAACGTCGGACTGACGTTGCGTCCTGATTCGCCATTAGCGTTCCGGCCTCAGGTGCGTCAGACGCCCGGAACGCACGGAACGCAAGGTATTATTTTTGCTGATGGTGCCAGTAGTCAATCCCACCACTAGGCAACCCCACTCTAGCACAATCGCAATTAAACATGTCTCAGATCATGAACACTCCTGACTAGGGACTGTACTAGGTCAAAAATCTTTTGCTGAAGATATAGCTTACACCCCAGTTAAGTAAGAAAATGGTGAAGAACTACCATAGTGAGTATATCCAGAGATACATACAGCAGATGGGTGGTGGGAAACGCAGGTAGGTTCAGATGCGATGTTCCATGTTACTTCTTTACCCTATATTTGAATACAAAATTGACAGCCAATAAAGGATAGATTACCGGATGGAGCCACACTTGTACCCAATTATATGTCCCTTAGACTTCACCTTGTCAATAAATTTCTCTCATGATAAGAATGCCTAGCCAATCTACATGACCATTGCTAATATCCTATCAAGAACTAGATATAACCCTTCAAAACACAAAACAGTCCTTTTAGCGCTTTTGCTCGTTACCCCGAGGATGCTTGGTCTAGCAGCCAGGGATGCACAGCAAAGGCAAGTCAACAATAAGATTCTTTATGATTTGATGAAAGCAATCTTTGCACTAATGCCTGCATGGGGGACTCCCGACTTGAGATGTAATCCACCGATGAAAATGTCCAATTATTACTTTTTTCTACCGCTCTCACTGTGGATTGCAGATCACTTGAAAAATGTTAACTTATAAGCCATTCAACAAAATCCGTGCACTGTCTGTGAGCTTCAACCAGAACAGTTAGGATCCCATGTGAGATATTCTACAACCAAGTGAGATTGCAGAAAATACAAATATCCTTTCAACAAATACGCGAATAGCGACCAGCAACCTGGGAGAATTAATACATCGTGATTTCAAATTGCTTCCAACAGTCTTGTGGGGGCTTCCGAATGTTCCGCAATTAGACTTGCCTAAACCAGATATTCTCCAGGTTGTGTACCTTGGAATATTTGAAACGCACCTTATGAAATAAGAGGATTTCCAAACAAGTACAAGCGGTTGTAAACATTCAACGCTATCTGGAAGTGTTTACCCCTTTATCCCAGCTATTTTACACCTAATAAAGAGTACAGTCGGATTTCTCAGTGGACTGGAAAAGAGATGAGAAATCTAGTTAAAGTTATAGTACCGGGCTTTACAGCCTCACTACATCGTCCCAGTGCCATAAAATGTCCCATATTGACTCTAGCTCTAACTTGTAGCTAGTCCATTGTTGACCTTACTTTAATGACCCAATACAAATGTCATACTGATGAGATGATTCAATACCTCGAACCGTATCTAAAGGCCTTTCATGATCACACAGAGGTTTTTAACAAGTACTGAAAAGATAAGTCCACAACAAGGAATGTAAGAGAGGTTACTACCAGGATTCAGGGTGAAAAGAGGGAAGTACTTGATCAACACCACCTTTCTGCTGCTACTGCGGCCAAAAGATGTCGCATTGCAGAGGAACAACATCACGATTTAGATGGCATTGTGGCAGAAATATATAAGGGGAATTAGTGTTCGTTAACGGGGCGAGGCAGGGGGGTTTTCACTCACCAGACTCCGCCCTTACGGCCGGCCAGGGGGGTATGTTTCCGGTAATCTCCGCCTTTACTGGCGGCCGAGAGTATGTTTCATGTAATGTCCGCCCCGCTCCCTTCTGGGGCCCACGTGCACTTATTCTCTGGACTGGGCCCTGTTTGATACCACCCATTTTTAACAGGGACGTGTCTGAGGTATGGGTGGCGTGGGGCCTGAGTGGGGACAGGGGCAGGGAATTGCGAAAAAGACACCCTACCCCATACAATTGAGTAGGGCAGGGTGGGGAAAACGGCTACGGGCCGGGGTTTCGGGGTCCGTCCACCCCGTAATGAACTTTAAGGAGGTTGTGGACTGTAAATTTGTTAAGATACATCTGGTGAGTTACTTCAGAAACTATGTACAGGGCTTTGGGAATAGTCAAATGTATTATACTGAATTGGGAGAGACATGTCATAAACCAATAATTAAGGAAGGCTATTATCAGTCAAATAGGAACGAGGCAAGTCATCAAATACTACAGACATATGCTATACTTGACAGCTTCAAAATTCATCTGATAAATGTCAAAGCCAATATCTCATGTCCCATTTAGGACAAACTACATAAAAAACCACACAAACGCCAGGTGGGATCAGGAACAAAGCAACTAAGGGGCTATTTGGCATATCGACCTTTGAGGAGTAAACCCAGTCAAATGGCAGTTTCGGAACCACTGTTTAAGTAGTTTCCCAACCTGCAGTTTGAGCGGTTCGTGTTGTCAAACACCTCAGGTCAGTTTTAATGAATAAGAGAAAATTACTAATCTGTAGAAGAGGTTAATTTCCTGTAAAGTGAGTTTAATATGATGCTAGTAAGCAGAACCTATGTTAAAATATAATTTACTTACTTAATATTAGTCTACGGAGGCTTTGTTTACAACCTGGAGTTTCCAAACTTTGGAAACTGCGGTTTGGAAACAGAGGGCAGCCAAACACATCAACCCACTTAAACTGTAGTTTGAGAGGAAAAACCACTGGAACTGCAGTTTGAGTGGGTTTACGACTCAAACATCGATGTGCCAAACAGCCCCTAAGTGGGTTGGTAGCAACTGTCCAAAACATTTCGCCATTCAAAATGATTTTACAAAACTTGCCAGATCTTTTTCTAGATTATTATCAATGGAAATCGTCTATAGGCCGTGAGGTTAAGTTACCCACAGTTAAACAGTTCTCTGTCGAAATTTGTCAGCTTTTACATGTCCCAGTCGAAACCTTTCAGGATATGCAAGAGCTCACTTGGCTCCTGCTCTGGTGCACAGAAACTCAGCTTTGAAGGTCAACTGGGCGCAGTAGGAACAATTGGGTATGGGTAGATTCAGGCTAGAGAAGTATTTACAAAGCATTAAAAGGCATTTCTCTGCCTTGTTTGTTATCGATAATGAAAGTTCATCAGTCAAAGGGTTTAGTGTATTGACTTGTATTTGTAGATAGACTCTCTGTTGAGAATTCGGGAAAGCTCAGCAATATTACAGGACTAGTTACTATCCCAGTTGGGCTAGCTAAGGCCCAAATAGAACAACCGGGATAGTGGTTGGCATCAAACGAATTATGGGAATGTTACATCTAGTACCAGAAACAGCTAAAATAGACAACAAATGGTAGTATGTAAACAATAGGATTGATTTAGAAACATTTAATAGGATATATTGAACACCTTTCGTATAAAAGTAAATTCTTGTATTTGTGATTAGGGACACCAAGAGTGGCGCAAAAGAGTAACCAAGACAAGTCAAAGATCATACAAGAAATAGAAAAAGATTTAGCAAATCATGAAAGGTCACGAAATGGATGATTTTTAAAGTCCAAAATGAACAGTAACAAGTGGAACAAGTGAAGTGAAAAACAAATGTTGGTATATGTTGACAGAAACTAATGGCCTAAAGAACATCTCAAGGGGAACTCCAGGCAACTCCAGGGAGACAGAGTCCATAACAGACAAATCAAGGGGGATGGAACGTGCCATATGTGACAAGCCCCTCAGACTGGGGTAGATTTTTTGGGACATACAAGAGCCAACCTGATCAAAGGGGAGAAACCAAAACAAAACTGAGGTCAGTGTTGCAATGCAACTTCCGCCGTGGAGTAAGCCCGAGCACTTGGACAAAAGTAGGAGATAGATAATGCCGGGAGTATGTTTTGAGCCTTCTGCAAGCCCTGAAGGCTTTGAGAAAATGATGGAAATGTAAGCGGCACATAAGGAGTAGGGAGGGATGGTATTACCAGAGGATACAGGAACATATGTATGTAATACATGAGGTAGAATATTTTTTGCTCATGTCACTTTCTGTTGAGCTACTCATACAACTTGAAATCCCAGTCCTTGTATTCTAAGTGGCTTCTATTTAAGATATCTGCTATATACAATCCACCGCCACTGTACTCTTTAGAAATCGGTGTAGTGGGAATGATTGAATTAGTGTACAAGTGAGTAAGAAGGAAATATGAGCTGCTCATAGGAATTGTCTTCCTGCAAAGCTGCGAGACTCACCTTCTCATCATGCGGGATTACCCATTTGGTGATACCTTTTGTCTGATGAGAGATATTCAGATACCGCCTGCAGTCAGCGTAAAGCATCTATTGGATATATACAACCTTGTCATGGTACTGATACTAGAGGAATCATGAAAGTTCATACTGGTTGATGTCAGGATAGTTCTGGGCCTGGCACTCTTGATCCCTGACAGGAACTCCCACTGGCTTGTAAATTACCAGCTTAATTTGACAATATTTAATGAGATTTATTAAAAACTTCAGATATTCAAGTCAGAGAATCTGTTAGGCATATGAGAAAAGCGTAGCTTTTCCACCTATTTTTGTGTACCCTGGGGTTACCCTACCTTCACCCTGTGAAGCTAACACCCCCCTCTGGCCCCGGCGTTGGGCCGGCGCAACAACACCTGACGGCGTCACAGTTGCGTCCCAACACCAAAGGACACTATCATTGGAACCTATCTCATAACACCGTATGGATCACGGCCGTCCGTCCGACCGGATGCTGTTCGCAGGATATATGAGAGAAGACCTTTGGCGAGCTTATGCAAGTGTTCCGGGCAAAATCGGTCGACGTCGCATAAAGTTACAGACATAGCGGTACGGCACAGGAAACTATGTCACTAAAGTAACAGGACGCTTTCGTCATGTCTACTCTTGAATGAAAGAAGAGTATGACCGCACCCACACCAATGGTATAGTACCATTCAGGATTATTCGGTAGGAAAAGGCTATGAGGGAATTGGCCCATTGGTACGATCCCGACTGGTAGTCTGACCGAAGCCTAAGCGCAGGAAGCAAGAGTGATATCTGCTACTGCGATCGGTCCGATTATGAAGTTGGCCACTTTGTTCATCCGATGTTGAGGACACTGTCTAAGCATGCAGACAGGTTTCAGTCCCTCCTGACGGAAGAAGGATTGTGAACTCTGACAGGAACGTGGTGCCACACCAGAGAAATCAAGAGCTCTCCAGTCCGGATGTCAATGGTGGGGCGATATTATTCAGGGTCAAAAAGTGTTCGCACTAAAGGAAATGTTCGGAATGGTTAGCAGGTACTTAGTTAGTATGGCAGTTACTTGTAGGCCGCGCACTCTCTCGACGCGGGATATAAATATCGAAGTGCCTCCCGAGCTTTACTGAAATCATCACGCTACGGAGAAGAGACCTTATCAATATAATAAGTTATTACGAGAAAAATCTTTATCACTATTTACGCACGTTTATATTGAGCCTTCCTAGACACATCTCCGTCTACGATAAAGTATCCTGGTCTTACCCATCTCACTTGTTCTTAGAGATCTGGTACCACCTAACAGAATCAGGACTCACTTATTCATGTGAATCCTGTATCCTGAACTCGTTTATTGGTAAGAAAACTGTATCTTCAGACTCCATATTATAGAAATCAAAGACCTTTTCATGCCAGAATATCGCACAATTCTACTAGTAGCCAATTCGGCTCTCATAAACAACAGAGCTGCAGCCTCAAAAGCAGGCCAGTCTCTGAGACTACACCTCATGTATTATAGTTACTTAAGGGATACATGGAGGATGGAGATGGGTCAGCAGGCAAACATGAGACTACAGGGGAGGTGGCAGCACCAGGAGAATGACTTTAGTAGCAGGAGAGTGAGGGTGTAATCCGGATATTGAAATGATGCGATGTTGCCTCAGGATGGAAAGACTGTCACTAGGCAACCTCTGAAGTATGGGATACAAGAAGGGTATTGCAATGCGGCACATGAGGTACAGTAGTATGCAGTGAACGCAAAAGCAATGTTCCTCATATCACAACACTATGCTAACTGATCTGACACAATGTCAATTTTTACTATTGTTGAGAATATACTCTCCCAAGGTACCCACCCCTGTTCCGCAGGCTAACTACCCTCTACAAAGAATACCCAATCTGTCCACTTGGTATTTCAGCACTCCAGGCTAGATTGTGGGTACTTGTACCAACCTATACCTATTAGTAATACACCAACTTGAAGTATACTGACCTAGTCTCACTAGTTACCTCTTGGTATACCATATAAGCTGGAGTCTAGTTCACTCTTGCTGCCTTCAAGTTACTGTAGAGTTATTAAAGTTCAGACTCATTGCATAAAGACCTGTCAATATAACAGAATGCAAAAAGCCAGTTTCAACCCCTCCCCATATTCTCAACTTGACCCTATACTACCCTTATTGAATACTATCTTCTATCTTAATTGACATAAAACTCTATAATTCTGGTCATAGTTTACTCTTTCCACAGTCCCCCAGCTCCTCTTACCACCTCTATTTTTAAACATCACAATCTAATACTTTTCTTACCTGCTTCCCTACCCCAAGCTTCTCCAACTCCCCATTCTCTAGCCCATGGCTTTCTTCACTCTTAACTTTTTGAAAGATCCTTGTTAGGCCTCAATACTAGGCATTGCCCTTCCTATTACCTATAAATCTAACCATAATAATATTATATATTCTTAACAGGAATATTTCTTGCACAGCACTTCCCTCCTCTTCCTCATCAGCTCATTCTGGCCCTCGGCTCCACGCCATTTCCTATTGTCTGACATAGCTATTTAGAACATGTAACATTAGCATGCAAAATGGGATCTCCTCAGTTCTGTGTGAAACCCCCCCGATACTAGGCTCAAGCAATTCTCCAATTACCCAGAGCTGGCGAAACCTCCACGCAATACTAATGTCATCAGTACTCGAGTACTCTCTAACCCTGCTCTGCAACGACTCCTCGAAACCAGGACGTAAACCTATTCCGCCACTTACATAACAATACGATATCTGACTGCAGTTAAAAAAAACCACATGTATGTTACGGTGCCGGTGGCACATGTTAAGGGTTCAATTTATGAGGATACAATGCACTTCTAAGACCAAAACAACACCAAACCCAATTTATGATTCTTAGACGTGTCGGACTCTATGCGGAATTTCCCTCACGGGAGGCCATTATTGGACCCATTGAATGGACGCACAGCAATGATCATAAAGAATCATAATCACAAATCACAACAAGCGGGCTCTTTGGACGATCCCGCCAGAAATGCTTGCACAGGGAGAAAAGGTATTTTTCTCCTTTCCTCCTACACAAACAAAACACGAGAATTGTTCCAGGGCAACGATCCCCCATATATATTTCTTGCGTGGAGCATGCCGGTGGGTAAGTCACGCTGGTCTTATCCTCACAAAGCGAATACCATATTGGCAAAAATATCCCAGTGGTCATAAGGCACCGTAAGCAAAATCCTAGCCAACCAGCGATCCAAGCAGATAGAGGCGCAAAAACCTGCATAATATTATAAACTAAATCTAGACACGAATAATTTCCCTCCGAAAAAATAGACCTACTTTTTCTTCTTCTCCGTCTACCTCCCCTTCTTATGATACCCTTACCATTACTTACCTTCCCTCCGGACGTTGTCGCGATCTGATCAGGCCTTTGTCATTTGTAAATCACGCTGCGGTTACCGGAAACAGGCAGCCGGAGCGTGATGGTGTGTTTGTGCCATGATAGCTAAGCACCCTATTCGTGGCCTGGTTCGATTTTGTTCCGAGAAAACCCTCAGACATACGAGTTAAAGTCGAATGGGGGGGTTACTAGTGAACTAGGCTACCGGATTGTTGTCTTTTGGAGACAAATTGTACGGGAAGATACATGACTTGATATTCTTCCTTTTCTCTCCTTCATTGTTCTGCTATTGTGGCTCCGGTAACTCAAGTTCTGTATTGTGGGGCGAATTGGTGGAATAATCATTACCGGCATGCCGCATCCTTGATTCAACTCCGTGTATCCTGGAACCCCATCGCAGTGATCCACCGGCGAATGGGTCACCCTTAAACTGGATTGGAGGGTAGAGGGGGAAGAGCGGGGGGGGCTATCGGGCGCTTGGGAGAGAAGTTGGCTCTGGAAAATACTGGTTCAGAAACTGCTAAGTTAGTGGTATTGTTTTTTGGTCTCAGAGGACCGACCTTCAGGCATGCTTGTCGAATAGAGATTCCGCAAAAAATGCGCAGTGGGATCACAACCACTCTTTTCTCGCTATTCCTAGCTAGCTGCGGGTTATTATCAGCACTCACAGGTTAATTGCCTCGAATAATTCATGGTATTCCATCAAGAGAATTCGAGCAAAGATGAAAGAAAAAATGGGTAATAATGCTGGGGAGCGCGGTATTTCCCCTCTTACTGCGTAATTCAAATTGACATTGGTACTGTGCTCCTTGGATTCAAACGAGTGTAGGAGTACAATGTGATAACCCCACCTCTTGTATGGGCTGTAAGAACAGTCTTTGTCTTATTGATGACAAGGATAGTGTAAGTTACGCCTTCGGTCAGTCAGGTGCGCACACGAAAGTGGGCACAAAAGGCACATGGAACCAGCTCGGCTCGCTTTGCCTCCCAGCTCGGCCATGATCCTCCCACCATTCCTCTAAGTTGTTACCCCGAACCTACCTGTTATCCATTCCTTTCCACTTTACCACTGAGATATGTGCCTCTCGGCAGCTCCCAGTCCTCGCCCCAATCCCACCTTTCCCGTTTCCCCCCCCGGAGTAAAAAACCACAGCAACTATACCTACGTAAATTCCTGTGATCCCGAGGGGGATTCCCCCCACCTGGGTAGTTTTCTCCAGAGCTTTAGCTGATTGTAGGAATTGCACCAACTATTAACTAAAGGAGCAAATCCCAGTAAATTTTTGGAGTCAGAGTGAGGCTGGGAGCCCCAAAATTGACGCTAATCGCACCATTTTGGGATGGGTGTGGGGCCCTCTGATTGGGCGGGGCACCTTCCGCTAGGCTACTTTTAGGTGTAACCTATGAAGTTATGGGCATGCTATATTGGCTTTTGGCTTTGGACAAGGTAAGGCAGAGGTGGCTTTTGATCGAGCATGATAATGTTATGGAATGGGCCTTGAAAAGCAATCGAGGGTGTGAACATTGTATTAGTACAAATCGAAAGGGGGGTATGGAGGGGCTAATTGGCGGGGGCTTTTGCATGAATCCACCGAGACACTAGCCAGGTCAGGTTCTTGGAGAATTCGAGTTATTGCACCGAATCATACCACACGGCTGCTCATATATCCTTTTTTCTAGCCTCTGTACTGTACTTGGGCAGGGCAACTCATCTTTAATCGTCTTGATGCCGGCATCATACTCGTAGGTGTAGCAACTCTGCGCCCCGCCTTGACTCCCCCCTCCCACCGTGTCACTCGACCCCAGTCACCTCTCCCTTTCATTCCGCTTACTT
>Ga0307509_10006513_pt1 | contig 15664 bp, 21 predicted proteins | sample 10_EM_MG_FD_202245 | JGI IMG/M metagenome (GOLD analysis project Ga0307509, IMG submission 202245) | Populus trichocarpa ectomycorrhiza microbial communities from riparian zone in the Pacific Northwest, United States - 10_EM | ecosystem: Host-associated > Plants > Roots > Unclassified | place...
TCCTGGTAGTTTTGGTGTGGTAGCCCGAAGTGATGTGGGTTGCTTGCCAGCCGCTCACAGCATAAGGTCTCCCACTCCCACTGTTTTCTCCCATACTGCTCGCTCTCACACAACTCCTTTCCCCCCCCATACAAACTCGCCTCGCAGTAAGTCTCCTCCCATACTATCCCTCTGCCCTCTACCAAAAAAAATTTCCTACAGCAAAAAAAAAACCTACTCCCTTTTCGCTGCTGCTGCTTCCTGCGATAAGATAAAAATCTCTAGTGACCCGAACAACCTAACTGACCATCAATTTCGAAAAAAACACAGAACTCTTTCATCTTTGTTAATTCTTTAAAGTCTTCTTGTTGCAATCGCTTCCAAAGGTTTGTCTTTCCCCTCCTCTCTGTCGTGATCCATTTTCGTTTTTCATTTCGCTCTTCTCCCATAGCTTCCCTCCCTTCCCTTGAACTCTACCTCCACACACGCAAACTTCATTACCGCGCAACGGTATCAACGCTTTTGCACCGCGCCGTATAATTACTCGCTTCATTTTTCACTTTATAAAAAGCTACCCCGAACCCTTCTTCACATTTTTTCTTTAACATTTCTTTCTCTCTGGAGACTTGAGAGGAGAAGGAAAAAAGAAAATAATAAAGGAGCAAAGAAAAGATCCCCCCATCTCAATCCTACCTTCCTTTCTCTTCTCAACCGCAACTCGCTAAGCTCACGCGTTTGCTCGCTACTTCAGTACTCGTTGTCATATCTTTAGTACCATCTTCATAATGCCTAAAACTGAGCGTATTCGCAAGCCCGCCAAAGCTGCCAAGAAGAAGAAGGGTATGTATTCTTTCTTTCTTTCCCTTCTGCTGTGTAACTCCTTTCATCCTTTTATAATGGCTCCGGCTTTCTTATTGGCAAACAATTCATACATGCGTCCACCTTTTCTGTTGTAGCCTTTGACGCTAACTTTTCTGTCATTCTAGATCCTAATGCCCCAAAGCGTGGTCTCTCTGCCTATATGTTCTTCGCGAACGAACAGCGCGAGAACGTTAGGAATGACAATCCTGGGATTGCATTTGGTGGGCTTTCTCGCCTTCACATTACATTCTAGTCGGCTAACTTTTCTTATAGGGCAGGTTGGTAAAGTCTTAGGTGAACGCTGGAAGGCTTTGTCCGATAAGCAGCGCCAACCATACGAAGCCAAAGCGGCCGCAGACAAGAAGCGATACGAAGACGAGAAGGCCGCGTACAACGTAAGTGATCCTCTTGAGCTCTAACCAGTGAGCATTCCCTGCATCCATCCCTGACAGTATCTGACTAACTCGTCACCCCACAGGCACAGGGAGGTCCCGAGGAGGAGGAGGACGACGAATAGTCCCTGGTCTTAGTTCTCTTGACATCTGTTCACCCGTTTTTCAGTTCATGAAATAACCGTGCTTCTTCTCTTTACCTACACAATACCAAAAACAAAAAAACAATGTCAACCATCCTCTCAATCCCCCTTTTCTTGAGAGATGATATACCAAATATCAAAAATTTGTTGTGGTCGTAGAAGTGGGGTTTTTTCTATCTGCGTGCGCATGCTGGCTGCGGTGTGTTTGGTTGGTTCCTTTTATGTCTCTTAATGAGTGTATGTGGCGATTGAGACGAAAGGGCCTATTTGTTGAGTTGGGCAACTCGATGAATTGTTCTGTATTTTAGTCCCCAGACTTCTTATCACACCTTATTTCTCCCTAGCTCTGATTTTTATTTTCGCTTATTTACAACTATGGTTTTTTTTTCCTCTTTCTAAATGGACTTTCGTGGGGCTTTGGGAGGGGCAGGGATTAGTTGGTTTGACATTACACACTGGGTGGTAGTTGAGGAATATGGTGGAACAATGGGAAATGATCATAGCGGAATGAAAAGGCATGGATTGAATTAATGGAGTTCGCGGTGATGATTGTTGTGACGCGTGGGCTCGGGCGTAACGCGTCCCTTGCCGGTCGCGGCATGTGACATTCGCGTGATCTGGGACAGACACGGGCTTGAATCAAGTTGATTGGCGGGATGCGTCAATCTAAACTAAATAGGGCCGACGCATCGTGGGGAGGGGGGGTGTGGTGAAGGATTGATGATTGATCCACAATGCATTTTATGGTAAAGAGCTGTTTTGCTTTGCTTTTGGTCTAAACTAAGATGTGTTCATAATGGTGTTGTGTGAAGGGACGTTGGAGTTACAGGTGTGTTTGATTCCCCCCGCTTCCGGGGAGGGAAGAGAGAGGGAATGAACGGATAGATGGAAGGGAGGGAAGGGAAGGGGGAGAGCAAGGGGGGAATAAGAGAAGGGAAATATGGAAGGGGCGATCAGTAAGCGGGCTGGCCTTTTCCATCTTTCCCCATTTTTCCTCGTTTCCTCAATACGCTTTACGAGCATCGACAAACGCAAAGTTGTGGGGAATGGACGCTTTCGCGGACTCCTAAGATACTGTGTCACTCGCTATTTTATGGTACTCGAGTACTATACTGGTACATGCAAGGGAAGGCAGCAACAAACTATTGCAAGTGCGGCGTGAGGAGTATCGGAGTTCGTGGCGGCGGCGATGATGATGGTGATGGGTGGTGGTGGTGGTGTCTGTTTGCGGTTTTGGGTGTTTTCGCTTCGATACGTGCCTCCCTGATCCTGTACGATGGGTTTTTATTATTACTCTATTGTTGTTATTTTGTTTTCACTGTTCCGATTGCTTGGTGATAAGTTAAGCGCCTCAAGGCTAATTTTCTTGGAAAGTGACATTCGTTTTATTAGAGCCTGATGCTGTTTGACACGTTTCTCTCCATGAGGGCTTTTTCATAAAAAAATCTAGGACATGCGTACTGTACGGTGCTGGTATACTGTTTTAATGAGCTTTGCGTAAGTTAAGTCCTGTTGCGAACTGTCGCCCAGGGATCTGGATCTACAGTAGCGAATCTTTCGATTGCGGTTGAATATCTGTCAATTGGGTTATACCGCCGCTTTGTAATCTGGCTTTTTATGGCGAGACGAAAGTTATATTGGACCTTGAACCGTTCATCGCCAACACGTATGTGGCAGACAAATCCCTCTCTCGTCCTCCAGTATTAGGGGCACCACGTTGCGTTTAACTTTGTCGGTCCTATTGGTACGTGGTAACTGTGGAGTCCGCATCCTTAGCAACGGAGCACTGGCTACAGTACCGCCCGCCCCCCCCCCACATGAATGGTCTTTTCTAACCTAAAAACTTCCCTACCGGTAGAGGAAGAGAGGCGAATGAATGGTACTTGTATTCAAATGTTTATCTCCTCGACCCCTCTTCTGCTTCGAATCGAATCGATTTTTCACTATAGAAGCTCGACGAGGGATCAGGAGACATGATTCCGGAGTGAGATTGCGAGCTTTTTCGTTTGCTTGTTCGCTATTCCTTCCGAGCCCTTTCGTTCCCTTTCGTTCCCTATCGGTTTTATATTGGAAGGAAAAACAAAGGAAAAAACAACGAAGGGTACATTATGAAAAACAAAGAACCTCTCACTACGGTATGTGCATTTATACATTATGCCATGTTCTGGCCTGTGCTCGGATACTCGTACTCGAGCAAGTGATTTCTGCCGCCATCCTCAGCTGAGGGAGTCAATCGTCAATGACATAATGAGGCCAGCCACCTCCTTTGTGACCCGGGAGAATTATTCGGCATGTTCTAAAACTGCTTCTAAGGCATACACCACGAGAAACTGATATCGGGGTTTGGGGGAGGAGACCCGCTTGCCTACTGATGAGATTTACTCGATTTATTGGGGCGGGCACGCGGAGATAGATGAAACGGCCGGTCGATCCATTGGAAAGAGCCCAATCATGGGTAGCCTTACTGCTGATGTGGTGGAAATCAAGAAATAGCATCAGAATCCGGCATTCCAGTACGATACCCTAATTGCTGCAGAGGAACCGTGGCCCTATGAAAAAGTACCCCGCCGGCAACCCCTCCTGCAAAAGGATACAAGTACGGTGCTCGTATCATACCAAAACATCGGTCTGAACTGCAGTTGCGCTCTACCTGCAAAAGCAAAACTAGTCTGGTTGACAATGTATTGTTCTTCTGGGGGAAATTCTCATAGGAGCGAGGTGCTCGAGTAACTCGGGAGCGGATTTTTATACAGTACGAGTACTCGAGTACATCGCTCCATGTGATTGGGATTTAGCTGTGGCGTCACTATATTTCCCCGAGAGCTCCCTCGCATCCAAGCTGCATCCGTGGGTGATGAGAACCAATGCTCTCTCCACTCGCTTTTTCCCATCTTACTCTTTTTTTTTTTTTTTTCTTCCCTTTTTTGCCGCTTCTTTCCGGAATGACTTCCATACTGTATATTTTTTCGCCCTCCTCGCACAGAGCAGGCATTGGGCCTTGCTGCTGCGAAATGGTCTGGTCCCCCCTTGGTGGTCAGACAGGGTTGGTCAATTGGATTGCTGGTATCTCGTGCGTTTACCTACATGACCAGCCAGTCAAAATTGATCATCTTTTTTGCTAGTGTTCTTACAACCACTCAGATCTTGAGACTTCTCGCAGAGAACACACGCTAGGGTGGGGTGCACTTTTTTGCTTGAGTACTCGAGGGCAGTACATACACCACACATAGCTTACCTCCTCACCATACATACCACATACCGCACTCTGGTCAGACACGTCAGAGCCCACCACACACCCTTTGAGGAGCCGCATGTGCGTCCCCTCTTTCGCTCGCTGAGCATTTATTCAATTACATTATCTTCCTGGCCCCCCCCTCCCCCAGTCCGGCCTACCGAAGAGAAAGTTGTTTCTGGCATTGAATTTCCCCCTCCCTTCATCCTTACGGTCTATGTTTCCTGGCGACTAAAAAGAACGCCCCTTCTCACCTGCCATTCCGCCATCAAAAGTCTCTCTTCTTGAAGAAGCCAAGACACAAGGAAGCAAATCTTGTCCCATGGCAGAGCGTTTGGCTGTTTTCGGGGTTTTGACCCTCTCGTCTCTTGCGGGTGGAACCGCCGATTCTCTCTGTGAATATGCCGATTTGTTGCCCGACTCATCCCGCGATATTCGCAGTGTAGTTAAATGTCTTTATGATATAAGGGGCACCTTGAGGGACCTTGATTTGGCCTTTCAGGACCACCGCTTTAACCGCCTCACTCGAGAGTTGCTGGACGACATCGTGTTGGGCATTGGTAGTTGCTCGAGGTCTCTTCGCGAGCTGGATAACATTGTTGCACGATATACTTCTGGGCGGCGGGTTCCCTCTCCTCGAAGAACATGGCAAGAGGTCCAATCTTCTTTTCTGAAGGCCGAAGGCTTTCCTCTGGGTAGTCGCTTAGATGTTCACCGGACTTTTTTGCTGCAATTGAAGGGGATTTTGCAATAGTAACCTACCCCGCAACCTCTGTAGTGTCTCACTCTAGGGCTTGGCTGACCTAATCCTAGTAAATCGGGAAACCGAACCGAAATGTCACGACTTCGGGAAGAGATGAAATATTTCGCAGCCAACCAGGAGAGGGTAGCGAAGAGAATGAGAGATTTGGAAGAAAGTCAGAGAAGGGCTGCGGAGGAAAAGGCCTATATGGCTCGGTATCCACCAACGCCTCCCTATGGCTCGCCGTCGCGGCGTTCCTCGCGCTCTTTCAGCCCTGTATCTCCGCCTCATTCGGCCGGTGTTGATCCTGTGCGCTACATGACTCCGGCACTTGACTCCCGGCCCGTAACGCCAATGGCCCCAAATACCCCAACCACACCGATATCGCCACCACCTCGAGACCGCAGGTATGCTCCCCCTCCGGCGCCAACCCCGCTTCCTCCATCACCGCCAGGCCCGAGACTGCGTGGAGGAAATGTGAATGTTAGGCCTGATTGGTGGGCTGGTGTTTTTGATGGGACGGCCGGGTCTACCGGGTTTGCGAATACCGCAAAGTATTGATTTAAGATTCGTTTCCTAGTGAATGTTGGCTGATTGTGATATTAGAACTGCCGAGGGATCACAATGCTTTGGGATGCCGATGGACACACTCAATATGGCTAGAGAAGAGATTGAAATTATCAAAGTGTGAGAAATCTGAGACATACACTGCTGGCTACCTTCCATGCTGATGGGGCTTGTATTTATAGGGAATTTGATAATGACCTTACCCTTCGTCTCTATCGTGATGAGACGACCGAGGCCGCGAAAGTTGTCTGCACAGTCGGTCAACCATACTCAGGTGGATGGATTAACGACCGCCGGGGGCACGCTAAATTCCAAACATTCATCGATGCATCCCTTTTGACTGTGTCGCGGGCTGGGTCTAGTCTTCATCTTAAGCGCCGCGGGATCCTATGGGCTTGTTTATATTTCGCCGATATCGAAAGTACGTAACAGAATATTTTCCTCTGCTCTTTTCCTCGGGCTATGTTGATATATTTGGGAGTAGATATGGTGTTATTTTACCATACCTTTTTGGCGTTAAGATTCAATGGCCCAAAGGCGCCTACACCAAAAAAATCGGAGTATTGGCTTGACGGGGAAGAGCTGCTTTTCAGTGGGTTAGTTGCCATTGCCCAACAGACTTTATGTTTAGTTACTGAGTGTGGACAGTGAAATCGACGATGAGGGGTATCCTCACATTTTGAGAGTACTGCAGGACCGGGACTCGGGAGTAGTAAGGTTGGCCTCCGCCAATGTCAAGGGCGAGCAAACCGATGTGACCATTTGGACCGCTTTCAGTGAGCTCTATTCTATAGCTGGATAAATAGCAGGAGTTTTGGTGCTTACAACTTTGTAGTTACGGATTACATTGGCATTCCTGATTGGCTCCGTTACTCAAGGAGCAATTCAATTATCCTTAAGGACCTACGGCAGTTTTCGTTTTCAGTCTACTTTGACACTAACACGTGGAAGAATTACGAGCTACGGTTCAGGAATCCAGGAGGTTTGCTCTCTCGCCCCATAGATGACTATGGTTTAAATTTGTGACTGACAAATGAATTTAGACGCACGCGCATTCGAGAGGGTCATCAAGGAGATTAGATTGCCTACCTACTCTCGATAATCTTAGCAACCATTTCCTTACCAAAAGTTTAGTAGATATTTGGGTTCTCGCAGGCGCTCATTCGCTTTTCACCTCTCATTTGTTTCACGATTTACGAAGTTACGAGTACTACGAATTAACGATGGTGTTGAAAGGGTTATCTTTTTTATTGTCTTGTCTTGCTTTGGCTTTTGAGTAAGTCCGTTAGTAGTTGATTCTCCTCGTTCATTTCTCTTCTCTTCTACTCATTTTTTTGTGTACTTTGAAGCGGGTGTTTTTTTATTTATTTTTATTGCCATTCTTATTATTACTTATTATTATTGCTTTTATGTATGAGGGAAGGTGGCGAGGGGAGGTGAAGTGGTACGATGTTTGAGTCGGGGGGCTAGTATTACTTTTGTAAATGGCACGATGGTGCAGTCTACGATATCCTACTTTTCATTTGTATATTTTGAAGGAGGTTATGTTTTTAATTATCAAAAATAAGGCACTCCTGTGCTATTATCCAATACTCTCGTTAGTTGTATCGAGGATTTTTTATATATATATTTTTTAATATTTTATTTTCAGGCGGTCTTTTCTTCTTTCCTTTCTTGAGCATTCCCGCCTAGGTCACCAAACGGATGGGGACAGGAAAACTCGGGCTCACCAAGAGCTGCACTCTCTCTCTGTTAGAAATCAGCAGCAAGTTCGAGCTACCGTATGAACACTTCTGACCCCCCTCCCCCCAATGACTCAAAATTTAGGAGAGAGAATCGACGCTGTGTATCCAATCTGCAGTGCGGGGTTTGCGGGGTTTGCGGGGTCGTGGGCAATCGTTACTAACGCAATAGCCTTGTCTTATTTAACAACTTTGAGAGGGATTGACTCCCACCTGCGCACCTCGCACGGCCTAGTAATCAGTCTTTGCAGGCCAATAGTGATCCCTGATTTTACCTGAAATTGGCTTGCACTTGTATGAGCAGAGTACGAGTACCGTACCGTACAGCACGATACGGTAGGGTACGGTATCTTACAAAGTAGCCCACCGGGAAGTTATTATTATATCATAGCGTGCAGTTTTATAAATTCAGGTTAACTTTTAAAAACCCGCAAAATGATTCCCCCCCCCCCCCGTTCTTGTTGCACGGAAAGAGATAAATAGAAATATCTACCCGGGTATAATAATAATAATAATAATAATAATAATAATACCGGTAATTATTGTCATTCTCATTAACTTGGTTACCGGGTAGAACTAAGGTTCACGAATGAATGAATGGTGAAAAGGAAAACCTTCTCGCAGCCACTGTTTTCCTTTCATTTTTTTCTTCATTCTTTTTATCATGATGGATGGGTTGTTTGTGGCGCGAGAAAGTTTCGTTTGGGCCATGTGGGGTATAAATTTACGATCGTCCGGTCTGGCTTGAGTAGTGAAGCGTACGGTAAGTTTGTGATTGTGGTTGTGGGTGGGTGTGGGTGTGGGTATTTGTCGGTTGGTTGGTTGGTTTTGGTTGGGGTTGTCGGCAGGCAGGCAGGCGTCATATTAGTTTTGCGGATTGTTATGCACTCGAGGACTAGTATGGTATGAAAATGGTCCTCCTCCTCCTCCTCCTCCTCCTCCTCTTCCTTTTTTTTTTTGAAAACGACCGCCATTGCATGCATACTTCTTACCACCGAAATTATTTTTTTGCTTGGATCTGGGTACAGGAAATATGCAATAGCAATTCCTTTTTTTAAAAAAGGTTGCCTTCGGCATTAAGAGGGCAGTTATCATCGTTGTATGATATGCCCGTGCACGGCAGGCGATGGTGGGTGCAAAAGCATGAGTGAGGCGTTGGGTAAATGGGTGGAGGAGTGAGAGTGAGAGTGAGAGTGAGAGTGAGAGAATGAGAGAGGGAGAGAGGGAAAGAAAGGGAGGAAGAGGGAAAGAAGGCTGAGGACAATGGGTGATGACGATGGCGATGACGATGCTGATAGATGATGGGTGGGTGGGCCGGTAAGTGGGGGGGGGTATCATAAGGAGGAAGTGAAGATGTGATATGCTTCCTGTAGAAGTGTGAGGATTGAGCGAGTCGTTGGAGGGTAAAATTACATGTGTTGCGGGTGCTATTTTTTGATGCTCGGTGATATAATGCGGTTTTTTTACTTGGCTCGCCGGGTGGTGGGGTGGTGGTGGTGGTGATGGTGGTGGGATTGTTGTTATCGTGCTGGAATACATACACTTTGTATCATAGTTCTTGAGTAGTACTGTAGCACTCGTAGTATGATAGGAGGAAGGCGAGGAGGAGGAGGAGGAGGCGGAGTTTATGTGGGTGGCCGTCGGTTCGGGGATACGGTAGTAGGGTAGAGAACCATTGTGCCAAGAAGCCTATCTTGACGTTAGAATTGCACTTTGGGAAATGGCTTGGGAAGAACGGACCAAGACAGGAAATATAACTTTTACTTGGTAAAGGGTAGCGGGAAATATCGTAACGGCTCTTGCAGTTACAATACCATGATGCCGGTTTTCTCGTTAAATTGGGTATGATACATATCTCCGGGTAGGGATTGTATCGCCGAAGAGGGCATAGGCTAGGTTGGCTGGCTGGCTGGCTGGTGCATGGCATGAGTGATTGTCGGTGAGGGGGGGGGAACGTCGTTCATGTGGGAAGCTGTTGTGATCTTTGGGTAGGTAGGGGAGAGGACTAGGTTTATCAGGCATCACTCTCAGCAGCTATAATAAGGTCAATTGCCTTACAATTCTTCTCGTTTTGTCCAATACTTGTGTGGGTATATCAAGTGCACACATGCCTGTCCTGTGTTAATCCTATATTTACAATCCGATAGGAGCCTTTAATATCTAATACCAAGCTCAATGATATTATAGTGCTCAATTGTTAGCTGTGAACATCTATGCATTAAGGTAATATATGTTTCCTTCGGGAAAGGAACTACTAACCTGAACAGACACTGATATATTTGGCCAGCCAACCTTAAATAACTCTTTCCGTACCCTTCTTGCCGGACCTTGTACCACCGCTTTCATCTCGAACCTTTTTTAACTCCACTAATGGTAAGAAACGGGCCCTCCTCTATTGGTGAAAAACAAAAGGAACCCAAGTTGCGGCTTTAATTCACACAGCTATTACAAGTATCATAATATTATCATATCAATTGACAGCACCAGTAACTCCTGTTCTCTCAGAACCCCCCTTTTCAACCTCTCCCTCCCTCCCTCCCTCCCTCCATTCTTTCCCTTCTGCATTTTGTATGATATTATATGCTCATATTTGACTATTATACCCTTGACCACATGGGTAGTCGCACTTTCACAGAACAGAAGTATGGGCGGTATTTGGCGTTTCCGCCGAAAAATTGTTGGAAAAAGCGAAACTAACGAGATGAGGGAACAGTAGATTTATCTATGGCTATTCCTCAAGGGAGATAATGGATTCTGCAGCCATGGTGGGCACCCGGCATAACGAACGAACCATACGCTCAAGCATTGCCGCTGTTTGCAGTTTTTGGCTGGAGTCCAACATATTGTACGGTATAATACTGTAATGCTCAAACTTGCATGCTGGCTTGGGGTAATGGGCTCTTCCTATGCCGTGTTATATCATAGAATTTTTCTAGTTAAAGCTATGATACCTCTCACTTGCACCTCTCCTATTGGCTTAACATTCATATACGGGTCGCTGCAATCTCATGTGGACCTACTCTTTCCCCAAAATGCATCGACATTACGAGTAGAGGTTCTTGTGCCGTCCTCGGTCTGCTCAATGCACTCAGCTCTCATCGCGATACCGGTTACGGCTCGGGATTACAATTCATCGTGGTATAGTATTAGTCCCGCACACTACAATTATAGGACCATTTAGCAAAACCTCACTCATGTCGAGCAACAAATCACCGGTCTTTGTTCCACTGCCCAAAAAATCACTCCTTGTTATTGCCCCCCCCCCAGTTCTCACATTCTTCACAACCCCATTACACACACTGCCAATTCTGAAATGGATCAAGGGTTAATTGACAGTAATAATAATAACTCTTCTTAAAAATCACAGATTTCCGGATCCCTACACCAAGCCTAGTCCATCACTTCAACTAGCCGTTCCTTCCACACTAATATACTCGCTCACCATACACTAGAGAAAATCCCATATATCGAATCCAGTTCTTCATCCTCTGTGCTAGGAAACACATTACAATTCTTCCTTGGCACGATCATGGGCTATATCTAGCTTCTCCTTTGTGGCATCGTATGCGGTCTGCGCCTGTTCGGCGGCCTTTCCTCTAGTTCCTAGAAGATTGCTAATCCAATCCGGAACCCAACTAAGTGCTGCTTGGAGGTGGCCCGTAACACCCTGATCCTGAGAACCGTGGAGGAAAGCGTGAGAATTCCTTCGTGCAGCAGCTACAAGTTCATTACGGGTGGAACCTTGGTAGGTCTTGATTCCGTAAGTGTCGAGGTAGGCTTTCAAATCACTGTCCGACCATCTATCAAAGGAGGCATCCTTCGCCGCCGCTGTTGTTTGTGCCAACGCCGAAGTCATAGAGGCGAAGGCTGCGCCAGCAGCATTCGTTGCGGCCTCGCCAGCCCTTAAACCAGCAGACGAGATCGAGGAAGCTCCAGCAGACCCCGCTGAACCCGCTCTAGATGCTGCACCAAATACTGCATCAGACGCAGCTGACGAGGCTGAGGAAGCTGCATTGGATCTAGCAAATGACGCAGAGGAAGCTGCGCCAGCGGCCGCGGCAGTAGCAGCTGCAGCACTTCTCGAGTATGCGCTGACCGCCGAAGAGTATAAGTCGTCGCGGGATGCCTTAGGGTCTGGCGAGGAGGTTTCCCCCTGAGATTCCAGCCAGGATCTGCCATATATTAGTTTGAGGTTGACGGTAACATAACATAACTGGCCGGGTGCCTACTTCAGATTATCATATGTCCAAGTGTCGAAGGTCCATGCCCCATAACCGGAAGCGGCCTTGTGCTTGTGAAGCCTAACTTTTGCAAGAAGTTCATCACGTTTGCCGTTTTTAGGAACAGGGACACCACGAGAATCGAGATAGGCCTTAAGGCGGCTATCGCTCCATGATTCGACGACCTTGTCGAAAGCAGTCCCAGCATAATCGCTTGCGGCATCTGTCACTTTAGACACCTTCTGTCCTCCCGCGGAAGTTGCATAACTGTATACACTCGCAGCGGAATCTGAAACAGTATCACCTGTGTAGTAGGCCTTATTCCTGCGAACAAGGGCAAGTAGCTCATTCCTCTTAGAGCCTTGGGGGATCTTGACGCTGTTTTTGTCAAGGAATTCCTTCAGCCTGCTATCAGACCAACTATCGAAGACTGAATCTGCAACAGTATTTTTGACATTTTTGGCCGATTGGGATGCAGAGGACGCGGCTTCGGCTAATTTCAAAGAGACAAGGCGCGAGTTCTTTCGAACTGCGGCTATCAATTTTTCCCTCGTAGTTGGCTGAGGGGTAGGATATCCGTGTTCATCGAGCCATTTCCTACAGGTTGTCAGAATATGTTCCATTGGCCAGAAATCAAGTCCACTCACTTCAAATCGCTATCACTCCAGGACTCATAAACCCAGTTTCCGGGATAAGCGCAGGTCTCACCAAGCTTGTTCGCAATATTCTGGTAGTTGTCTCTTGCGGTGGAGACTAAAGTATCCCGGTTATGAGAGTCAGGGCTCGGGATACCATGCCTTTCCAAGAACCCTTTGAGTTGACTCTGGGACCAACTGCGACACGAGTCAACGTCACATCATTCCGAACACTGCCGATGCACGTAGGGGAAGTCATACCTGTCGAAGATCCAATCCTTAATGCTATTGTACGACTCTTCTGCCGCACTATCCGTTTCATACCAGCTCTTCCTCACGCTCTCAATTAGCCAATCTTTGTCCTCCTTCCCCATCCGATTAAGCTCCTGCCCCTTCCCACCAAGGTAACTCTGCAGCTGCGGTGAATCCCATTCCTGATACGGCCGGACCGCCTTCGCCTGCCAGTATTCCTTGACAATCTTCTCCAGCTCCTTGTGATCCTCCGGCGTTGAGTAGGGTATGTCGTGGTCGCTGAGCCAGCGTTCTAGCTCGTTCTTGTGCCATTTGTTATATGCTATCCATTCCTCAGCCTTCGTCGCAAGCATCCGAATGCAAAACGGAACGTGATAGGACTCACCACTCTTGCTAAACCACGAAGAAGCAGACGCCGAACTGGCTAGTGCCGCTACGACGATAATATGCAATAACTTCATGACGCACCTCCGCTTCTCTTCTCCACACGCTAATAACGTTCGTTCGTATAAAAGTGAATTTTGCCCACCACACACACACACACACACACACAGAGGGAAGTAAACTCTAGAAGGGTCACACAGACGAGGGTTCCAGAACTGTGCAATTATGGTACGATGATCAGGAATTATTCGCAGCAGTGAGGGGAGGAGGAAAAGGGAGTAACGTTGGTGGGAGGGGAGAAGGGGTTTTATTTTAATATTCCTCCCTGGTCCTGAGGTGGCAAGTTTAATACTGTACGAGTATGGTAGTGTCGTAATAGTGTAGTAACAAGATAAGATTCTTCACATTTAGCCCTCTCCGCATCCCAGATCCCGGGCGAGCGCCAGGAGGAAGGCAGAAAGAAAAAGAGAAATGTCCTTGTTGGCCCTCATGCCGTTCCAGGCTGTGAATACTAAGCATGTGATCGCGTGTAAGCAATTCAATAGAACAGTCTACCGGTTTTGGTATTGGAAGTGATGCAATCCATCGTCATAAGTCAACAGAGAGACTTGGGAGTCACGTGATCTGGATACCGTACTCTACGAGTATCCCTCAGAGGGGAGGCTGGAAGCAAGGTCCCGTGCAAACCACGAGGAAAGAGGCGAGGAACAGCATGGTTTATGCGCTCGAGCGAAAACCGGTAAATCTACAGTTCCAGGCACTGCACATCAACACCTCATTAAATCCGGGCAGCTCAACAGCCACAACCTCCGCACTTGGGATTCTGTATACCACATCATCAACTTTATTATCCTTCTTGTTGATTACAAAAGTTTACTCGCCCTACATCTATAATTTCTACTTCCAAGGGCATGCGGATTGATCCTATTGAATACCGGTATGGTAAGTGAATGATATTAGGGACGTCGTGGTAATACTCGTGGATGGACAAGGGTCCGGGATTATGTCATGGTGCGGAGTGGGGGTGTTACAGTATGGTGCCGGCACCTTAGAATCAACCTCGTGGCAACCGAATTTTCCCAACTTTTTGATGAACAACAACAACACCACATGCTATTATTTTACTTATTCCTTCTGTATAATTGTTCTAAATCATCTAAAGAACACATTTACAGAGTGGATTTTGTTCTATGCAACTGGTTCTTGAGATAATGGCTCTTAAAGGGAAGGCAAAATTTGTATGGGCTTGGGGTGTTGGCACTTGTGTGTTGAAAGGGAGTTTTAGCTGAGTAATATGAAATATATTGCCTAAAGTAGTAAGATCACTAACCATATTAGGACTAGTGCCCTGACTCTGGATGGCACTGAAGGTCGATTATAAGGTGCCGGCACCATACTTGTAATGTTGGTTTTGGTCAAAACTAGTAGTGCTCGAGTACACTGCGATTAACTTGTTTATTGCTTAACAAGAGCTTGGAAAGAACTACTTTGTTGATTGGCATACCGTAAGAACTTGAATAAACGCTTGTGCTGGGACGTTTGACTTGCCTCTCTTGGTAAGGTCCGGTGCCTTTTTTCATTTTTTTGTCACTCGGGGCAGATTTTTGGTGTGTTTTTCTCCTCTCCCCTTTTCCAGAGGAGGAAATTTCGGGCTACCTAGAACATCGTTTATTCAAGTTCTTACGGTATTGAACTAGAGGCTAGGCACCTCATCCATCCATTTTTTTATTTTTTTTTGTTAAATCCGCGGTTTATTTGTAGCTAACTAACGGGAAAATCCATGGTATCGACCCTGAGGTATGACCTGAAAACCCAAGAAACAAAAGAAACTTAACATCCCCAAATAACAATATAAGATGACAAACATCACAGCACTCCTAAACACTAATTGAAAAACAATTTAATAACTCATGAAGCCAAATCAGCATTTCGCGTATAAGGAAAAACCCCTCCCCTCACCGGGAAGTTAATCCTGTTGCCTATCACATAAGAAACCAAACCCTTAACCTGGGCAAGTCCCCTCTTTCCCCTCTTCCACGTCTCCGAGCCCGGAGCTATGTCAAAATATTCCGGCGGGTACCCCCATCTTGCGCTAGCCAGCACAGGGCATCTGTAACGATCCTACTCTAGTAGAGATTAATTATGCAACAGGTAGCAAACGACTTACTTAATCTTCGTCTTCTTAAAGACGAAAGAGTGTTCTTCTTTCCGAGATTAGCTTATAATCTCTTCTCCTTCTTTAGACTTATAGGATAGTCTTCGTATCTCACACCACTATCTTATTGGGGAGAGGTGTAGAGGGAACTTCTTCTTAGCTCGCCCCAATGTCTTATTGGGGAGAGGTGTAGAGGGAACTTCTTCGTATCGTGCTTGCTCTTACGCTAAAGAGTAAAGGTAAAGGTAAAGTTATATTGTAGAAAAGTACTTAGATGGTAGCGTGAAGATCCTATATCTACGGCCCGTCGTGATCCTTTATATAGGCCTCTTCCCGCAACAACCCTGACCCTGGTGACTC
>Ga0307509_10006514_pt1 | contig 15662 bp, 10 predicted proteins | sample 10_EM_MG_FD_202245 | JGI IMG/M metagenome (GOLD analysis project Ga0307509, IMG submission 202245) | Populus trichocarpa ectomycorrhiza microbial communities from riparian zone in the Pacific Northwest, United States - 10_EM | ecosystem: Host-associated > Plants > Roots > Unclassified | place...
ATCTTATAGTAGCGTTTAACAGAAAGTAAGTCCTAGTTCTTACGTTCTCTTTAGCAAATACATATCATAAAATTCTTATAGAGAAGAAATATAAATATGTATGTGAAAAAATATAAACAATTTTACTATTATATAATGCGTGAAAGGTGCAAAACACACTGGGAGCTTATGTCAACCCACTGAAAGATTGTTTATGATGGTAAAAAAATAAATGAAAAAAAAATTATTAATAGAAAAAACATTGGGATCAGCATGGTTGTCCAATGCATGGGCGACCAAACCGACTAGTCTCCCGGCTTATCTAGAGAACAATCCACTTTTCTCTTTCTTTTCATATTTTTTCTGCTATTTTCTCTCACTTTCTTGATTTTTTTGGAATTTTAAAGAAAACAAGTATTTTAATATTAGGTCAATATTTTATAGTGTAAGTTTACAGTCCGATATTAAGTGAAATTGTTGGAAAAACATGCAAGGGACCCACAAATAATTTTAAAATGGCCCCTGAATTTTTTCAGAATTTTTAAAATTATTTAGGGCTTGTTTGGCTATACCCTAAAATAAAGGACAAGTTAAGGCTAAAAAGATGGCAGTAGGACATGTTTGTCAAACACGTCATTATCTAAAAGTCAGAGGCATGAAAAATCCCTTAAGGCCGTGTTTGGCAAACACGTCTTAAAGACTAAAAAGATGAATTTTCCTATGCTAAAATTTGAGCATGCCAAACACGTCCTTAAGGTTGTGTTGGGCTTAGTCTAGCCACATAGGTTGGGCTTACTAGGTCGAAGCCCATGCATAGGGGTTGAACTTAGGCTCAACCCAATTCGATCTTTTTTAGCCGATAGACAACCCAAAAGCTCCATTTGTTTTTATATGGAACCCATCAAGCCACGCGGGCTGGGCTGAGGCAAGAGGCCTAACTTTATTTTTTACCACTGGCCTGACCGAATGACTATTTTCTTTGGCAAAAAAGATTTCCAGCAATGGGTAATTATTCAATACACATTCTATCTTCATGCTCAACACTCAAAGGAAGGAAAGGAAGGGAGAAAATGTTACCTAGCCTGAGGGAGTGTTATTCGTTAGCTAATGGTGCTTCCATCGTAAGGATAATGGATGTTAGTGGAGGTTGATGGTGATCCACGGTGGCTGATGGAGAAGAAAGAAATAGTGGTGAGGATGGCTCATGGGCTGGTCTTTGAGGGATGTTTTTTACTAAAATGAGTTATGGGTGTAGTGTAGGGTGTTATCGAGGTAGTATATTGCTAGAATATGGGATAAAAGACGTGTTTCAAGCTGGTTTTGTGGTTGGTTTTCTCTCGTTTTTTCTGTTCCATTTTTTCTTTTTGTCTTTTCCTTTCCTCTCAGTTTTTCTTCCTCTTTTCTTCACCTGAATGTCATCGTTATTTTTAGGGGTGAAAGAGGTGTTTGGGGTCCCTTCCAGAATTCAATCCTAGCCAGTGATCTGCCTGAACAGGATCCCAACCACTGATAACAACCCAACAACCTGGTACTGTCAAACCAGGATGTCAAAGGCTGGTCGAGGCAGTGACGTTGGATCAGCGTTGTGGTGACTATAAGGAGACCACTCAATGGGAACTATAATGGGGCATGGTACAATGTCAGGGCTACCAGGGGAGCATGTTTTTTTTGTCTTACTTGAGGAATGAGAGAGCATTAAATGGCTCTCCAAAGAAGGGTATTTCGCTAGCTTTTTATGGGGCCAAAAGAAGAAGACAATAAACACTACCAGACGATGCATCGTGTGGCTTTTTTTTTTTTTTTGACCTGGCATTAACCAAAACGAAATTATTTTAAACCAAAACATCATGTTTTGGTTAGAACGCACTGTTTCATTTAAATAAAACGGTGTCGTTTCGGCCACTTTAGATTTAATTAGGACATAAACCCTCCATTTTGATTTCATTCTCAATCTTTGAATTTATTCATTTAGACCCTCGATCTTACCCCTGCAAAATTTTAAAAAGACCTTATGATTTTAGTTTTTTTTCAACTCGGTCCTTAGCCCTGAATATTTTTAATCTCGTCCTCAATTGACTTTTAAATTTATAATTTCTTCAATTTCACCTCTATTTTTAATTGAATTTGGTCCTGGAATACGCACGCCTTTTTCAAAGAGATCTTTGGTCTTGAATTTCTTCAATTTAGCCCTTAATTGACCCCTTAAACTTTGATTTTCTTGCAATTTTGCCCCTAATTTCTTTCGATTGAGTTTGTAAAAATTGAATTTGGTCTTTAAATTTTCAATATTCTTAATCATGCTTCCAAACTTAAATTTTCACCAATTAAGTCCTTAATAAAATTAATTTTACCCATTAAAAGTCTAATTAAGTACTTGCACTTAATTAATTCTGAAACTTAATTAGATCTTTAATTAGGCTTATGATTAAATCAAATTGGCTTATTAAAAGTCTAATTAAGTCCCCAGACTAAATTTTATGCAAATTCATCTAATATTCACTCAAGTTAACCTTGAATCCACATTATTCTTCACATTCAAGTCCTTCAAGGGTGCAATTGAGTTTTAAAATTTTCACTTAAATCCCTCTTTAGCCTGTGTTTGTCAATCAAGTTATTGGTCTTCTTTTATTTTTATTTTTCTTTTTTTGTATTTTATTTTTATTTTTAAAATGAAAAGGATAATTTTTGGGAAAACTCAATATTAGGTTATAACAGTTACCTTTTCTTTACAATGTTTACGATAGAAAGTCTCGTTAAAGACTTTAGATATTAAGCTTGTATAAAAGAAAAGAAAAAAACGATGTGGATTTACCAAATCAAGAAGTGGTTAATTCTTTTCAAAATGATAGGATATTCAAAGATATCTTTGAGAATGACAAATTTAACAAAAATGTTAGAAACGAAGGCTTAAAAGTGTACTTAGAAGGAAATAATACCAAACTATGTAACAAAGATAGGGCTCAAAGGTGCACTATCTGAAAGACGAAGACTCGACGACACACTTATAAAGGAAGAGATAGGGCTCAAAGGTGTACTATCTGAAATGTAAGAGTTCAAAGACGCACTTAAAAGAAAATAGTGATGAAAGCACTATGTAAAAGAGATAGAGCTTAAAGGCATGCTATCTAAAAGGCGAGGGCTCAAATGCGTACTAAAAATGGAATAGATAGGGCTCAAAGGTGTGTTATCTGAAAAATAAGGGCTTAAAGACGCACTTAGAAGACAATAATGATTGAATAACTTTATAAAAAAGATAGGGCTCAAAGGCGGGCTATTTGGAAGGCGAAGGCTCAAAGGCACTCTTAGAAGGGAAGGGATAGGACTCAAAGACGCGTTATCTAAAAGACGAGGGCTCAAATGTGCACTTAGAAGAAAAAGGTATCGTAAGCACTCTGAAAAGACCTAGGTCTCAAAGGCTTGTTATCTAGAAGTTGAGGGCTCAAAGATGCATTTTAGAAGAAAATAGTGCTAAAACACTATGTAAAAAAGATAGGGCTTAAAGGTGCGTTATCTAGAAGGTGAGGGCTCAAATGTGCACTAAAAAAGAAATAGTACCAAAAACACTATGTAAAAAAGATAGGGCACAATTGAGTTCTATCTGAAAGGTGATGGCTCAAAAGCGTAATTAGAAAGAAATAGTGTCAAAAGCATTTATGTAAAATGCATAGGGTTCAAATGCTTTGGGGTTAATATGCATATATTTTTACCTTAAAATATAGATCCCTTTTCTTCGTGGACTCTATCTCTCAAAACTTCAATCCTCGTAACAAGTTTTTATAGCTCCTTCAATTTTGTTTACTCAAGCCTTAACTCGTAAACTTATCCTTTGGGAAAGAGATGTTCATTTGATAAGGTCAAATGATCTTATCATACCCTATTATCTGTGGACTCTTAACCTTTCAAAGCTCACATGCTTATCACTATAACTATATGAGTATGTTATAACCACAACTTAGTATTCACCATACATGCTTCACAATGGTTTTCTTCAAAAGATATTGGAGGACTTAAACAATTTGCTTCTTGTTTTATATTCTTCTAGAAAAAGAAATTATGTAGCCAGCCTTATTAGGTTTCTTGAATTGCCCCCAACTTGACCATGCCTTAAAGTACTTTATCTCATTTTACTTGCTCAGGTTTTCTCAAGGATGATGTTATGTAGAAGAGTGTTCAGTTCATTATAAAATATTGCTTTCACAAGAAAATCTTTGGAATTTCAAAACTATTACCAAATGCAAAAATTATTTTGATGTAAGTTTAAAACAAATTTGTTGTAAGAAATGCAAGCGATTCCTACGGGCAGGGTTTCATAAAGGTTGAATTTTTACGAGTTTTTCTGTTGGTGAAAATATGAAGTGACCTTCTATTTTCATGATTTTTTTGTCAAAAGGCTCGTATTTTAACTCGAGAGTTTCAAATAAAAAAAATCTTTGAAGCATTCATTATATTTGTATAAATAATAAAACATAATTGTAGTCTTTTAGAGATCTCATTTTGCATGAGAGCATCGTTTACCAACCCAGATTGCTTGCTTTTGATTAGAAAGGAATTTATCAGGCACATAATGTGAGCTTTAACTCTTGGTTGTGAAAGAAAAAGATATTTATAAGCTTAGAACATGTTTAAGGGATATCAAGACTAAAGATCACTAATGCTCATTCTTAAGCCTTTCTTTTAGTCAATGGCCTCTTAGACTCAAGGGTTGACTTTGTAAAATTATTTTGACATGCCTACCAATGTTGGGTTGGGACCATTTGATTTGAGCATCATAATCACACTTATTGCTTTTATTTTTGTACAACATGCTCATTCTTTTTTAATCTTTGAATTTTTTTTATACCCCCAACTTTAATTGGCAACCCTTGGACTTTACATTGATTATTGAAGATCATTTCATATGATCTTGTGGTCAAATTGCTTTTTAAATTCTCGTATTTTTCCTAGTGCAGGATGTGATCCTAGTCAAGGTTTACTTGCAAGAAAAACTTACTAGGCTCAACGAGGACTTGCAAAGGATATTTTTAAGTATTGTGAAAGGATTATCATATGGTATTTTTCTTATTTCAAACTCATGTTTTTAGGATTAATAAGCTTTTGTTTCTTTCATTGTGATTAGTTGGATATGCAAAATCAAATTATGAATCATTATTTAGCAAAAAAAGCTCAACTTCAAAGTTATTTGAGTGGTTTTTTTGTTTATTTTTCAAGTTTCTAAATGTTTGGTCACCTTACTAGGAGATCACCTGAATTCTCAAAACTCGTTTGTTAAAAATCAAACACCAATTTCACATTTGAATTTGTACTAATAACTTTGATTTTCCAAAAACTTTTTAATATTTTATGAAAACATAAAAACAAGGTTTTTTGAGCCTATAAGATCATCCAAAGTTTTTTTTAGAGCTTATAAAAAAGAAAAAGCACACCAAAGAATTCATGGCCAAACTTTGATCTTTATTGATTTATTGACAAAGTACATTATGCATATTACTTCTTTACAACATCAGAGTTTACAGGTTTTGATACATCATCTCTGTCCATCATGGTCATTAAGGCACCTCTAGAAAAGGCTTTCTTCACCATATATGGTCCCTCATAGTTTGGTGCTCTTTTACTCTGATATGCTCCCTAAATTAGCATGATTTTGTTCAATGCCAGGTTTCCTTCTTTGAATACCCTTAGTCTGAATTTCTTATTGTATGCTTTAACCATTTTGCTCTGATAAAACTGATGATGACAATTTATTATTAGTCTCTTCTCGCTAATCAGATTTAATTGCTCAAATTTTAGTTTTGCCCATTCTGAATATTCCAATTTTCCATTAATTAGAACCTTTGATGATGGAATCTTTACTTTTAAAGGCATTACAACTTCCATCTCATGTACTAAAGAGTACAGGGTTGCACACATAGAAATTATGACTGTGGTGTAGTACGCGTGAAGTCTATATAAAAGCATCTTGTGTCAATCTTTATAGGTGATTATCATCTTCTAGATGATATTCTTGAGATTTTTATTGGTTGCCTTAATAACACTATTCATATTAGGTTTGTAAGGAGAAGAATTAAAGTTCTTAATCTTTCACTTGGTGCAAAGTTCAGCAATCAGCTTTTCATTGAAATTTTAAGCATTATCAGTTATCAATTTTTGTGAAAGCTATAACGACAAATTACATTCTTCTCATTGAACCTCTTGACCACCTTTTGTGTCACATATGCCTAAAAGTTGGCTTATACCTATTGAGTGAAATAGTTGATGCCATCAAGATATATCTATGCTCGTTGCTGGCTTTTGGGTTGATTAGTCCTATAACATCAAATCCCTATATATCAAAAAGTCAAGGCGAGGTCATATTAAACAGGGGTGCCAAAGATGCATTTATTTTATCACCATATATCTGATACTTATAGCATTTCCTAACATGTTCAACACAGTCCCTTTCTATAGTTAGCTAAAATGATCAAGATCATTATATATATGTCTTGCCATTGTATGCTCATTAGTATGAGTGACATAAATTCCCTCATGGACCTCATGTAAAGCTTACTCAACCTTTTCCTCATTCAAACACCTAAGTAAAGTCATGTCGAATGACCTTTTATATAGGATTTCACCATCCAAATAATAATTCATCGTCATCCCTCTCAAAGTCTTTTCATCCTGCTTGGAGGCTCCAGGAGGATATTCCTAGTGCTGGATAAATAATTTTATATCATTATATCATGGTTTTTCATTTGATGTCTCTTCAAGTGAGCAACAATAGGCTTGGAAATTTCTGAATTTGATGTTTATTGGTTGAATCCTACCCCCCAATATTGATTTGTGTCATTGAGGATAAGATGGCCAAGGCATCAACAAACTGATTCTTAATCCTGTTTATATAAGTGAATTTTATCTCATCGAACTCACTTTCCAACTTTGAGAGGTAATCTTAGTATGACCTCAATTTGTTATCTTTAGTTTGTCATTACTCTTTCACTTGTCATATAATTAGTATTGAGTCTTTGCAAACATTAAGTTTTTCAACTCCAAAGAACCTTTTAGACCGATGATGTAAGATTTATATTCGACCGTGTTATTAGTGCATTCAACCTATAACCTTACTAAAAACATGATACTGTTTCTTTTCTGGGTGAATTATTACCGTTGCAGCCCTATTTCCTTATATGTGCACCACTTCATCAAAATACATGGTTCATCAATCATTCATTTTACCATCATCATCAACTTCTAATACATCCTCAGCAGGAAGATCAAAATTCAATGGCTCATAGTCTTCTACAACATTATCTACTAAGTGATCATTAATTGTGCTTTCTTTTACGACCTTTCTTGTTATGTAAACAATATCATATTTTGCTAATAACACTTTCCACCTTGCTATTCGACTAGAAAAGTAGGGCTTTTCACAAATAAAAACAAATTGTGTCATACAATATGTACTGTCTGAGCTATTTTGCACCCCACACCAGAGCACAATATAGTCTTTCTATCGCATTGTGGCCTAACACGTATCTTATAATTGGTTTTGTCACCGATAAATACAAGATCAAAGGTCTTTCAAGCATAAAGGGTACTATTTAGAGGCGGGTTCTGTAAATACCTTTCGATCTTATCAAAAGATTTTTGGCAACCACTATCCCACACCCCTAGATTTTTCTTTCTAAGTAATAAGAATATTGGCTCGTTGGTCACTGTAAGCTAGGATATGAATCGGGCTATATAATTCAAACACCCAAAAAAACTTCTTACTTCCTTTTTTGTCTTAAATGCCGACATATACTAGATTGCATTTATTTTGTCTATATCAACTTTTATTCCTTGACCATTTACCATAAAGCCCAACATTTTTCATGTTCTTACCCCAAATGAACACTTCATGGGATTTGGTCTTTGAAACTTTTACAAACTCTTGAATAACTTCCTCAATACTTGCACGTGACTTGTTTATTTCTTTGATTTGGCTAGTATATCCACTTCCTGATGCATCATATCATAAAACAAGGTGACTGTTGTTCTTTGACAAGTGGCCTAGCATTTGTTAATCCAAATGGTATTATTTTGTAGCAGAACGTTCCTCAAGGTTTGACAAAAATAGTTTTATCAGTCTTCCTCAGCCATTCTAATATGATTATATCCTAAAAACTCATCCATGAATAAATAAGTGGTATTTTTATAGCGTTGTCAATTAAGACATTTGTATAGGGCAAAGAAAAGTCATCATTTGGGCTTATCTTGTTCAAATATCTATAATACATACATACCCTAATCCTACCATATTTCTTGGGAACTATAACTAAATTATCCACCTATTGGGGATAATGGACTCCATCCAAGAATCTTGCATCCCACAACTTCTGAATTTCTACCTTCATCTTGAGTAGTATGTTCAGGCGCATTTGTTTTGTTTTCTGTTTAACTAACTTACTTTATTCCATCAAGGGAATCTCGTGCACCACAATGTCAATATCCAAACTGGGCATGTTTGTATAAGTCCAGGAAAAAATGTCCATATACTCTTGCAATAAGGAGATCAGACCATCATTTTCCTTAGTTGTAACAAGAGTACTAATCTTTAATTCTTTCTTTTCTAATTTGGTACCCAAATTTATTACTTCTAACTCTTTCTTGGAAGGTTTCCAGAATTACTCAAATTTTTCAACCAACCTGGTAAGCTCTTTTAGGTCATTTTCCTTCCATTCTTCATCACTCATTGCAATTATGTTATCAAAGTTTGGTCAATTACTCTTAGTGCAGTGGCTTTATGAATTGATGAAAGATTCACTTTCAAAATTTCTAAAAACGTAAGGTGTGTTTGTGTAAGTGTTCATTTGCATGGAAAGACAAAAAGGAAATAAGACATTTTGAACACAAGAAATGCATTATCTTATTAAAATAAGGCTTATTGACAAAAGAAAATCTTGTGGCATCATGAGTTAGATTGCCAACAAAACCATAAAAGATAAAACAAAACACAACAAGATAAAACATCTTAGCAAGCCTGGTCAAACAAGAACTATTACTTTTTGAACATAACAGTAACATGCTTAATTTTTTAATTCTAGCATATCACCTCATCAGCTAGCTTTCTTACAAAGGCTTTCGCATTAATCTCATCAATAGTGTAAACAAATAGTTAGGCAGTATCTCATCCTCCATTGGAGTAAGTCTTAGGAAAGTCATTCAAAATGGTAGGATTGTCAATTCCTCTTTTTCCAGCTCCTTTCCCTTAATTCTTGTCATTCTTGCTTCCGTCTTGATCTCAAAAACTCGCATATAGTAATCCTTATTGGGTTTATATCCAAGCCCAAATCTCTAGTCAGCACATTTTAATTTTATCAAATTGACTTGTTCAAACATTCCAGTGTCAGGATCAAATTGAAAGGGAATCTCATGTTTTAGGAAGTAATTAGTTGTAATTCTTACTACTTCCAAAATCTTTGGCCTTCTCAACACCGTGTTTTTAGGAACCCATTAAATGTTTACGATTTTAAAAGCATGAATATTCTCATCTTTGCAATATTCTACCTTGATGAATGGTACAACTACATTCCTTATTATGGAAATTGTTTCTTCACCCTTGATAGTTACCAGCATCCTATTAATGATGTATTTCAAGTAATGATGTAATGAGGAAGCTATCACACCAACCGCGGGGATCTAAGGTCTTCCCAACAACATACTATAGGAAGGATGAATATACATCACTTATAAGGTAACCAAAAACACTTATATCCCCATATATAACTCTACTTTCAAGGTCCCGATTATTTATCTTGGCAAGCCATATGTCATCGCCATCATAGTACTTGGCCTTATATGTGATTCATCGACAGTAATTTCACTCAGCATGTGTCTTAGCAGCACATTTAATATCGAGCCATTATCAATCAATATTTTTGCATATCAGGATGTTTTTGCATCGCACTATAATGTACAATGGTTTACTATACCTGATGTCATCATATTTTAATTCATCTTTAGTGAAGTACATATAATTTGAGGCCTGGATTCTGCCTATCAAGTGTTCAATAGTTTCTTGGTTGATATCTTGAGGCATATACACCTCGTTTAACACCTTCTACAGAGCTTTCCTATGTCGTTCAGAGCTCAAAATCAATGATAGAAATGATATTTTAGCAGGAGTTTTCTTAAGCTACTCAATGACATTGTATTCACTGTGTTTCGTTAGCTTCAGGAACTCATTGGTCTCTGTCTTAGTGAAGGGCTTATTGACTTCCTCTGACAGGATGAACTACCTCTTTCCTCTTGGCTTTCCTTTGTTTCTCAAGTTCCTTTGAGGGGAAGCACCTCCCACTAGATGTTAAGCCTCCGACTTTTGTTTGAAAAATAAGCCCTGGTTGCCTGCTTTGGAAGGAATACTCGTAGTTATGTGACAAGGAATTACGGTTTCCCTTTTTTACCACTGTAGGTTAAACATAATCAATTTAGGCAACACATCAATAGTAAATTAGACCCTACAGACTTCCTTATTCATGCTACGTTCATCTACTACAAACAACTCTCTACCCGTTTCCCCCTCAATTTTAAGAGTTCCTCGAGTCAGCATTTGTATCACCTTATTGTGGAAATCTCTGTATTGGTTGATCCTATGGTCTTTTTCTTGGTGATACTTCAAGAAATCCCTACTTATCAACCCGTCTTCACAACTACCCTCTTTGTATCCAGCTTTTACCAACATTTTGTAAACACTATATAGAGACACCTTCAAGCACCTCGGGCTTTCAGTCTCCAATATGTTTATGGATTCATTACCCATACCATTATTAGATAAGCTATTGGATATGGTCTCTGGCTGATGTGAACTTCTTGATCACATGGTCAAGTAACCCTTAATAAAGTAGATAACAACCTAGAAAGCTAAAAATCAAATTTGATATAACCTTGACCCATAGGAAACCCTGTACCTAAGAACCAAAGGTATTGAAAAAAGACTTAAACTCAAAAGATAACCTTGTATCTAAGAACCCTAAGTATGTGAATGACGTCACAAAGCCAGTTAATCTTTGATAAGTTAGTGTATGTTTTTTGTCTCTGTAAAAAAATGTTGTTTTGCCACAAATAAATAAAAGAACAACTCGTTTATTCTCCAACTTGCAGCTGAAATTTACAACTAAAAAACATAATACAATCTTCTCTAACTAACCCTAATGGACCCCTTTTGGGTTACAAGTTAATGAGCTTAAACTAATAATCAACTAACACAAGTCCAATAGTAAAAAAAACTTCTAAATAATATCTAATAGGCCAGAACAAATTCAAATTAAAAATAATTATTAAAAATTAAATAAATAAATAAAATAGGATAATAAAAACAAAGTCTTCTTGCTAAAATTTCTATATGTAACCCAAATCTCTAATTTCTGCACATTCTTAAAAGATTTTCAATCCTGAATGCAACCACATCATTCTCTTTCGTCTGGATGAATTAATGAGCCTACCAAATATGGTTGAAAATCTCGTGATGTCTAGTTTCCATAACAAAGTGAAGATCAGAAAATTTTCACTTGTAGCTCCAGATATGTCTCAAATAGTACACAAAGATCTAGTTTGACATATTTGACAAGATTTGTCTAATTACTTCGACCCTCTGAAATAATAGATTCTCAAACTCCATTTGACCTAAACATTTATGAAAATATAGTTTCATGTATCTAGTATCTCCCTGTAAAATTTTAGCTCATTCCAATGTACAATTTGAGAGGTATGCCTGATCAGGCAAAACCAGTTAGCAAACATTTTAAGCTCAAATTTAGACCTGACTTGGTTCGTATTATCCTCCCTTTCTTTAAAAAGATTTGACCTCGCATATATATAATGAAAAACATATTTTAAGGTAAACAAATCAATACTAACCTGAATAATATCATCATCATCAAAACCAAGAAGAATCATCATCTCCTTCTTGAAATTCAATTGCTTCTCATATATTTGTTTAGGTGTTAAAGAAACAAGAGTTATAGGTCTTCCATTCATCTAAAAGAAATTCCTATTTGTTACTCCATTATGCATAACACTCCAATCATACTATTATAGTCTACCACGCAACAAGTGACTAGCTTGCATTGGCATAACATCATATAACATTTTATCACAATATTTACCAATAAAAAAAGGCAACCAAAACCTACTTATTCACGTTCACTTCACCACAATCATTCAACCACTATAATTTATAAAGTATGGAATGTTTAGTGGTATGTAAGTTCAACTTTCTCACCAATTCAGTACTAGTTATATTAGTGCAACTACCACCATTTATAATTAAGTTACATACCTTATTATGAACATGACATCTCGTGTGGAATATATTCTCCCTCTAACCTTCTGAATCATCCACTTGACATGCATATTCAGTGCTCTCATCATTACAAGTGCCTCTCCCTCAACCAGATACTCAACACAAACATTATCAGCATCCTCTCATGGTGGCATCTTTTACTTTTCATCCTCTCCATTGATCTCAACCTTATTATTAGCTTTCATAACCATGACTCTTTTATTTGGTTACTATAAAGCAACATGACCAAAACCCGACAACAAAAGCATTTAATGTCACGGTTACAGGAAGTAGGAGTAATATTGTTACCTTTAACAACAGTCAAGATGTCTTTCTTCTTTTTAGGGTATTCGGTCTTACCTTCCTCATTCTAATGTGATGGACCACCCCCAGGTTTAGCCTTCCAATTGGGTTTCCAAGGTTTAGAAGGGGTAATAGTTGGCATTGCCGAATGATACCCTTCTATTTAAGTTGTTTCTCCACCTTCACGACCATATACACCATCTCCTTCAACTTTATATAATGATGCAAATCCATAATATGAGCTATATTATGATTAAGGTCATTCATAAATCTAGTCATAATAGCCTTCATTTCCTCCTCAACATTAGCTTGAATCATATCATATTTCATCTCCTTGAAGAACTCATCAATACTCTTTGTACCTTAACTCAAACTCTGCAACCTTTGGTATGATTCTCTATAATAATGGATAGGCACAAATCTTCTCCTCATAAAGGATTCCATCTCATCCCAAGTATCAACTTGCCTCTCATAATTCCTTCTATAGTTTGTCACTAACTGATCCCACTATATAATGGCATAGGCAGTAAAAGCAATCACAGTAAGCTTGACTTTCTTTAGATCCAGATAATTATGACACTTAAAAATCCACTTCACTTTCTTGTCCTATTCTAAATGATTTTTTGGATCATTCTTCCCCTAAAAAACCGGTATTTTTAGCTTAATTATACATAAATCTCTATTTAACTCAGCATTATGATCTCAATACCTATAATTATCCTTTTCGTCAAAATTATCACCATATATTTCCCCTACAAACTAAAAATTTCATTGTTATCCTAAATGTTCCCAATGTTTCTTGGAGACATCTTCAAAATCAACATCATTCATGTTTGTATTATCAACCACAAACTCATCCATATTAATGTTAACTCACTTAACAACACTCATAACATTAAATTCTCTTCGCTCATTGGCCATCTGATCCATCCGTTTATTCATAACGTGTAACTAAGTTACAATTTCATTGTCTCCTCTTTGTGATGCTATATTGTTGTTTGCCTTCGACGTCATTGGATCTAAATATTGGTTAGTTGATAATAAATATATATTCCTTACCCACTCCTTCATGTGTTTACACTCCTCTCATGTTTCACTTAAACATAGGTTTTTCACTCAAATATGCTTGCAATGCCTCTCTCCTCTCGTCTCACCTTTCTTTAACTCTTGCGGAACTGATTTTTAAAGCCTAGCTGTGATACCAACTAATCTGAATCTCTTAATCATGTGGTCAAGAAACTCCTAACGAAGTAGATAACAACCCAAAAAGTCAAAAATCAGGTTTGATCGAACCTTGACCCAAAGGTAACCTTGTACCTAAGAACCAAAGGTATTGAAAAAAAACTTGGACCCATAGATAACCTTGTATCTAAGAATCCTAAGTATATGAACAAGGCCACAAAGCCAGTTAATCTTTAATAAGTCAGTATGAATTTTGTCATTGTAAAAAGAGCTTGTTTTGCCACAAACAAACAAAAAAAAACTCACGTTTATTCTCCTATTCGCTGCTGAAATTTATAGATAAAAAACATAATATAGTCTCCTCTAACTAACCCTAATGGACTCTTTTTGGGTTGAAAGGTAATAGGCCTAAACTAGTAATCATCTAACATAAGTCCAATAATAAAATAAACTCTTAAACAATGTTTAATAGGCCAGAACAAACCCAAATTAAAAATAATTATTCAATATTAAATAAATAAAATAGGATAATAAAAATAAAGCTTTCATACTAAAATTTCTCCATAGAGCCCGAATCTCCAATTTTCATATATTCTTGGTAGATTTTTAGTCTTGACTCCAAATACATCGTTCTCTTTCATATGGATGAATTAATGAGCCTACCATATATAATTAGAAAGATTGAGATTTGTCTAGTAAATTCAACCCTCTAAACTAAGATGTTCTCGAACTCTATTTGACCTGAACATTTACCAAAACATATTTCCATGTGTCTAAGTATCTCCTTGTAAAATTTGAGTTTATTTCAATCTATGGTTTGAGAGATATGTTAGATCTTACAAAACTAGTCAACAGACATTTTAACACCAAATCCAGATCACACTTAGTTGGTATCACTAGCTCTTTAAAGTTCTTTTTGTTCAATTTCAAGCTCAGTTATCTTCATGTTTATCTATATATTGAATCTGCTGATGTGATCTTTCCATTCTTCAAACTTCTATCTCAGCTCTTCATCAGCTTTTTGATACTGCTATTTTAGTTTCTTTAATTCTTCCTCCTGAATTTCTAACTCAATCTAGACTATAAGACTCGATCCATCAGGGCATTTACTTTATCCTGATACTCCCTCATGTCTGTTTTGGCTACCCTTCTAGCTTCTATTTCATCGTCAGTTTGGGTTTTGTACTAAGCTCTTAAGTTTCCTTCTTCCTTAATATTGAGATTGGCCAACCTATTCTTCTCTTTTTTAGCTTCCAACCTCTTTCTGTTATGATTCCTTTCCTTCTTTTAAGAAGCTATTAATTCTTTGTCAATAAGTTTTTTGCCCTCGAATGTCCTTTTTAGGGTTATCAATTAATATAGACCTCTTGATCACGTGGTAAAGCAACCCTTAATAAAGATGATACTTCCTGAGAAAAGCTAAAAATCAGGTTTGATAACCTTAACCCAGAGTTAACCTGTAACTAAAAACTAGAGAGAGGTATTGGAATTTGTGAATTGACCATAGTTATTAAACCCGGCCCGGGGGTTGACCCGGCCAAGGGGCCGGGTCCCGGGTTTCAGGGGTCAACCCGGGTCAACTCGGGTCAACCCGGAAAAATTTAAAAAAAAATAAAGTTTTAATATTTCATATGAAAAAATCCATGTAAATATAGATTATACATATTATGAAGTTTAAAAAAATATTTTAAAAAGTTTTTATCCCACATTAAAAAGATATTATGTTAAGCTTTTAAGTTAAAGTATTTAAACTAAAAAAGTTTTTTATCCCATATTGAAAAAACATAACTTTTTCCTTGGAAACATAGAGTATATATACTAATGGGTTTCGAATCCCACATTGAAAAAACATAACTTTTTTCATGGGAACATGGAGTATATATATGAAAGGGCTTCAAAT
>Ga0307509_10006515_pt1 | contig 15657 bp, 18 predicted proteins | sample 10_EM_MG_FD_202245 | JGI IMG/M metagenome (GOLD analysis project Ga0307509, IMG submission 202245) | Populus trichocarpa ectomycorrhiza microbial communities from riparian zone in the Pacific Northwest, United States - 10_EM | ecosystem: Host-associated > Plants > Roots > Unclassified | place...
AATATAGAAAAAGTATAAAACTCTGAGTTTTAATACTTTTGTCACAAAGTATTTTGGTTACAGTTAGCAGATTTCTTTACATAATATTTTCCTACTTTGCACAGAGTATTGGGCCCTGCCCCTTGTGGTGTTGATGATTGTGATAATGCTGGGAGCTTTTTTCTATATATTACCGTGACACGTGACTAGCCAATTCGAGGACAATGCGACTGCGGCTGACCATTATGACCGTTTCGCCTATCAAGGTTCTGCTTACTCAGGCAACTTCGGCAATGTCGCCTATCACGGATGCCCTATACTGGCGGTATTCGAGGTATGTGATTTTACGTGGAATTGGGCCGAAAATTTTCGCTGATGTGCACAACAGTGCTATGCACGAACACCGCTCGAGAAGAGCTGCGCCTCTATATTACATGGGGTGCATTTTTTCTTCTTTATTGGATCTTCTTGACTACATTATAAACCCCCCTGCTCTTGGCTACACGACCCCTCGCAGATTTGTGTCGGAGATACAGAGAACCGCCACTGCACACCTCATGTTCGAACGCTGACGGAAGACGACCTGGATACCCGAGATCGATGTAGCCTTTCCCGGGTGAGCTAGGCGTGAAATACCAACATTCCTTTGGTATGTGAAGAATTTTTGGTAAGAACTACTCTCTGGCTAAATCATCAAGTTAAGTGCTCTGGATTGGGTCGATCCCGTCTACTATGACACCTGCTACCATTTTGAGCGTGTTCAGTCCCTATGGTCCCATAGAATCAGCAAGAGTTCTGATTGTGGCTTTAGTTAGTCTTGTTTTTTTTCTGATTACTTTTTTCGGTCTCATGCTATTCGTTAAAGTCAATTTTGAACGTCTTGATGATGCTGTTCGGGCTTGCAAGTGCTTGAACGGCTGTGATGTTCTTGGAAGTGATGTCGGGGCAATCCGTATTGGTTATGCGAAGGTTCCAGTTAAGAATGGTCAAGAAAATGGCTCTTCTGGGGAGGATACCTCGAACCTTGTGCAAGGAATCGGAGACCTCAGTGTTGGAGCGACCATCCACGCTTTGCGTGGCATCAAAGGTGCATCTACGATCCCTGCTGAACAACAGGTGCTTGGTGGCAGTGTAGAAAATTGTAGGTTGAATTTGCTTCTAAGCATGATCGCTTCTGGTATGCACACTGGTCAGGCCCACGATGGCAAATATGCCGTGCCAGTTCCTGTGACGGAGCAGCAGATGATCTTAAGAGAGATCAGTGGGGGCACTGATCAGGAAAATGCGCAATTACTTAAGTGATTGTGCATTTTCCTGATGCAGCGCAGATGCTGAGGCTGATATCCAAGTATTGGCTGGTATGTCCCAGGTTGACGTTTTGATTTGTTTAATTATATTCATTCGCAACTGCAGATTTCCGCCCTCTCATGATGTACTATACCACTATTCCCTTGGTATCTGAACATCTCCATAATAAGCGCTGGGATGCTTCCAAATTGCGCGAACTCCGTAAACGTTTAGATTCCGGTACGATGACAACTGAAGAAATCGACCAGGTTGCCGGTGACTCCATGGATGGTGAAATTGTCGACCTAGCCTCGGATTAGCTTGGAAACACTGTATGCCTGAACCTTATTAATATCCTTCCTCATTTATTGATGTACTTCATTCTAGGTTGTCCAAAAGCTGTTCGAGAAATGTACTGCCGCTCCGAGGTTTGCAGTGCTGGAACGTATTGCGCCGCATCTTGCAATGATTGGTATACATAAAAACGGGACATGGGTCGCCCAGAAGATTATCGAATGTGTCTCCAGCCCTGAGGAAATTGCTCTCATTTCTCAGAATCTTCGAGCATACACACCTCCTTCTTTTGGACCAGTTTGGGAACCACGTTGTCCAGTAGGGTTTTTTTTTGTTATCTATTACTTCTGAACATATATCAACCCCCCTATAGATGTTGCTTACGCTTCGGTGCCCCAAACAACGACTTCATTTTATGCCATCGTTGACCGTATGTGACAAGGTCAATTCGGTGCTTGCAGTATGAGAGCTTGCCTCGAAAGCCCTTATATTACCATCAACCAGCAACGCTGAATTGCCACTGCCATCATTTTGAATTCAATCCCATTGGCCACCAATCCTAACGGTGCTCTGCTCCTTACATGGCTGCTCGACATGTCAGGGTTCTCTTCTCATTACAACTTGTTGGCACCTCATTTCACACCTCACTTGTCGCACCTTGGTACACACAAGTTGGCATCGCTGACAGTCCTTCGCATCGTCAATCAAAAGATTGAGTCCGATGCCTCCTGTCAAGTTCTGGAATCGTTGTTCAATTCACCAGGCGACCATGTCTTGACCGATGCTTGGGTGATCAAGTCAATGGCGTTGCAGTAGTCCACAAAATTCTTACCAGTTCCTACATTGACACCAACTTAAAGCATATGTACATTGAAGCCACCAAATGTGTCCTTATCAAGCTCAAGGTCATCGCAACACAGGCACACCGGAGGCTCATTGAAGAAGTTGGATTGCCTGTCCCCAATTTCCAGCCAACCTACAACAATACATTGCCACCTACTGGCAAAGTTACGAAGAACTCCTCTCAAAACTTTTGAGTTCCAGGTCTCCCTTCTGGCTATCCATCCAACGACCAGAGTTTTGCCTCCATGGGTGGACAGAATCCTCAGGCTGGTCCCCCTGTCCCACAGTTACAAGTGGAAGCTCCATACAGCCCTGGGCCCCCGAGGTGTGCTATGCCCCCTCCCACAGGTGGATTTTCTCCAGTTTCAGATCCGTTCAACCCTTTTGCTCGGACACCTGAGAATGGCAGCCCTCGTCAGGTTGCTATGCGTCGCATGCCCGGACCCCGAAGCGCTCCGTTAGGTGCACCGCATAACTCTGTCTATAGCGGACAATCACCCATCATGCCACATGGTCCGCTTCCCGGAATGAATCAGCAGCCCCATTACGGTGGACTGTCCCCTCAATCAGCTCCTCCTCACAATTATCAACCCTACATGTACCAACCATATCAACAGGGTCCTCCGCCACCTTCGGGCATGGGAACTTTCCATGCATAAGATAAAACGCCCACTGATACGACCTTTCACGACAATTCCTTTGGAACTCTCATTTTATCTCATGTTGAACCCGTCTCGTTGGGTTGCCTGCGCTTTACCTTTTTGCTCCTTTTCATCCCATGCTCGTTTACAATATTTTGCTCCTTTGTGCGTTTGTGGCTTGGTTCGTGTTGTTTTTGTCCTCTATTGTATACCCCTTGCGAAGTCCAACGAAGCATGCATGCGTACTCATATTCCTTTCCCCCCAACATATTCCAATCTGTTGCTCGAGTTTGCCGCATACTGTGACACTCCCACAGTACCACACACCCCAATATCTTTTTTTCTTCAGAAATTCTCATTCTTCTTTCACTTCTCTCTCTTCTTACATGTACAACAAAACGCAATGGCCGGAAGAGACCCTAAAACGCCCATTGATAGACTATTTTACGGCTGCTCTCCGTCTCTGTAAGTAGTTATACAACCTTATCATCTCGCAGCATCCACAGATATATTCCACAAAAAGTGTCATAGTACATGCATATATCGTTCCACTAGACCACTTTGCTTATTTGCGACAATATATTTATCACCTTGCTGTTGAGCAAGGTCTCTCCCGGTCTGAATAGTTTTATTCTAGGAAGTTATTTTGAGACTGTCAAATTGTACTTGTTTATTTCTTAGAGTGTTGAACACAACGTACATCAATAAACGGTTAGTGCAAGAGGTCTCACGGCGGACATTCAACTGTCAAGTCGGGCCGCGACTTGTCATATCAAGTGATCTGTCAAGTCACGGTCCTTTTGTGACATACAGTATCCACATTTTTCCACTGCCAGTGCTGTGCCAGGTTCCCCGCGCCCGTATGAGTTTTGCAAACCTGTATGGGTTCGGGTTTCTCACAAATTCAATGTATTAGACTACCTACAAGGCTACAACATGAATTTATATATGTAATACTCCCAAAATTGACATAGATAAGTAATGTACTAGTAACCCCAAAAACAAGCATTTTAACTCATTTACGGACGTTGTGGGGAACGGTGGATGCCTTCCGTATCGTGTTTTGAACAACGGAAGGGCAGTGGTGGCCAAGAACCTACCCCCCTCCATAAGGTGGAAGGGGATGATGGGCAGAGCTGCGGAGGTGGTGACCAGAGGTCAAAATCCCAAAAACGAATGCTGGTCTTTGGGGTTTCGGGATGGGGGAGGCGGTGGTTGCACAACGATCAGACCTTAGTCTCGCGTTTCAAGTGATAATGGTGGCCAGAACAGTTTCGTGAGCGGATAAGTTTCACCCCTCCATCTCATGGTTTAGGTGAGGGGTTAGTATGCATTGATCATGGTGGCCAGCAATGGGCCAGTTTCGAGGGGCTGGTGGTGCTTTGCCTCGCGTTTCAGCAAGGGAGGGAGGTGATGGGTGGTCGTGGTGGTCATTGTAGCCAACCAAAATACAAAACCCCAAAAATGAGCGTGAATGCTTGTATTTGGGGTTTCAAGAGTGGTGGGCTAAGCATTTCGTGCTTCAAGGCAGAAGTATTACACAAAATAAAGAAAAAGCAGGGATACCATATGTGCCTGCGCTCCATCGCACGTACTTGAGATTCCAAGAGGGTAAAGCCTACAGCTGCCTACCTTGGTTTAAGTTGCCTAAGCCTGTATGTCTGAGAGTAAGCGGGATCACAAGATGAATAAAAATACTTAAGTTACCTTCCTTATACGCCCGTGCTTTGATAAGTGCGACTGGAGAGTCAGCAGTGTGATCAAGGCGAGTCGTTGGCGTCAAAGATGGCTCAGCGTGACAAGATTGCGACTTGACACCTTAGTTGCCGATAACATCAGCATAACTTGACATGACAAGTTGCGGCCCAACTTGACAGTTGAATGTCCGCCGTGGCTTGAAATGTTGGGAGAGTAATTTTGTACTTGTTTGTCAACAAATTAGAGAATAAAATCAATGTAAATAATATATTTATGCTTCCCGTGTAATCGTTGCCAGTCGTTTCATCTCGCGTCTCAGTTCCTCCAATGGATGGTTTAAGAATGATTCAACATCATATTCCCTCAAGATTCTTATTTTGTCACATCCTCGACCTCTTGATAAAGCGACGTAGGTGCTGAAGGGCAATTTGCTTCCTGATGGCGGTGGGGCTAAATCGATTATTATGTACTCAATCGTCTGACCTTGTGATTTATAGTCCGTGAAGGCATAACCAGGAGTTATGGCAAGTTTTGTGCATGCTGGAAACAATATATGGTGGAGCTATGTCTAAATCATGATCATCAAGTTTGTTCCAACCTTATATTCTGTGAAGGGCAAAGCTAAGGTGGAGATTGCAAATTCTACAAGATTGCTTTCTGCGCCGTGAGGAGTCAACCGCAGGTTGACGACGAGCGGCGCCTATTACTAATTATGTAAATAAACATGCTTACAGCAAGGTGCTGTCAATGCAGTCGACCTTTCATTTATAAATTCTCATTCTGAAATATTTGTTTGAGTTGTCGGGTTAACGACTATGAAAGCCCGCCTGGGCTGGTTATCCGAGTAAAGGTACTGCTATTGTTGTGAGAGCCATGCACTGTGGAAGTGTTTATATGACCAGAGACTCTGTTCGTTTTACCACCGAGCTGACAAGCAGTCAAGAAGGAATGACCTAGACACCACAGGGGCCGCCCCTCTTGTCAGCGGCACCTTTCATCACTATCCTGATACTGAAGGCAAATGCTCGACTAGGCCTTGAAGCTTAAAGCTCAGAGCACCGCCCTTTACCTCGTTACCCTGAGCGTTATGTACTTCCTGCTGGAGATGTACTTGAACTTTCAGTGTATGCCAAGTTGCCAACTATGTTACAATGTTACAATGCATTCAACTGATCTATGTTGGATCTATGACAAATAATGCCTAAGTGATACTAAAGAGCATCTACACCTTGAGTCTGGCATCAGACTTATTCTCGACGGTGAGTCTGAATTCGTCTCACATTTGGTGGTCGGTCCTGAGTGATTGGAATCAATGCCTACATTTTTTATTGCATATTTTAAAACTACTATGACCGACCTTGTTTGCCTTCATTCCAAAACATGGATATGATGCAAATGATGCTTTCACCTTTCCATTATCATTTCAAAAGGGAGAGGGCTCCGAAGTTCTTGGGTGTGATTGTCTACGCAGGTTGTGTAATTCTTGTTTGTTGGTGCCATACGATGATACCAGGCGAATGAAGTAGCACTGTAAAAATGCATCATTGACAGTTGGTTAATGATTCCATTTATCAGCACCCATTCTTGAGCTACTATTTCACCCAGCATCTCCAGATGTCGGGAACTTTGACTCTGCCTTCTTTTGCGACTCCTTCCATGCATGGGCAATCTGCAAAAACTTGAACGACGTAGAATTACTTTCCATTTCATCGTCGGGGAACAGGAAAACATATTCTGAACCAGATGAGATTATTACCAGAAAAATAAAATCACTGAGACAATACCTTCCACCATCTGTCCATTCTCATGGTCTTCACGCCTCCGTTTGCTGATAATGGGTTTCATACCCTCCACCTTGGCAATGTCATCGGAATTAGAATGTTGAGCTTCAAATGTCTTCCAGACCTCCAGCAGAGCCACATGCTGGAATCAGGCTCTGTTAGAATGAGAAGAGCAATGTGGACGGAAAACATACTTCATCAGTCAGCTTCTTACCCTTCAAATCGTCGTACCCTCTTTGGAAAATGACTCTTGCTTTGACGGGGTCTCCAGGGGTAGTCTTATCCCTTTTCTCATCTTCCTCGTCATCTTCTCTTTCGTCCCTCAGCAAGGGGATCGGCTCGCCTTCAAAGAGAGCATATGTGATCCAGACTTTAACATGCCCACTCAACTGAGTCAGCCGCTCATATAACGCCCTAGCGCGCTCGCGCTCGCCTTCCGCCACCTTGAAATCGATATAGGCTTTCCAGACCAGTTCGGGCATGACCAGTTGAGGTTGTGAAATTCCCAGCTCGAAAATGGCGCGTGTACGTCCAAAATCTTGTAGCTGACCTTCCAGCTCTGCCCAACGTATCCATGCAGGAGAGTTTGACGGGTCATACTAGACATGGGATATTAAAAAGACCACGGACAAAGTAAAGCAAACTTGCTTCGATGTATTTCTGGTAAAGAGTCCTCACATGGTGAAATTCACGAAGCTGCAAATAGATCAACCTGAGGTTCATAAAAGGTAGGAAGGACAAAATCTCTACCTTGATCTCAAGTTCAATATATCTTTTGAACAACGCCCCCTTCGGACACATTCCGATAGCAGTTCCAAGGATTTTTCGTGCAGCCGCTAGATCAAGCCGACGTATTTCGAATTTTGTGAAACAAATCCACAGTTTAGTGAAGGTGAATATTTTGTGAGGGACCAATTGCACTGCTGTCCGATAAACTTGGCGCACCCTTCCATAATCCTGAGAGCAGGTCAGGAATAGATGTCTCAGGGTTACTAGAGAACAAACCTTAACATCTATTTCCTCGAATAATGCATAATTTATCCAAAGAAAGACATATCTTCGCCAATGTTTCTTCTTGTCGCCTGGTGGGACATGTGCCACTGCCCGCTCATACACCTCTCTGACTCGAACAATAGCAGAGTTAATTTCTTCAAATGTTCCTCCTCCACGTTTGAGGTCGCATAGGGCTGCTTCTTTGAGCTGGGCGTAATTGAACCACGAATCAAAATTCAGTCCATTTTGTTTCACTTCTTCTTCATATTGGATGCGGCGCTTGGCGAAAACCGTTGATTCAAGGGTGGCTTGGGTTCCAAATTGCTTCTCGAATTTGGTGTAGGAGGCACACAAGCCAGCAGATATGGAATGTGGGAGACGGGAAAGTGCGAACTAGAAGCAGATATTCTCAAGCTCGGAATTGGTGATTAGGGAAAGCAAAGGCAAACCTTGTAGATTACCCTTGCTTGGTCAAATTCCTTCAGCCGAGTCTCCATCTTAGCAAAAGCCAAGAAAACTGCTTGAGCTCTTTCCACCTGTTCCTCCCCATCTCCAAAGAACTCAACAGCGGTCTGAAACACCTGTCGCGCCTTGTCCACTCTCCCCCTACCTTCCTCAAACTTTGCCCACTTTATCCACACTCTGGGTTCCGGGCGAACAGCCACCCAACGCTCGTACAGTGCGCTTGCTCGGTCGAACTCCTGGAACCTCTCCTCTAGTTTGATATATGCCTGCCAGGCTTTGTCATCTGGCTCCCATTTCATCCATCTCTCAAAGACCTGCCTGGCACCAGGGATGTTCTGTAAAAGTTCCTCTAGGTAGGTATACTTGTACCACAGTTGATCGATTCTAGGAAGGAGTGTGACAGCTTTATTGAGGAGATTGCGCGCGTGCTGTACATTGCGGTATTTGAGTTCCATTTCAACATATGACAGCCAGAGTTGAATGGAACATGAATCGACATCCCTGGCACGTTCAAGAACCGAACGTGCATGAGCAGGTTCATTCTGTGATGCCTGGAAACAATGAGGTTGGCAAGTAGGCAGGCAAATGAAAGTAGCTTCGTAAAATTACCTCCAAATTCGCATAATGAAGCCATTCCTTACTAAATGATCCATAAGCACATATTCACATATACACCCTGTTGGAACGTACATGTTGCCCCTTTTCCTTCTTATTCGGTCCTCAAATTCTTTCCTTTTTCTTGCACGATATTTGCTGAGTTCCTCAAAATCTTCGACTCGTTGTCGTGGGGATTGGAAAGCTGACTCTCGTCTCTCTTGTGCCTATTGCAAGGTCAAAAATCTGGTTTTCAATTAAAGCAGACAACCACACATACTTCACAAAGGAGTTGTTCTGCTGTGATCTGAACAAGTGTTTCAGCGGATACAAACCACAGATGTAGGAGAAACAAACCTGAACTGCCACTGGCGCTCAGTTTTTAACCCTTACAGCTCACAGCTCAAGTCAGTCAGAATTGCTTTTGACATCAGACATACCTCGGTGCTCGGCCATTCTCCATTTTCGTAGGAAAGAATTGGCAAACCTGGAGGCTTGGTGTGGACGGGTCGAAGTTGCTCTGCGCTAGGCTATTATCACGTGATTATGGTGTCAGATTCTGGGCATAAAAATACTATTTAAATTTATGTATATATTTGTCAATGTTAGAAATGTTTATAGAATCATGTGACTATATATGAAAGACAAAAAAAGCGGTGGGCGCCCAGGCGCTGGGCCAGACTCTAAGACGAGAATAGAACATAATGCGATATATAGAAATGGCCGGTTGCGCAATGTCTAATGAATTATGTAACCGTGGTGTGTTGTACTAGTGCACCGAGTCCGTCATTTGCAGAAGGAGCTGATGCGAAACGATGGAAAATTGCGTAGAAGAAGAGAGCGATGGAAACACAATTAGTCGTGCGTTGAAGGGAAACCATTCTGGTGAGAACCAATTGCTATATATGTTAACATAAGTCATGTAGTATAAGTGCTTCACGACTTACTAAGACGAGTGACCAGCAAACTCTGGCTGACATTAAGCTTGTGCATGCTTCAGACCTTCAGCACATAGGTCCTTCATGAAGGATGAGAAGTAAATACCGAAGACCAAAACTGCAAGAAAATTGTCCAGCTATCAATTCACGTTTGCTCTATAGTTTTATTCAACTCCTCGCCCACAACTGAGTTCTCCCCTCATTTGCTCCCCTCGGCCATTAACTACCTACTTATCATCAACTTCACGTTGATCGATTTGTCATCAACACTATCAGAGTCTGCAAGGGAGACTAGCCATTAACGCAATGCGTGCAAGTGCCAAGGCGCGCAGCAGAGGCACGTGAGATTTCTTCAAGATATATAATGCAGAAAAACGATAGCCTCGCCAGCCAGGCGATCACATGATCAAAGAAGTAGCATGCTGAGTCGCTGACTAAGAAAACGAAACGAAAGGTCACGCCTTCTTATGTCAGGCTGGTCACAAGCCTAGCGTTTCCAGACTGGTAGCAATAAGAAATGTGGGACACCTGGTGGCATCTCGGAGAACGTGAAGGCAACGCAATGCATGATGAGGTCAGCATGCCTGGATTGTGCCCAACAACCAGCCGACAGACAAGCAATCTGAATTACCATCTACATATTCATTTTGCATGACAGTTGTGAATCGTCTCATCGTAACCGAAAGCTTGAAACCCATTGTGTTTGTAGGTGATGAAATCAACCATATGAATTCTTGTCCACAAGGTCGAACATTCAGAGTCAAGATCCATCCGTTAAAACTCAGATCCCAATGACCATACGGCGATAACCCATGCAGAAATCACAGTTTCGATTCATCTCGCTTAGAGTTATCATTGTGCGATATGAGTCATGACTCACACTGAGCACCAACATTTTCCCACACGTCGCTGAGTCCCGTTGCCCCGAAAAAGGCCATATTCGAGAATTCCTTGAGGGGCTACAAGTCAAAAAGGAGGAGTTAGCACAGGTGGGAGTCACTATCGATAAAGACTACATTTCGACAATTGTTGCATCCCTGCCATTTGCCCTGTCCAACTTTTCATCATCCCAACTCACAGCAGCTTGCATGTATGCAATGAGCAAGACGATCGAGCCAGGTGTTTTGATTTCACTCCTCATGGAGGAATCTGATCGTCAGCGAGCCAGCATGCTCGACGTAAGGGCGGGTGGAAAGGGAAGGAAGCCGAAAAAGACTTCGTGTCACGCCGGAGTCGAAAGGTAGAAAGTCCAAAAAGGATGGAATTGTGGCAAAAAGGGACATATCAGTCGGCATTGTAAGAAGCCAAACAACCCAAATATTGCCCTAGGTGTTCAACTGCCCACTGCCGAAATGGCTGACTGTGCGGATGAATACGCGTTGGCCACAGAGATCAGTGAGACCGAGGCTCTGGAACCACGCAATCTTGCTAGAGCCAGAAAGACTTTGCCCTGACTGGCATCTGTGGGAAAACGTGATACATGAGGAATTGGATACATTAAAGGCAGCCGAAACTTGGGAATTGGTGAACACACCTGACGGAGCAAATGTCGTTGGTTCCAAGTGGGTTTTCCGAGCAAAGGACGTGAGTGGCAACATTGTCCGATACAAGACACATCTCGTTACCCAAGGTTTCTCTCTCAAGTCCCCAGAGTTGGTTACTTCGACACATTCAAGTTTGTGCCTGTTGTGCGTCAACCGCCCTTGCATTTTCTGCAGCCGAAAACTATGAAACAGGTCAAATCGACATCAAGGGGGGTTTATTTGAATGGAGAACTTTACTGAAGAAGAGGTCATCTACATTCGACAACCGCCTGGTTACTCCATTTCCAACTCAAATGGACAGACCTTAGTTTGCCACCTACAAAAACCCTTTATGGAGTTTTCTAGGAGCGACGTCGACCAAGCAGTGTTTTATCAACAAGGTTGATTGAGATGGATCTGCACTGGATCTTAAAGATAGATCGTAACGAAGCGTCCTCACGCAAATCTAATTTCATATCATGTGAAGTTGGAATCATTTGTACAGATGAGAGCGAATTGGAATTTCGGGTGATGTTTCCACAACGTTTCCGTTGAACGTAATTATATTTCGGATTTTTCCAGTGACAATACAATTTTGAGTCTTGACTGAATCTAACACGAATGGATGCGCGGGATCTGTGCTGTTACTAGTACAGTAGGCATTCCTTTGGGATGTAATTATACTATATAACTGTTTGTGCAACATTTCTACGGCTACATTGACCACTTCAACTTAGTACCTAGCTTACACATGGATCAAAATCGTGAAGGTTGACGAACATCGGTGGAACTCGAACATTGTATCAAGGTCCATCATGTCCCTACATTTACTGATGTAGGGCACATGGCAACAAAAGTACGTACATATATTATATGTGCAGATCGAGAAGAGATTGTCGAAAGGACGCCGTCTTTTGAAGAAGCAGTGCGCAGATAGCAATTGTCAACTAGGAAAGTGGACGACCCCTCGCTTATTTAATTTCCGCTTTACAGAAACTCTCGCCCCTGACAGGAATTGGACCACAACCCCGGCATCTGATACGATCCAGTGAATACCAATAATGTCTCACTCATACCCAAAGTTTAGCATATCACAAAACATATTTGAATTGATGCCATATACTACAAAGATTTTTAGAGAAGATCACCGGTGGCTTGATCATTTATTAACAAACACGAACAGGCTACATGATGAAACAGCAATCGAACAATAAGAGCTCGACATCTGTACTCGGGCTGTAGAGGGCCCGTCTGTGGTCCCTCTAAGCTACTTATTGTGTGCCGTTTCTACAATTGTCGTCGGTACCAGTCAATACTAAACCTGCAACATAGCCAATGACTCCTACGCAGCTACCAGCGGAGCTCATTTACCACATCTTCAGCTTTCTACATCGGGACACGTCGGCACTCACTGCATGTTTGAGAGTCCACTCATCGTATTCACGAATTGCCGAACAACACCTTTACGAGGATATTGTCGTCCAATTGCACAACCCACCAGCAGTCTCTGGGCTCTACCAGAGACTTTTCAACAATTCATGTCTTCTGGATTACATCCATTCCTTGGAAATCCGTAGCAGCAGCCTCGCTCCCAGTTCAATACCATCGGCGCTACCATCGATCATATCGATCATCCCGCAAATGACCAACCTGATCTCTCTCAAACTCCACAATAACCCGTGTTCATATGAAGACTTTCTCCCAACCCTCCTCCAGCAATCATCCATTGAGGAACTATACCTCTACTCTTTTTATGAATTTCCTTTCTCTGTCCTTGACAAGGCCAAAAGCATCAAGAAGCTAGTGCTGGCTCAGTGCACGGCCCGGGCAACTAGCATACCCCTTGCGATCTCATCTGACTCAGATCAAACTCTTAGGACCGTCATACTTTGCGGTCACTCAAACCCAGACCTTCTTTCCTGGATTATGCATCGTGTCTCCTGTCTGACATCATTGGCGCTGGTCCATGAGCCAGGTGATCAACAGTCAACCTCGCTGTTGAATCGTTCCAAACTCCTGAGAAGGTTGCAGCTTGACGTAGGCTACGCTTGTAAGTAATTACTCTCTGCGATTCTGTCACATTTATATATGCTTTGTAGGTTTAAGTAGTTCCATGGTAAAGGTATGCAACATTTTATGGATCACTGGCACATTTGTTTGCTAACAATAGGGCACAGTGCACTCCTTGATCAGCAATTGTTATGAATTCCCTTTCACACTCTCCGGATTTGAGCATCTCGAGAAGATCTCCATATCTGCAAAAGGAATCATCTTCCAAGAGGTGTTCCAGAGCTCACTCCCTGCTGTCATCCGGCTTGTAAAAACCGCCCCCCGCATTCAAGTTCTCGTACTCGTCGTCAACTTCTGGCTGCAAGTTGATGTTACTTACCTTCACATATTGGACTGGTCACCTTTAGATTACCTGGCCCCCGGTCCTCGTGTCAAGCTCCGAGTCAGCGGTAAAGCCATGGATGGTTCATTGTTTTCTCCTGAGAGCATTCTTAATGTTCTTGAAAAAAATGAAGCCCTGATGGGCTTTGTGAAACGAAATGGGATTATTTTGGAACCGAACAGAAACAGGATGGAATTTGAGGAATGGGATTGTGGAAGGTATACAGATCCTTTTTAATTCGTTGTCGTGTTCCCTCATCAGCAATCTCTGGTTTTTGATTGTACCTTGCCATAACAGGGGTCCTTCCCCTTCGTAACATTAGTCATTACGTAGTGACCATACCTTGCTAAATATATAGTATATACCTGATTTATGTTGCTACACATAGCTACACTGCGTGCAAAAAACCATTTTTGATCTCTGAAAATATAATTAAATATAATATAAAATATCTTATTTGTGAAGTGCGAAAATTCATTAGCCCGAACAATTCAGTTATTTCCATATATGGGTAATGTATTTTTAGTTCATGAATAAGATATTTTCTAATATATTTTAATTATATTTTCCGAGATCAAAAATGGTCTTTTGCACACAGTGCTATAGTTGTACACCGTTGACCTCCGCTGCCTTGCCCGCCTCCAGCAACCACCCAACTTCGTCTAGCTTCTCTAGCACCCATCCCCAATCCCTCTGAGCAACTGATAACTTCAAGGACTTGCAGATCTTGGCCAACTTGCTCCAAGAGTGGTCCAATAACATCGGTGTAATAAAGTCTGAAGCCTCGCTCGAAATTTTGGCCATCGTGTAATCCGTTCAAGTCAAACACTTTAGAGGGCGAGAAAGTATGGTATGCGCAAGTGTGTCTGTGTAACAGCGATCTCATTGTCAGGGGGATGGACACTAAACCCAAATGGAATCACTTCGCTTTCTGTGATAACAAGAGGGTGGATGGGTCGGCGGATACTCTTGCAATCCTCAAAGACTAACAATAGAGGGCAATGTTGGAGAATGAAAAGCAAATCGTGTGGGGAACATTTGTCCATTGCTGGGGTCTTGACTCGTAAGCGGTGGATTAGATGTCCTGGATTAACTTTTGAAGTGTTGCAGATAGAAGTATGTGACCGACGGGGACCAACTGGGAGGGGTTGTACTGGCATCTTAGATGATTTCTCTTGAGCCTTAACCGGCTTCTTTCCGGGTAATCGAGTCCACCACTTCTCCTTCCCGTCCTTCTCCTCCCTTGCAAGTGCTTTGCAGACAGTGACGACACCATTCGCCAGGTCTGGTGCACCACCAAGTCTCTCGGCAAGATTCCTTCCGTCCCTTACCCCACCAATCCAAACATCTTCATACAATATCTCTTGGGCAATTCCGTTGAAAAACCAGCAGACGGTTGTGAGCGAAGCCTTCCATTTTAAGAGGGTGTTATATTGCAGAAGTCGCTCTGGCAGATAAGTATGAGATTGGATATGTGTGATAAAGAATGGTTGTCACGTGTGAGGGCTTGAAACGCTCAAGTTGAGTGTTGATAGTTGACGAGTGTAATCAAGAAATCCAGGGCCTGGATACATTCAACTCCCGCTATGGACCAAATTATCACCCATCTCACTGAGATCGCTCGCCTGGTACCCACTCAAAGCATTTCTATCGAACTCATTCATGCAGTCTACCCGGATGGTTAGTATATCTGTCATCCTGCCACATGTTTGGTGTTTTCATCCCTTCGAGTATATCTAAGCCTGCAACAGTCAAAGAGTGTCAAGTTATTGCTCATGATTGTAAGTCCTTGCTGCAGATTCAATAGCTTAAAGATAACCTGTTTCTTCCAGATCGTCGATTGGTATTTGGGCTTGGTCAGACTATTAAATGATAAAATTGGCTAGAAGGAAAGGGTGGTGGCAGAGAAGGATAGGATGATTGCAAAGATGGATGAGGTCGTGGCAGAGGAGGATAAAAGGATCACAGAGAAGGGTGAAGTCATCCAGAGATTAGAGGAATCCGCCGACATCGTCACTGCCCTCCGTGAAACAAGGAGAGCCGAGACTGGTTGGAAATGGGGTAAGTGAGCTTCTGTAAGGGCTACTGCGGTCGGGCGGAATGCGGTACTAGCAGGGGATCCAAAGGGGATTAGATTATTATGTAATACTACTCTAATCACAGACATATCTAGCAGGGGATCCAAAGAGGAAAGGATAAGGATCCACCTGCAGGTGTGGGCTAATATAC
>Ga0307509_10006516_pt1 | contig 15656 bp, 12 predicted proteins | sample 10_EM_MG_FD_202245 | JGI IMG/M metagenome (GOLD analysis project Ga0307509, IMG submission 202245) | Populus trichocarpa ectomycorrhiza microbial communities from riparian zone in the Pacific Northwest, United States - 10_EM | ecosystem: Host-associated > Plants > Roots > Unclassified | place...
GTTCGGAAGGTCACCTTCCGAACGGGCCGTCCGTGTCTCTCTGTCTCCCTGTACCCGGGGTCAGCTGGTCTGTGTCGCGTCCGTGCCCGCCCGCGTCGCGTCCGTGCCCCAACTCGCCAGCAGCCGCAGGGCGTCGGCGGACGGGGAGCCGGGCTCCGCGTGATAGGTGATCAGGGACTGCTCGGAGCCGTCGCCGAGGCGGAAGCCCTCGAAGTGGAGGGTGAGGTCGCCGACCAGAGGGTGGTGGAGGCGCTTGACGCCGTAGGTCTTCTCCTTGACGTCGTGCGTGGCCCACATGCGCCTGAACTCCTCGCTCTTGACGGAGAGTTCACCGACCAGGGCGGACAGGCGCGGGTCGTCCGGGTGGCAGCCCGCGTCCATGCGGAGCATGCTCACGATGTCCGTGGCCTTCTGCTCCCACTCCACGAACAGCTCCCGGTACTCGGGCCGCAGGAACACCAGCCGCGCCCAGTTCCGCTCCTGCGGCGGCAGCAGTGACCAGTCGCCGAAGACGGCCGCGGCCATCCGGTTCCACACCAGGATGTCGCAGCGGCGGCCCGAGATGTACGCCGGGACCGTGTCGATCGAGTCGAGCAGCTGCCGTAGCGGAGTGCGCACGTGCTGGGTGGGGGGCGACGGCTTCTTCTTGTGCTGCTTCGGCTTCGCGAGGTGGGTGAGGTGCGAGGACTCGGCGTCGGACAGGCGCAGGGCGCGGGCGATCGCGTCGAGGACCTCCGCCGACACGTTCCGCCCGTTGCCCTGTTCCAGGCGGGTGTAGTACGCCACCGAGACCCCGGCGAGCTGCGCCAGCTCCTCGCGCCGCAGCCCGGGCACCCTGCGGTGCCGCCCGAAGTCCGGCAGCCCCACGTCCTCCGGCTTCAGCCGGGCCCGCCGGGTGCGCAGAAACTCGCTCAGCTCGGCACGCCGGTCCAGGGGCGGTCCGGCGTCGATCGCGGGTTCGGGCTGTTCGTCCATACGCTCCAGTATTCCCGGTCATACGCCCAGGAGCCTGACCTCGCTGGTGGTAGGCACAGCGGACGTACGCAGAGGCGTGACCTGGGTAGCCACGGAACTTTCGGGCAGGCTTGGTCCCGCACCCGGCCGGAAGGCAGTCGGGCGCACATCCCCCCAAGGAGACTCTCGGCATGACCACAGTCGCCGCATACGCAGCCCCCGCCGCCAAGGCTCCCCTGGAGCGCACCACCATCGAGCGCCGGGCCGTACGTGAGTTCGACGTCCTGATCGACATCAAGTTCGCCGGTATCTGTCACTCGGACATCCACCAGGCCCGCGAGGGCTGGGGCGAGGCCATCTTCCCGATGGTCCCGGGCCACGAGATCGCCGGCATCGTCTCCGAGGTAGGACCCGGCGTCACCAAGTTCCAGGTCGGCGACCGTGTCGGCGTCGGCTGCATGGTCGACTCCTGCCGCGAGTGCGACAACTGCAAGGCCGGCCTGGAGCAGTACTGCACCGGCGGCAACGTCGGCACGTACAACGCCATCGGCAAGGACGGCGAGCCGACTTACGGCGGCTACTCCGAGAAGGTCGTCGTCGACGAGAACTTCGTCCTCGGCATCCCCGAGGGCATCGCCCTGGACGAGGCCGCGCCGCTGCTCTGCGCCGGCATCACCCTGTACTCGCCGCTGAAGCACTGGAACGCCGGCCCCGGCAAGAAGGTCGCGATCGTCGGCATGGGCGGCCTCGGTCACATGGGCGTCAAGATCGCGCACGCGCTCGGCGCGGAGGTCACCGTCCTCTCGCAGTCGCTGCGCAAGCAGGAGGACGGCCTGAAGCTGGGCGCCGACCACTACTACGCGACCAGCGACCCGAAGACCTTCGAGGAGCTGCGGGGCACCCTCGACCTGATCATCTCCACGGTGTCGGCCCCGCTCGACCTCGGCTCGTATCTCTCGCTGCTGAAGACGGACGGCGCGCTGGTGAACGTGGGCGCCCCCGAGGAGCCCGTCGCCCTCAACCTGTTCTCCGTGATCGCCGGCCGCAAGACCCTGGCCGGTTCCGGGATCGGCGGCATCCAGGAGACCCAGGAGATGCTGGACTTCTGCGCCGAGCACGGCTTCGGCGCCGAGATCGAGCTGATCTCCGCCGAGCAGATCAACGAGGCGTACGAGCGGGTGCTGGCCAGTGATGTGCGGTACCGGTTCGTGATCGACACGGCCACGATCTGACGGCGTCGCTTCAGCCGGGTCCCGGAGCTGTAGTGATCCAGGGCCCGGTGCGCTGTCGGGTGCGGGTGCGGGTGCGGGTGCGGGTACGGGTACGGGTACGGGTACGTGGGGGGCGGGTGCGTTGTCGGGTGCGGGTGCGTGGGGGCTGGTCGCGCAGTTCCCCGCGCCCCTAAAGGTCGGACCAGCACAGCCGCTTTTAGGGGCGCGGGGCTGTATCGATATGCGGCTCCGCCGCGTGGGCGCGAGCAGTCACGACGCACCCGCAGCCGCCACGCTTTTAGGGGCGCTGCACGACGCACCCGCAGCCGGCACGCCTTTAGGGGCGCTGCACGACGCACCCGCAGCCGTCGCGCTTTTAGGGGCGCGGGGAACTGCGCGACCAGCCCCCACCGGCCCGCAGTCGCCGATGAACCTCAGCCCCCCACCCTGTTCCGCCCCAACAGCCACAACAGGTACGGCCCCCCGACCAACGAGGTGAGCGCCCCCACCGGAACCTCCAGCGGAGGCAGCACCGTGCGGGCGGCGAGATCGGCGGTCACGAGAATCACCGCACCCGTCAACGCCGAGCACACCAACGGCAGTTGAGGCGTCCGGGTGAGTCGCCGGGCCAACTGCGGGGCGGTCAGCGCGACGAACCCGATCGGCCCGGCCGCCCCCGTCGCCGTCGCGGCCAGCACCACCCCGAGCACGGTCAGCGCGAGCCGCGTCCGATCCACCCGCACCCCCAGCGAGGCCGCGGTGTCGGCATCGAGCCCCAGCGGTCGCACGGCCCGACTCGCCCACACCAACGCGGGCAGCGACAGCAGCAGTACGACGGCCAGGGGTCCCGCCTGCTCCCAGCCCCGCCCGTTCAGCGAGCCGGTCAGCCACAGCTTGACCTGCTCGGCGGCCTGCAGCTCGCTGTCCGCGAGATACAGCTGCACCACCGCCGACAGTGCGACCCCGATGCCAACTCCCGTCAGCACGAACCGATTTGGCTGCATCCCGTGCCGCCACGCCAGAACGTAGACGAGCGCGGCGGCGGCGAGTCCGCCCAGAACGGAGACGGCGGGCATGGCGCCGGGCGAGTTCACCATCCCGGCCGACAGCGCGAGCACGGTCGCGGCGGCGGCACCGTGGCCGACACCGATCACGTCCGGACTGGCCAGCGGATTCCGGGTGACGGTCTGCACGAGCGCCCCGGCGAGCCCGAGGGCGACCCCGACCAGCGCCCCGAGCACGATCCGGGGAACCCGCAACTCGTTGACGACCAGGTCGTACTGCCCGGAACCGGTACGCAGCGTGTGCCACACCTCGGCGGGCGAGATGTAGGTCTGCCCGAAGCAGGCGGCGGCGGTCATCGCACCACCCAGTGCCAGCACGAGAGTCACGGCCACCACGGCCGAACGGCGGTGCAGGAGAAGGGAGATGGCGGGGTGCGGGCGCAGGACACTCGCACCGGTGGCGCTCATACGGACGTTGCCTTCCGCCGTACCAGCACCACCAGCACCGGTACCCCCACCAACGCCGTCATCACCCCGGCCGGCACCTCGGCGGGCGCCCGCACCACCCGCCCCGCCACATCCGCACCGACCAGCAGCGCGGCGCCGAGCAGCGCGGACAGCGGGAGCAGGGCGCGGTGACCGCCGGAGGTGAGGCGCCGGGCCAGGTGCGGGACGGCGAGCCCGACGAACGCGATCGGACCGGCGGCGGCCACCGCGGACGCCACCAGCAGGGTCGCCCCGAGCGCCGCACACACCCGCACGACGCCCACCCGATGCCCCAGCGCCCGCGCCGTCTCGTCCCCGAGGGCCAGCGCGTCCAGCCCGCGCGCACAGGCGAGCACCAGCAGGGCCCCCGTCACCAGGAACGGCAGCATCTCCACGACCGTGTCGGCGTCCCGTCCGCTCAGCGAGCCGACCTGCCAGAACCGGAACTGGTCCAGCGTGGCCGAGCTGGAGGTCAGGACGACCGTCGTACCACCCGCCGTCATCGCCGACAACGCCGTACCGGCGAGGGCGAGTTTGACCGGCGAGGCCCCGCCCCGGCCGCGCGCGGCGATGCCGTAGACGAGGCAGGCGGCGAGGACGGCTCCGGCGAAGGCGTACCAGACGTAGCCGCTGAAACCGCTCGCGAGGCCGGTCGCGATGGCGAGGACGACTCCGGCCGCCGCGCCCTGGCTCAGGCCGAGGATGCCCGGGTCGGCGAGCGGGTTGCGGGTGACGGCCTGGAGCGCGGCGCCCGCGACGCCGAGTGCCGCGCCCGCCGTCAGCCCGATCTCGGTGCGGGGCAGCCGCAGCGACCGTACGACCAACGCGTCCGGTGAACTCCCGCCGTGCAGAAGGGCGTTGAGCACCTCGGACAGGGGGACCGGGCGGGTGCCGACGGCGAGGCTGAGCAGCACGGCGGCGGCCACCGCGAGGGTGGCCGCCGGCCAGGCGAGGCGTTTGACGCTCACTGCGCTGTTCCGATGCCTGTCTCTCGGTACCGCTACTTGCTGATGTCCTCGGCGAGTTGGAGGACGACCAGGCGTGCGGCGGTCGGGCCCGCGTTGAGGTACCAGGGGTCGTCGTCGACCTTCACGGCGTGTCCGGCCTTGACCGCGCTCATCGACTTCCAGAGCGGTCCGGCGAGCACGCTCGCGGCATCCGTCTTGTCCGCGTCGCCCTGCACGGAGTAGAAGATCCAGTCACCGTCCGCCTTGTCGATGCTCTCGGCGCCGATGTCCTCCGAAATCGCCTTGAACTGCTGCGACTTGGGCCGGTCGAGGCCCATGTCGACGGCGATGGAACCGGTGAAGGAGGAGACGCCGAACATCCGGGTGCGACCGGGTGTGAACCGCAGCATCGACACGGAGGTCTTCGACAGGGCCTCGCCCTTCTCGTGGGCGTCCTCGACGATGCCGTCGAGCAGCTTCTGCGCCTGCTGGCCCTTGCCGATCGCGTCGCCGACGAGGAGGAGGTCGCGCTTCCAGTTGATGCCGTTGCCGGCCGTGACGACGGTCGGGGCGATCTTCGACAGCTTGGGGTAGAGGTCGCCGAGCGAGTCGTTGGCGAGGATGAGGTCGGGCTTGGCGGCGGCGAGCGTCTCCAGGTTGGGGGCCTGGCGGGTGCCCGCGTCCGTCATCGCGGCGAGCTTCGACTTGTCCGCCGGGAAGGCGTCCGCGAGGTAGTCGGGGACGAGTCCGGCGTTGTCGGCGCGGGTGGTGGCGGTCGGGACGGTACCGAGGGAGAGCAGGTCGTCGAGCTGGCCGGTGCTCAGCACGGCTATCTTCGTGGGCTTCGACTTGATCGTCGTCTTTCCCTCGAAGTGCGTGACGGTACGGGGGAAGGTCCCGTCGGTGTCGTTGTCCGAGCCCATGCCGGTCGCGAGGGTGCTCGGCGCGGCGTCGGGGCCCTCGGAGGCACCGATCACCTTGTTCTGCCGGCCGTCGCCCGTCTTCTCGGCATCGTTGTCGGCGGAGGACGACGAGCACCCGGCCAGCAACCCCCCGACGACGGACACGGCGGCCAACGCCGTGACAGCCTTCCTCTGGAACGCACGCACTGTCACTGTCTCTCCGATCAAATCCGGCCAGGTAAGGCTTACCTTAACTTGCCGTCGGAGTAGCTTGGGCATGAGGAGGCCCACACGATGACTGTGCAGCTGAACCACACCATCGTCGCCGCGCGCGACAAACACACGTCGGCCCGATTCCTCGCCGACCTCCTGGGCCTCCAAGTGAGCCCGCAGTACGGCCCGTTCATCCCGGTGGCGATTCCGAACGGGGTGACCCTGGACTTCATGGACCATCCCGGTTCCGGCTCAGGCGGGATCGCTCCGCAGCACTACGCGTTCCTGGTCTCGGAGGGCGACTTCGATGTGATCTTCGGCCGCATCCAGGCGGCGGGCCTCAGCTACTGGGCGGACCCGGCGCACCGCCGCGAGGGCGAGATCAACAGGAACGACGGCGGCCGAGGGGTGTACTTCGACGACCCGAACGGCCACAGCCTGGAGATCCTGACGCGGCCGTACGGCAGCGGGCTCACCGGCTGAGGGACGACTCGCCTGCCCCCTGTTATCCCCTTCCGACCCCGCCCCGCAGCCGTACCGCGTCCTGCCCCGGTGGGCTGCCGAACGCACGGCGGTATTCGCGGCTGAACTGGGACGCGCTGTCGTAGCCGACCGCGAAGCCGACGTCGGCGACATCCTCCGTGCTGCTCATCAGCAGGAGCCGGGCCTCCTGGAGGCGGATCCGCTTCTGGTACTGGATCGGGGTCAGGGCGGTCACCGCGCGGAAGTGGCGGTGGAAGGGGGAGGCACTCATCCCGGCCAGCCGGGCCAGGTCCTCGATGCGGAGGGTCTCCGTGTGGTGGTCGCGGATCCAGCGAACGGCCCTGCTGATATGGGTGAGTTGACTGTCCGCGAGCCCGATCTGCCGTACGAGGGCGCCCTGTTCACCGGTGATGAGCCGCCACAGGATCTCCTTCTCGATCAACGGGGCGAGCACCGGCGCATCGCCGGGACGGTCGCACAGTCGTAGCAGACGCACTGCCGCGTCCAGGAGTTCGGCCGGTGCGTCGCACACGGCGAGACCGTGCGGGGTCGTGCCGCGGGGGAGTGGGGTGGTCCCCGTGTCGAGCAGCAGGGAGGCGATCTTCGCGGGTTCGAGGGCCAGGCCGCAGGCGAGGAACGGTTTCTCGGGGCCGGCCTGTGTGTAGTGGCCGGCGACCGGGAGATCGACCGAGACGACGAGGTACTGCCCGGCGCCGTAGTCGTGGACGCGGTCGCCCAGGGTGAGCCGTTTCGAGCCCTGCGCGACGATCGCCAGCACGGGACGGGCGAGGCTCGCGGTCGGCGCCTCGGGGCGGTCCGCCCTGGTCAGCAGCAGGCCGTCGACGGCGAGCGGGCGGGAGCGGGAGGCGTGCCGGTCGATCAGGGCGCGCAGCTCGGGCAGATGTGCGTTCGGGGACACGTCCGATCAAAGCACCCGGCCTCGCCGGTCGGCAACCGCCCGTCGGCGAGATGATGCGACAGGATCGTGCAAGAGTCCGGTGGTATCGCCCTAACAACTGCCCTGCTCACAGTGGTGTGCTCAAGGAGTCGGTTCTCCACCCACTCCCCACAGGAGCATTACATGGCACTCGACTCGTACGTCGGTCTCGGCCGCAGCGGCCTCAAGGTGAGCCCCTTCTGCCTCGGGGCGATGAACTTCGGCGAGGACGGCGGCTTCGGCTGCGGGGTGAAGGAGTCCGAGGAGATCCTCCGGACCTACCTCGACCGCGGCGGCAACTTCATCGACACCGCGAACTTCTACACGAACGGCCACTCGGAGGCCATCCTCGGCGACTTCCTCACCGCCCACCCCGGCCTGCGCGACCGCCTGGTCCTGGCCACCAAGTTCTACGGCAACCTCCACCTCGGCGACCCCAACGGCGGCGGCGCGAGCCGCAAGGCGATCATCGGTCAGCTGGAGGACTCGCTGCGCCGCCTCCGCACCGACTACATCGACCTGTACTGGCTGCACAACCACGACCGTTCCACCCCGGTCGAGGAGACCCTGCGCACCCTGGACGACCTGGTGACGGCGGGGAAGATCCGTTACGTCGGCTTCTCCGACACCCCGGCCTGGTTCACCGCGAAGGCCCACACGACGGCACTGCTGCGCGGCTGGACCCCGGTCACCGCACTCCAGTTGGAGTACTCGCTCCTGGAACGCACCATCGAGGGCGAGTTGATCCCGCTGGCCCAGGACGCGGGGATGGCCGTACTGCCGTGGAGCCCCCTCAAGAGCGGCTATCTGTCCGGGAAATACACGCGTGCGCGGTCAACTCCCGCCGACACCAAGCGTTCCGCCGTCCTCGGCGCTCCAACTCCCGCCCAGTTCACGGTGATCGACGCGGTCGCCGAGGTCGCGGAGGAGACGGGAGCGACCTCCGCCGCCGTAGCCCTGTCCTGGGTCCGGTCCCGTCCCGGGATCACCTCCACCCTCATCGGCCCCCGTACCCTGGCCCACCTGGAAGCCAACCTCACCGCCCTGGACGTGCACCTCACCCCGGCCCGGACCGCGACCCTCGACGAGGTGTCCACGCCGACCCTCAACTTCCCCCATGACCTCAACCATCAGGTCGGCGACATGCTCAAGTACGCGGGGGCGACGGTGGACGGGGTGCCGAGTGCGGTGTATCCGCCGTTGCTGGAGAGCGGTGCGCGTTATTGAGGACGAGGTTCAGGCCTGGGCGGTGGGTCGTACGACGATCTCGTTCACGTCGACCGCGGCGGGCTGCTCGATCGCGAAGGCGACGGCCCGGGCGATCGCGTCGGGCGGGATCGCCAGCCGGTCCCGCATGTCCGTGATCTGCTCCCTGACCTGGCTGTTCGTCGAGGCCTCAGCGAAGCCGGTGTCGATCACGCCGGGGGTGACGGTGGTCACCCGTACCGAGTCGCCGGCCTCCTGGCGCAGCCCCTCGCAGATGGCCCGGACCGCGAACTTGGTGCCGGCGTACACGGCCATGTTCGGCACGATGCGGAGCCCGGCCGTGGACGCCGTGGTGACGAAGTGGCCGGAGCCCTGTGCGCGGAAGACCGGCAGCGCGGCGGCGATCCCGTGCAGCAGCCCCTTCACGTTGACGTCGACCATCTCGTCCCACTCGTCGACCCGCAGGTCGTCGAGGGGCGAGATCGGGCCGACGCCCGCGTTGCCGAACAGCACGTCGAGCCGCCCGAACCGCGCACGGGCGAGCGCGACCAGGGCGTGCAGATCCTCGCGCCGGGTCACGTCGGTGCGGATCGGTACGGCGACACCGCCCGCCTTCTCGATCCGCGCCGCCACCTCCGCCAGCGGCTCCGTCCGGCGCCCGCCCAGCACCACCCGGGCACCCCGCTCGGCCAGCAGCAGCGCGGTCGCCTCCCCGATACCGCTGCCGGCACCGGTGATCGCCACGACCTTGCCGTCGATGCCGTCGATGCCGTCGATTCCGGACATGGTGGCCCTCCTTCGCTTGCCTGCTTGTCGTCTCGCTCGCTCACTTGGCTTCAGTGTGGAGCGCTCTTAGCCTGGTATCCAGAAGCTGTTTATTCTGGAACCAGGGGTGCCACACGCGATGTCGACCCAGCCGGACCAACGCCAGGACCAACGTCAGGAACTGGCCGCGTTCCTGCGCAGCCGCAGAGAGCGCGTCACGCCGGACGAGGTGGGTCTCCCGCGGACCGGTCGCCGCCGCACACCGGGTCTGCGGCGGGAGGAACTCGCCCTGCTCGCCGGCATCAGCGCGACCTGGTACACGTACCTGGAGCAGGGCCGGGAGATCCGCGCCTCCGAACAGGTCCTGGAATCCCTCGCCTCGGTACTCCGCCTGAACCGGCACGAGCACGACCACCTGCTCGAACTGGCCGGTCACCACACCCCACCGACCGACCCCGAGCCCTTCGAGCCCCTCACCCCCGAGGTGGCGTCGGTCCCGCTCCTCCTGCACCCGCACCCGGCGTACGTCATCGACGGCAACTACGACGTCCTCAGCCACAACCAGCCCGCCGCCGACCTGTTCCCGAACCTCACCGCGCCGCAGGACCGCCCGCCGAACTTCCTGCGCTGGGTGTTCCTCGAACCCCTGGCCCGTCACGTCCTGGCCGACTGGGAACCCGAGGCGAGAGGCCTGCTGGCCCGCCTGCGCACCCTGTCCGGCCGGCACCCCGCCGACCCGCGCTACACCCGGCTGATCGAGGAACTCCACGAACACAGCGCGGAAGCCCGCGCCTGGTGGCCCGCCTACGAGGTGCAGGCCCGCCGCAGCGGCCACAAACGCCTGCGCCCACCGGGCCGCACCACCCCGGTCACCTACACCTACACGGCCTTCCACCTGGCCGAACAGCCGGAGCAGACGCTGGTGATCTACTTCGCCGACGCGGACCCCGCCCCGCCCGCACCCCTCCCGCGCGACGGCTGAAATGCCTTGTACGGCACGGGAGTTCGGCTCGATACGCTGACGTACGGGCCGTCGTAGCGGGGACGTCGTCGTAGCGGGGACAGGGCCATGCGGGCAACAGCGATCGTGGTGGGCGCGGGCATCGGAGGGCTCGCCGCGGCACTGAGCCTGCGCCGGACCGGCTGCGCGGTCACGGTGGTCGAGCAGGTGCCGCGGTTCGCCGAGGTCGGCGCCGGGATCCAGCTCGCGCCCAACGCCACCGGCGCGCTACGGCAGTTGGGCCTGCTCGACACGGTCGCCTCGCGGGCCGCCCGGCCCTCCCACATGAGCTTCCGCACCTGGTCCGACGGGACCGAGATCTGCCGCTACACCCTGGGCCGCGAGGTCGAGGACGTGTTCGGGGCGCCCTATCTCCAGGTCCACCGGGCCGACCTGCACGAGGCCCTGGCCGCCGCGATCCCGCCCGGCTCGGTACGTCTGAGCACCACCGTCGTAGCCATCGACCAGGACGACGACTCCGCCTCCGTGACCACCGCGAACGGCGAACACCTCACCGCGGACCTGGTCGTGGCGGCGGACGGCATCCGATCGCCGGTCCGCGGACGGCTGTTCGGCGCGGACGAGGCGGTGTTCTCCCGGACCGCCGCCTACCGGGCGCTGCTCCCGGCCCACGAGGTGAGCGACCTGGACCTGCCCCCGTTCGGCGTCTGGCTCGGCCCGGACCGCCACTTCGTCCACTACTGGGTGCGCCGCGGCGAACTGCTCAACGTCGTCGCCGTGTTCCGGACCGAGACGCCGGCCCAGGAATCCTGGACCGCCCGGGCCGAACCCGGCGAACAACTCACCGAGTTCGAGGGCTGGGACCCGCGCCCGCTCAGCATCCTCGAACGCGCGGGACGCGTCTTCCGCTACGGCCTCCACACCCGCGCCCCGCTCGCCCGGTGGAACATCGGACGGGTGACCCTGCTCGGCGACAGCGCCCACGCGATGGTGCCGTTCGCGGCCCAGGGCGCCGCCCAGGCGATCATGGACGCGGCCGTCCTCGGAGACAGCCTCGCGCACACCCCGCCGGCCGGCGTCCCCGACGCCCTCGACCGCTATGTGGACCGGCGCCTGTCGACCGCCACCCGCGCACAGACCGGCTCCGCGCGGGCGGGCGAGGACTTCCACCTGCCGGACGGCCCCGAGGCCCGGGCACGGAACGCCCGCATGGTGGCGTACGCGGCACAGAACGAGTTCGGCCCGTTCTCGAGCGCGTGGGCGACGGACGCCGGTGCCTGAACGGCCGTAGCCCTCGAACGGCCGTAGCCCTCGAACGGCCGTAGCCCTCAGGGGATGTCCCGCAGCTCCTCCTCGATCTGCTCGATGAGGGGATGGTCCGCGGGGTGGATCCGTCCGTAGATCTCGCGTGCCGTCAGCAGGTCGTCCTGCCAGCGCTGGGGCAGTCCACCGGATCCCTTGAGGATCAACGCCCTGCGGTAGCGGGCCTCGGCCACATAGGGGTGCTGGGCCCCGTACTTGCCGGTGTAGATCCCGATCGCGTTCGTGACCTCCGTCATCGCGGCCTCGCTGTTGCCCAGTTCGTGCAGCAGGTGCGAGTAGCGGACCAGGGCGCAGGCCCGGTCGGGGTGGTCCCGGTCGCCGTTCATATGGGGCGCGGAGAGCACCTCGTCGAAGATGTGCTTGGCCTCCGCGAGCAGCCGCTCGGCCTCGCGTTCCCCCGGGAACGACCGCTCACGTGCGGTGGCGGAGCGCCGGTCGCGGTGGCCCCGGAACCTCGCCGCCTGCTGGCGGAGCGTCTCGCCCAGATGGACGGACGAGGAGAGGACGACCGGGTGTCCGGCCGCGTACCCGGCGCGCTCCAGGATGTCCAGGGCGGTGCGCAGATGCTGTTCGGCTCCCTCCAGGTCGTGGGAGTCCAGCAGGGCCAGGCCCAGCGACTGGTGGACGAACGCCATCGGGTTGCGGCGCGCGGGTTCGCTTCCGCCCGGGGTCTGCTCCAGGAAGTGCAGCGCTTCGCGGTGCAGACTCACCGAATCGGTGAGCCGCCCCTGCCGCCAGCGGACCAGACCGAGATCGCACAGGCCGTCGGCGACCTTCACCGGGTTGGGCTCGTGCAGTCTCCGCAGGCGCAGCAGTGTCTGCTCCGCCGCCTCGGACGCCCCTGCGAAGTCGCCGAGTTCCCGCAGGACGCGCCCGAGCTGCATCCGGCTCTCCAGCGTGCGCGGGTCGCGGTCGCCGTCGATGCCGGCGCGGATCGCGAGCGCCTCCTCGGCGAACGTGCGGGCTTCGAGCAGTTCGGCGCCGAGCAGCTTGAGTTGGCTGAGCGACACGAGGGTGTTGGCGACGAGCGAGTTGCGGCGGCCGCCCAGCCCCTCGCGCTGTGCCAGGGCTTCGGTCAGCAGCCGTTCCGCCTCCGCGCGGTCGCTCTGCACGCGGAAGTACTCGCCCATGCTCTGCAGCAGCGTCGAGGTGTTCTCGTCGACGACGCCGAGCTCCCGGCAGTGGTCCAGCACGGCCCGGGCGTGCGGGAGCAGTTCGACACACTGCGGCCAGGTCCCTTCCCGGTCCGGGTCCTCCGGGAACCAGCCGTTGACCAGGCACACCGCGGCCCGCGCGTGGTCGGTCTGCTCCGCGACGGACATCTCCTTGCGGATCACCGCCTGCACCTGCGCGTGCATCACGAGCTTCGCCTCGCCGGTCAGCAGCGAGGAGTTCCTGGCGGTCTCCCGGATACGGTGGCCCCGCGCCGGGTGCGCCACCTCGACGCGCAGCCGTTCCGGCAGCAGATCGGTGCGACCGCCCGCGGCCTCGAAGAAGTAGCCGGGGATGCCCTGCGGTGCCAGGAAGGCGCACAGCCGTAGCAGGAGACCCACGACCTCGTCCTTCTCCTCGGCCTGCTTGAAGGAGAGGATCCAGGCGGGGGCACCGCTGCGGCTCGCTTCCGGGCGGGTGGACGGAGCCAGCCGCGAGCGGATCTCCAAGGCCCGCAGATACCCCTCGATATCGGGATCGTCACGCAGCGACGCGGCCGCCGACTCCAGCGCGAGCGGCAGCCGGCCCAACTGGTCGACGATCCTTGCCAGTCCGTCCTCGTCGGCGATGCCGCTCGCGTCGCTGAGGAACGCCACGGCCTCCTCCGTGGTGAACGCCTCCAGGGCGATGCGGTGGCGCGGTGCGCTCCGCTGCCACACGGGGTTGACCGAGGTGATCAGGATCTGACCGCCGTCCCCGGCGTCCGGCAGCAGCTGGCGGATGGCGGAGTCGTCCTCGGCCCCGTCGTAGATCAGCAGCGCTCTGGTCCGGGGCAACTCGTGGGACAGCAACTGCTGGAGGGTCTGCTCGGGATCGCGGTCGTCGCCGTGCGCCGTGCTGCCCGCGGGCTGGTCACGGGCGGTGTGCAGGCGGTGCGCGAGATCGAGGAGGCTCGCGCGGGCGGTGGGGGCGTGCGCGGCCTCGACCCGCCAGATGACGTCGAAGAGGTCCTCGTACCGGCGGGCGTACTCGAGCGCCAGCCGGGTCTTGCCGATGCCACTGAGCCCGTGGATCGCGCACGTCCGTACGTCGCCCGTGACATTGACCGTGCCCAGGACCTCGCGCAGCAGGGCCAGTTCCCTGCGCCGGGCCGTGAAGTGCGAGGCACCGCGCCGGTCGAAGTTGCTGATCAGCGGGCCCAGCGCCGGATAGCGCGGTTCGACCTCGCCGACGACATGGGGGGCCGTGTACGTCGGGAGCGGCACCGCGCCGGCCTGGTGCAGGCGGGCGTCGACGGTGGCGGCCGCGTCGTCGGCGGAGCGCCCCGCCAGCGTCAGCACCTCGCAGCCGGCCCAGCGCGTCAACGGCGGGTTGTGGTGCGCGGTCACCAGAACGAGGGCTGATCTGCCGCGGCTCCGGGCGATCCGGCTCTGCCCCGGATTCTGTCCCGGAGGGTGCTGCACGTCGTCCAACATCCGGGAAACAATGATCAGTTCATGGTCGGGGGCCACCTCGGGAGGCGGCGGCACCTGGTGTTCCGCGGTCGCCCACGGCCGGGTGGAGGTCAGATACCCGCTGCGGCGTAACCGCCAGGCCAGCCAGTGCGCCCACGGTTCGTCACCGTGCGGATGGCTGATCAGCACCTGCGGCGGGAGCCCCTCGGCCTGTTTCTGGAAGGCGCGCCCGGAGTAGGCGCCGAGGCCGGTGCCCAGGGCCAGCAGGCAGATCACCAGGAACTGCAGCCAGCCGTCGACGAACTTGACCCCGGCGAGGGCGCCCGTGGCGATCGCGGCGCCCGCGACCGCGAGCACCTGATTCAGACGTCGTGCGCCCCGACTGTTACGGCGCATGGGATCCCCCCGCCCAACACCGTTCCCCGTTTGGAAGAACAAGTATGAGGTGAGAAGCGGGTCTTGGCGCCTCCGTTGCGCAAACCTTCTGCTCCCTTGCGCAAACCTCCTGCGAACGGTGGACGCCGCGCCGCATGATGGCTGTCGCGTCGGCGAGCCGATATCGTGACTCACCATCAAGTGGCTGTTCAGGTGTTTTTCCGGACGAACTCCCTCACCGTTTCGGGAGGGTGCGACGCAAGCTCGACGGGCCGAGCCGGCACCGGCGCAGCTGGCCGCGCAGCGTTTTGGAAAGGTGCCATCAGTGATCGACTCCGCTCCCCTTCTGCCGGGCCGTCAGCCGTTTCTGGACGACTCGGTGATCTGCCTGGCCGCGCCGTCGTTCGCGCTGTCGCCCCGGGACGGACAGCTGCGGGGAACGGGAGTCGACGGCTTCTACGACCAGGACCAACGGCTCCTCCACACGCTCCGGTTGCTCGTCGACGAGCAGGAACCGGAGCATGTCGCGTATCGCACCGAGGGCTCCCGTGAGGCGTTCTTCCAGGCGGTGTGCCGGTCCTCCGAGGACCCGACCTCCGCGCCCTGGCTGCTGGTCACGCGGGAACGCGCGGTCAGGCGTCGCGACGTGGCGGAATCGGGTGACGTCGTCCTGCTGCAGAACGTCGGCTCCGAGGCGGCGCGGTTCACCCTCTCCGTGGTGGCCGCCACCGACCTCGCCGACGTGGCCACGATCAAGGCGGGGGTCCCGGCCGCCGACATCCTCTGCGAACTGGGGGAGGGCATCGCTCCGGAGGTGCGCTGGCACAGCCCGCGCGACACCGGCGAGGTCGTCCTGCGGGCCGAGCCCGCCCCGCTGAACGACGGCGGGCTCGAACCGAAGATCACGCTGGACGACCACCGGCCCGGACTGGCCGAATTCCGCTGGGAGTTGCTGCTGGAGCCGCAGGAGGAGTGGTCCGTGCACCTCCTGGTGCGGGGCAGGACCACCACGGTGGCCGACTACCCGGTACCGCCGCGGCAGCCCGCTCCCTGGGGGCCGGTCGAGGTGACCGGGCACGAGCGCATGGCCGCGCTGCTCACGAAGGGGCTGGCCGACCTGGAGGCGCTGCGGCTGGCCGAGCCGACGGCTTCCGCCGACGAGCGCGAGAACCAGTTCGTGGCCGCCGGATGCCCGTGGTTCCTCGGCCTGTTCGGCCGCGACAGCATCTGGGCGGCCCGCATGATGCTGCCGTTCGGCACCGAGCTCGCCCGCGGCACCCTCA
>Ga0307509_10006517_pt1 | contig 15655 bp, 10 predicted proteins | sample 10_EM_MG_FD_202245 | JGI IMG/M metagenome (GOLD analysis project Ga0307509, IMG submission 202245) | Populus trichocarpa ectomycorrhiza microbial communities from riparian zone in the Pacific Northwest, United States - 10_EM | ecosystem: Host-associated > Plants > Roots > Unclassified | place...
TTGGGGACGGAAAAAGCCACCCCCAAGTCAGTTTTGTACCTTAAACAAATGCCTATTATTAAAAAAAAAAAAAAAAAAAAAAAGGGTCACAGTAGTTAGAGCTCTTCACGCAACCATCTAAGTACTTTTCTACAATATACCTTTTACCTTTACCTCCCACTAGTACGCAAGCAACTCAAGCTCTTAGCGTCAGCGCAACCATGAACCTTGTCGGACAAGGTCCCTCACCATCTCTCCCCAATAAGATATTGGAGTGAGATACAAACACTATACAATAGTCTAAGAACGGAAAGAAGAGATTATAAGATAAACTTGGAAAGAAGAACACTCTCACATATTCGAATAAACGGGAACTATAAGATAGTTCAATGATCTTCACGCAAGTGATTCGTTACCTGTTGCATAAATAACCACCACAGGGTAGGATTGTTACATCGGCCATAAGACCCCTCAGCTCCCAGTCGAAAGTTTCGTTGTCATTATGACAACCCAGGACATGTTTGAAGCTCAGATGGGAGTAACTCCTCCCGGGGCAGTGTAGGTAAGAGGAACAGCAGGCACAAGGCCTCTTTCGCCGGAAGGAACGGTCTGTCGAACCCTGAGGGGTTCTCGTGGGAGAGAGGAATGGGGGGCCGTGAAGCCATCCCGAAAAAACAAACACGTCACCAGTAGATAAGGCCGGCGAGCCACCAAAAAAACAAAAACACAAACAAAATCCCAAATGAAGCTTATCACCAGGTCAAGGAGCCAATCAAGTATCGTATGCAAAAAAGGTATGGCGGTGCGTGCGTGTGTGCCTGTGTGTGTGTGCGCGTGTTCCTAACTTTAACGGTCCCGCTCATTTCCTTCTCCCCTACCATCACACTACAGCTCGGCATCGCATCTCCTTCTGTTTGCTGTGGCTCCCCACAACCGTTTCCCCGTCAACTTCACAACTGCAGTTTCCTATACCCCCCTCATATCCCCAACAACCCCCACCTCCCGTATAGCTAAACAGTAGAAAAATTATCTGACAAAGGCTTGAAAAAAGTTGGTGAGGATCCTGTGCGCGCGCATCGGCTGTCACCATGGGTAACGTGAATGGAAGGCTCGAGGATGGACCGGCCTTATACTTGAGAGATCAATCAAGACGTATGCACCCCATATTCTCATTTCTCCGCGTGGCTACTTCCTTGGGGAACCCCTTTCACCCTTTCCTATCTCTTCCCCCCTCCGCATCTTGTCGTTGTGTGCTTTTCCACTGACCCTTTCTTTTTCTTCTTCAGTGTCTATCGCTTCGCTGGTAATAACGAATGCACAGAAGCGAGTCATCTTGAGGATCACCCCCAGCTCTTTCCCTTGTTCTAAGATTATTGCGAAGAAAGATCCCGGAGATGATAGCTTGGTGGAGTTTGTTCAGGTACTATCACACACACGCCACCCCCCTACTCACGCCCCTCCCCAATCCATGATCCACTTTACGCATGATGCCCGATATCTCTTTTACATCTAATCCTTAATTCTGGTGTTTTTTTTTTTAGGACCCGGACCCGAATGCTCAACCGCCTTTCCTTCTTAAACTTACCAATGAGGACGATTTAACCTTCAACTTTACCTTTAATATCAGGCGGAAGGACGATGCTACGGGAAACACTGGGCCGGAGACCAACATCAATGGGTTGACTTTCATCGTGGCATCCAATGCCCGGGATTTGGAGAATCTGGTCACACGAGAGTTCCATGCTGACCCTAACCTGCACAAGAATCCCAATGTGAATCTGGTTGGTGACTTCTCAACGGATGGATCGAACGCTGTGCAGTTTGAGTGGCAGTGGCGCTGGCGGCCTCCGCAAGGAATGGAGGATAGGAAGAGTATGGGATGGAGGAATTCATGTAGTGTATGTGAATGTCGCGACTCCTTGGATTGGAGTTTCTATGCTAAACATTACAGTTTGTCGAGTACGATCAGCGAGCACACAAGCTTTCCACACTGGCTCAATTCTCGTTTTGGGTCCAGAGTACGCGTCTTTCGATTAACAATCTTTAAGTATCAACGCTTATACGTTAGTAGATACATCTCGAGTATGGCCGCCATCGCCAGGTCCAAGCTCAGATTACTTGCTCTCGTCACCCCCGAAGATGCGGTCTTCCTCTGGATATTCTCCAGAGTCAAAGCCAACCGATTTGTCTGCGGAAGCAGAACCCCCTTCACCTTTGGTCGAAACATTTGATGGATCTACCCTTGCACCGAGCAGTATTAGTACACCTTCTGTAAAAGTAGACAACTGCCCACGACCGGTGGATAGTACCATGGCGGAGGATGGTCCATTGTTCCGAGCGACTATTAAGAGTTTGGAACAAAAGACCGGAACCCTACGCACTAAAATGAAGAAGGTACTCAAGAGGGCCGAGCAGGCACGGCAAGCACAGATTGTATGCAATGACGCTGTTAAAGCGTTCATGGAATCTCTACGCGATGCTGCGAGTACCGGGAATGCCTCTGGAATCCAACCGGCTCTGGACCACTACTTCGAGAGGACATACCGCGAGATTCTTTTCTTTGAGAGGCAGAACGAAACCAGTCTTCAGAGGTTGATCATTGACCCACTCACAAAGCTTTATAATCTGGATATTAAGCAGGCGGAGGTCAAGAAGAAGGATTTCGAAGAAGAAAGTCGGGATTATTACAACTATGTAAGCCGTTATTTAGGGATTAGGAACGACTCTGCAAAGGAGAAGAAAAAGATTGAGAGCGAGACTAAATACCAAACAAAGCGGAAAAACTTTGAACTAAAGAGATTTGACTATTGCACTTTTATGCAGGATTTGCATGGTGGGCGGAAGGAGCAGGAGGTTCTTTCCCAGCTCACTAAATTTGCAGATGCGCAAGCCAGGAGCTACTTGGCCACAGCGAAGAAGGTACAAGAGTTGATGCCTCAGCTGGAGGCACTGAGCTATGAGGTGAAGGAGTCGGATAAGGAGTTTCAATTGCAAAGGACTGAGCGAGAGGAAAGAAGGCGCGTTTTGGAGAAGAGCAACAAGACCTATGTTGAACCGGATAATCTTCCGTCATTCATGCCACCTCCGACACCCAACCCAACAAGCGCCTCGCCGAGCGAAATTCTTGGTCATAATACTGGGTTTGAAAAACTCGGCGTTGGCACAAGTAGCATCCGCGCAGTATCCTCGGGCTCAAATTCAGGGGGGGATAGAAAAACAGAAAGAGCTCCTGAAACTGTATTATCACTTCCGCCTAATGGCCTTGGATTGTCATCAGGTTCTGCGGGGCGATTGACTGCCCCCGAGCCATCTCCGGTAAATACCGCTACAGATAAGTTCAAGGGATTTAGGGATTTGCAGGAGAAGGAATATACTAGTAATGGCCCTATAAACGGTGAATCAGACCGGAGGAAAGAGGGGCTTCTCTGGGCTTTGAGCCGGCCCGGAAGCCATGCGGATCCTAAGGGGCTCAATAAACAAGCGTGGCATAAGTACGTTTGGCTGAGGAAGTTAAATAACAAATACTAACATTGGGCATCTAGATACTGGGTCGTTCTAGCTGGCGGGCAGTTGTGTGAGTATTCAAACTGGAAACAAAAGTTGGACCTTCACAACGACCCAATCAACCTCAAAATGGCATCTGTACGAGAGGCTCGGGGTGCTGAGAGGCGATTCTGCTTTGAGATTGTTACCCCGCAATACAAGCGGGTATACCAAGCAACTTCCGAGGAAGATATGAATAACTGGATATCTGCGATCAATAATGCAGTCAAGAGCACTATTGAGGGCGGCAGTTCTGTGCGAAATTTCGACACATCGTATGTTGAGAATGATGCTGGACCTGACAAGTTGAAGAACATAACAACGGCCCTCACTGGAAAAAGTCCTCATTATCACCACTCGGTTCACGGGACTAACCCAATGTCATATGCATCGGCTTCAAACGCCAATATGTACCGCCGTACGACGGTTGGTGCAAGGCCAACAAATGTTCGGCGGAATAGCAGTAATTTCAATGAGGACCCAGAGAAGCTGCTCCAGATAGTTAGAGAGGCAGATTCTACCAATAATAGCTGTGCGGATTGTCAAAGCCAAATGAAGACCGAATGGGTGTCGATAAACCTGGGAATAGTTTTATGCATTGGTATGTTTTTCGCGAAGCGATATATGGCCATGGCTAACTCAGTTTATAGAGTGTAGTGGTTTACATCGCTCGCTCGGAACACATATATCTAAGGTCCGGTCGCTGACATTGGACGTCACCTCCTTCACACCAGACCTAGTCGAGCTACTTTGCCAAATAGGGAATAAGAACTCAAACGCTATATGGGAGGCTAAATTTGATGTCACTCGTCGCCCAGATCCACGATCTTCCAGAGAGCAGAGACTCAAGTTCATTACATCCAAGTATGTCGATCGAGCATTTGTGCAACCGCTATCACCAACACTCTCCCAATACGCATCGCCGGACGAATCAATCCTGGCCGCAGTAAAGAATAACGATCTTCAGGGCACCCTTTACGCACTCGCTTTGCATGGAAGTCCTAATACTGTCGATCCACCCACAGGCCTACATGTGATATTCCTCGCCCTCCAGGCCGCTGATCCAACACCTATTGTTCCAGAAAACGAACTGGCCGCACCGTCAACAAGCCTCTCGTCCGTAACATTCCCACTGGCAGAACTGCTGATCCAGAACGGTGGAGAAATCACGTCCGGTATCCCAAGCTCCGGTCTTTCATTAGCAGCAAAGCACTACCTCTCACAGAAGACGGCGAAGAGAGCTAGCGCGCCCGCAGAAGCTACTCCTCCCAGTTCAGCCGCTCCATCAAAAGCTTCATCAAAGCACAGTCATCAGTCCTCTAGTAGCGAGTTTTATGAGCCCCCAGCGACGCTCCGAGAGCGTCAGCAACGTGAGAAGGAGCGTTTGCAAAAACGCGTTTCGTCAGGCGGCCGTCTACATCGTGCGGCGCAATTGGAACGGTGATGACGAAGAATGGAAGTGACAAATGAAATAAAGCACAAAACAAATATTCTTTGTACTATGATTGATTGGAGTCTAGGTTTTCTTTTTCTTTGCTTTTTTATATACAAACCCCATTTTCTCTACTTTCTCTTTACTTAGTTGTCTGCCTATCTTTCTGTTCGAGTCCTGGCGGAGAAGCCCCCTCGTGGTTGATGCTCGGTCTTTAGCGACGGATAGGTGGACTGGTGGATGGATGTGTAGGGAGATTTCTTTCTCACCGGTTATAGAGCTCCACTTTTTCGTTGTGATGTCGTTTGAAATTAATGATTGGTATGGAATGGCTTGATGGCGTGCGATCAGATGAGGGGTCGGTAGGTAGCTAACTTTGGTCCTGTATCCTTGAAGGGGGTTTTGTTTCTGTGGGCTTTTTTCTGTTTTTCTTTTGCTTTCTCTTGATTGACTGGCTGATTGGCTGACTGAACGTGTGATGTACTATCATGATAAGTAATGCTGAGTAACGCAGAGGTGCGGGGGAAGGGAGGAAGGAGGAGAGGGCGTATTCAGCAGTTTGTTGGTAATGGGATGCCCGAACGAATGGAATTGGAGGGATTTGCTACATTGGCTTTCAATTCCCAGTGATGTTCGTTAAATCACATGCAATAATTAGATTAGGAGGGGGGTCAACGAACACGGGGGCTCAGCGAACAATACACTAAAAGTGCCTTGGCTAATTAATAACTTTCATTCGTAAACACAGGAAGCATCCCTATCCAGGTTCTCTATCCTACGGCAGTACATATTCACGAGGTACGCCAGCTCTTCCTGCCTAGTCCATAGTACATATGGAAAGTATCACCCGCGCGACGTATAGGTAAACCCGAACATCCGACTAACCTTACAGCAATCTCCAAAATAAACCATCCAACTAGGATACTACAAAAGAAATCTACCTCCCTAACCACCCCCAAACACTACCATGTACAAGATGCCCGCCGACATTCCAAGTCCGTAATCCGGCTGACCAGTCACACATGCCCTAACAAAATCAATTTACCAACCCCTATTCTAACCGGAAGCTTCACTCAGGTGGCTTTTTCTCTTCCCTCTCCTTGCTGCGTTCTTTGCCTTCTGCGAGGCACCACCAGCCACAATCACCCCACCCACAATGGTATCCTCATCACCAGAGGATCCCAACTCTCTTACCACTCCCACACTCTTATCACCTTCTTTTAATATAGGGTTCCCCAAAGCAGGCCAACCCCCTTCCTCTTCCAACTCAACCGTACTCAACTTCACCAAACCATCAACACATGATGGGATCAACGGATCCGGAATCAAATCCACCTCTACCAGGTCCATCTCTAACCTGTTACAACCCTCTGCCATTTCTGGCACAAACTCATCTTCCTCCATCTCACTCGCGGTATTTTCTTCCTGCCCACCAGCCTCACCAGCCACAGCCAACTCAGCCTCTTCCTCCCTCTTTTCAGCCAACTGTGGCTTTCCTCCACTGACATCTCAGCCACACTTGGTGCAGCCTCCTCATCCTCCTCTTCCACCGCTATATTGCGGCTTTCCTCCGACTCCTCTCCAGCCACACCCGCTGTAGCCTTACTTATCAACTCCTCTCCAGCCACACCCGGTGTAGCCTTACTTATCAACTCCTCTCCAGCCACCTCCTCACCTCTCGGTGACATCTCTCCCCACTCTCTAAACTCTATTGTCGAAGTAACCATGTCCTGTAAACCGTCCCGCTCTATTGTAACAAAGTGTAACCTTTGAGTGAGAACCGAAATGTGATGTCGCAACCGTGAAATTTCTGCCTCGAGGGCAAAATTCTTCTTGATCGCGCACGACAAAAATACCGACCCTTTAGCGACAGAGGCGGCGGAAAAAGTTGATGAACCTCGCTTAACCATATCGACCGAAAAGAGGAAGAATGGGGTTTGATAAGGGACGTCGAAAGTTGTAACGCCCCCGGAGGTGGGGGGAGCCCGGAGGGGATACGAGTGCCAAGTACAACTTAGCAGAATCAGGTAGGAGATCGGTTACTAGACTGGATATGGCAAATGATCAAAGGAAAAGTATGTCTGTCACTCCCGGGTCCTCTACTTGGGCACAGGAGTCTAGAATAAATACATAAGTTTTTTAGTCACCATATTCCTCTGCTATTTCCTTCTCTTCTTCGTTGTCTATCAAATTATCTTGATTATGGTGATAAGAACCTATCGACTGTATTTCATTCTCCAGGCGTCAGATATCCTCCCATGCCTTTTCTAGTTGCTGTGTAGCAGGAAGTACTTGCTCCTGGTGAATTCGTATGGAGAATAGCTGATTGGTAGGAAGCCGCTTCTGATTCTCCTTATTGACCCGATCGTGAAACTTTGTCTTTGCTGTATCTAAACTCTTCTGAAGACGGAGGATATCCCTTTGTAATTTCTCAATCTTGGCCTTCTTCATTGTCCTTTCAGCTATTGTTTGTGAAGAGAAGTAGTCTCCAATGTCACGCTTGCTTTGCCATGCCTGGCCACTAGAGGGGAGACAACCACGACAACGTTTTGGGGGGTTTTTTGTTTTGCTCGATCTGTTTCTTTAGGCCAGCATTTTCTTTTTCCACCTCTAAGCGTCGATGATACTGCTGTTCACCAAACTGGAGAAGGGTTTGTGTTAAGAAGTACTGCTTCCAGGAAAATGTACTAGTAGATGCGTCCGTAGTTGGAAAGGAGTTGAGTACCAACTCTTTAATATGAAGAAAATGCTGAAAGGAGTTGATTGTACCCAAGGCAGTAACCTCTTCAACATTAAGACTCTCAAGTGATTGAGTAAAGGAAGAAATGGAGGTGGAGGTGAATCAAGAGCTGAAATAGGGACAAGGTCTGGGGTTACTTCGAGTGGGGTGGCATTACGAGCTAGGATTTCGGATGGGGGGGTCAAGCGGTCCGGTAATAAATCCATATTGTCTGGATTTAAAGCGTAGTCATATCCTTCCAATGAATCAATATCAGATTCTTGTAGAATGCTTAGATGTGGTTCTGCTAGACTAGCAGGAACAAGACCAGTAGCTGAAAATCCTTGCTTAATATTATCGGGAGTCATTGTCTCCAAACCTGCTTCGATTAACAGAAGGTAGAAATTGTCCTTATGGACTCCAGAGTAGTGATTTTCAAAACACTCTTGTAGGATTCTTCGGTAATGAGTTTTTAAAGGACTAAAGACGGCCACATCTAAGGGTTGATACCTATGTGAGGTATGAGGAGGAAGGCAGCAGGGAATAACTTGTAATTCCAAACATCGATTTAAAAACCTGCTATTAACATGACTATTATGGCCATCAAAAATGAAACATCGGTACTGCTCAGACCCAGCTTTCTGAGCTGTTGGACTTCCAGGTCCAAAGTTCCACTCTAGGTACTCTAGACCTTTTGCTTGATCAGTCTAGCCATTTGGTGACTTGCCAAATAATATACCTTCAGGTACATTATGATCGAGATTATCAAACCACCTAGATAACATATATTCGGCCTTGAATATAACTGCTGGATTAAGGGCTGACCCATGACCACAGATTGTTTCCAAAACTGTGACAAACTCACGGGTACTTGGCTGCTTTCGCTAAAACTTGGGCATTTTAGCTCGATGTTGTTGGGGCCCAGTTGCCGGAGCACTCTGCTGGGCCATATTGATCGTAGTCGCCGGATCCAACAATTGGCCATTAGACCGTGGATGCCTTATCGGTCCCAGTACCATGCTCTATGATGACAAACCCATAACAAAGCCAATCTCATCTAGGTTGTAGGTGTGTTCCGGCTTAATCGCATACTCCTTCACAATAGCTAAATACTATTATTTTTCTCTCTCAGTTGATTTTTCTACTACTTTAAGTTGTGATATAGTAAATATATTAAAGCAATGCATGAAGAAAAGCTTGAGCCTTACCTGCTTGAAGAACCCAAGCAAAATTCCTAAGTCACTTCCCCTTTCAGCACGTACAGCATCAATTGGATGACAATATCCTCGCCGTGCCTCCGGATGACGCTTATAAAAGCCACTCTTATCCATCCAACGTTCACTTAATGTGAAATGAGGATCACGCTCACATCCAACCTCGACCGCTATATCATGCACTTTCCATATACATGGAGGAAAGCCACATCTGCTCAAGAGAGCGCATCGGCTAAGAAGTAAGTCCTCTTCCAATGGAGAAAGAGCTTGCATTTCTGTCCATGTCTGTTCAGCAAGCTTCCGACCGCTAAAGTGATGGTTGAAGGTAGTTGGATTCATTGGCACTAGAGCTGCAGCCTCCTTTTTATTTTTTACTTCTACATGTTCTAAGGCCTCGCGTGCTCTTTGAAATCGGGTTTCAAGACTTAGGTTTGGCAGAATATTGTCTTGTGTGACTCTGCTGTTTTGTGACATTGTCTTTGTAAAAAGGGCGGAACGGTACTTGAGATATTTGAAATAAAATAAGAGAGATTGTTGAAAAAACTTCACGATAAGGCTTATTGTTGTCTTCAAGTTTACCAACCACACTCTAAGGATTTATTTTATTTTCCAACCTCACTGTGACGTTGGGATCTCTCACAAATACTCTAAAATCGGTTAGTTGCTACTTGGCACTCGTGCCCCTCCAGGCTCTCCCCCCCTCCGGGGGCGTTATGAAAGAGATAAAATGATCTCTTAAACAAAGATTAAAGTCAGAGGAAAGATCTCTGAAATTAAAGACTTGAAGCTATTGCAAGATTGACTTCAAGGGAGCAGATTGGTTCAACCACTGAATGTGACACGTCACAAGATGTAGCTAACAGTGATTTTGCTTGACATGTTCGTTGAACCCCCGTGTTCGTTGACCCCCCTCCTAGTCTATCTCTGCCTTTAATTTGCGAATGGACTCAAGTTAATAATCTAATCGTTAGATGAAGGGATGTGAAGGTGAGCCAAGGCCTGGCGTGAAGGTCATCTGGTATCACTCGGGTATTTGCTTTGGGCTTTTTTAACTTCAGTCGTGCCGGGTTCTATTTGTGCCACACCAGTATTGTAAGTATCATAACCAGATGGAGGACAGTTTGGGCTTTCAGCTATTGAGCGATGATATACGGTATGATACTCTCCTCGAAGGGGAAAATTCGTAACTACGATAATCGACCCGGGTTTCACCTGTGCAAACTTCCGAGGTATGCTGAGCTCATGGGCTTTTGTTTATATATATTTTTCCTTCTTTTCGCACTATACCTGAGCTACTATTCCAACATCTAACTACTGGTAACAATTTCTAAAATTTAATGTTTCTCTAATTACGTAAGTACTATACTTTCGCCCAAAAAAAACAGTCTGCCCCCCAACCTTTACCTGCTTGCATGCTAGGAGCGCAGTTCAGAACTGCGCTTCGCTCATGGCAACAGGTGGCGTCCTAGTGTAATACTCTAGTACAAGTACCGTATTAACTCGATAAATTGAGTATCTCCGCGCAGGGTTCTAATCTCCGCCAATGGCGACAACCCCCTAATCAAGCCTAGTACTGCATAAAAAAGGAATAGGAAGATTGTGTCAATCTTCGTGAGGCTTGGAAACTGGAGTCAACACAATCTTCCTATACCATTTTTGTTCACCACTAGGCTTGATTAGGGGGTTGTCGCCATTGGCGGAGATTAGAACCCTGCGCGGAGATACTCAATTTATCGAGTTAATACGGTATGGGTAAAGGTCGGGGACAGCCTTTTTTTTTTTGGGCGAGTATACCTATTGAATAAATCCCCTCCCACTCCTCTTTTCCCATCGCTACACTAATCAAAACCTCGAGCACGAAGTGCGAAGTCAAGGACGAAGGTGACTTAAAGGTGAAGGAGATGACGGCGCTGACCGGGACCGGTATGCGGCGTTATTACTTACCTACAGCACTTCCTTGCTTGCCTCAGTTCTGCCGCCCTAGGGTGGGGGAACGGTCATTCATTCATTCAATTGTTCTATTCAAGGTATGATACTATACACCCCCGGGACTCGAGACCTCTCCCCCTTAATATGTCGTCTAAAAGCATGATAGCATGTATCATATGTACTGTGGATATCGTCCTTGAGCTTATTTGTTTATGTAGGGTACAAGTAAGGTATTGGTAGGAAGTTGTACTATATAATTAGGTTGGCGAGGAAGGGGCGGGAAAGAGAGGAGGGGGGAAAGAAAGAAAGAAAGGAGTGAAGTAAAAGGCACTTTATCTGTTGGCCTGACTTAGTCGCTACGGGCTGTGTGAGAGTATCTACGGTAGGTATATACTTGTACTTGTACTGTACCCTTTCTGCTCGGAAGGGTACGTAACTAATTTGTAATTTCAATATTAAGGTCATGCTCCTGTCCGTCCGTCCATCCGTCCGTCCAACTTTTCCTTCAAGAACAAGGCAAGATGTCTGGGTGTCCAGGCCAGAACGTCTTGCGTAGCAGAGAAGAAGAGAAGAGAAATAGGAGTAAAGTAAAACAAATATGATACCTGGCCACTAGGCGCGGCAGGATATCGAGTCCGTTTCCAAGATCCAAACGTGTGCGAGAGAAAGATGATGAAAAAAAACGTGGGGGTGGTGGGGGTAATATGAAACAAGAGTAGGAATGAAATGAAGGATAAAGGGATAAATAAGAAACTCCCACTTCATCGTTTTCGGTTTGATACGACACATTTTCCTTTTTTTTTTTGGTGAGGTAGATAAATTCTCGTATCGTGTCTGTCATCATCGTTGAGTCTTAATAAATAAATAAATAAATAAATAAATAAATAAATAAATACAATAGACATGAAAAATCCGATAGGAATCCAACTCTGCCGGATTTTCCGTTACATGTCCGACCCGTACCAAAAAAGAATACAAGTAAAAATAAAGGTAGAAATAAACATTATGAAATTATGAAACAAGAAAGCGAAATAATCGACCAAGAAGAGGGGAAAGCAAGGTTGACATCGGGTATCACTCCAAACACACTTCTGGTTGTCAGGTCGACGACGGCGCTGAGGTGGTGTTTGGGAAATTGTTTGGATAGGGTGATGTTTTGTGATTGTGGCTTGGCTGCTGTTTTAGTTCGGAGGGTTGTTCTAGGGAGGGGGGCTGGTATATTTCATGTAAGAGAAGGAGGGGACATACAAAGGGAGTTATTCCTTATTAAAATTGCCAATCGGCTGAAAGCGAACCGGCTCTGGTTCTGCTTCGCGTTTGGGGAGGGAGTAGGCTGGTGGACCGGCTCTGTTGTGCATAACGTCAGTCTATCTTCCACAGTAGGGGAAAAACAGAAGGGGAAAGTACCTTGGATGCCAGGCTTCGGCAGAGCGTCTATATGCTCCGCGACCAGGCCTATGGCAGGTAAGTAAGCTGGTTGAAGCTCAAACATGATTTACGCTCGGGGTATCACGAGACTCACCTTCCACTCCAAGGTTCGGCATTGCGTCTGTATGCTCCGCGGCCGGGCCTGAAGGGACCAGTTAGTTAACATTTCATTCAAGCTATTGGATATCTTAGAACAGTCAGATACCTTCCACTCCACGGATCGGCTTCGGGATCGGCTTCTGGGTTGGGCTCCGCATTGCGCTTTTGCCAAATAGCCATAGGAGCGCCAGCCCTTGGGTGCCATGCCTCGGCTTCGGCCTCAGGATTGCGCCTGTAAACCCCACGGTTGCTATTCCCATCCCAGGAGACGGGCTCAGCGAGGGCCACACAAAGAAGTGTCGCGAGTAAGAGGGTGGTGATTTTCATACTTTTTTTTTGATTTAGTCGTGAGGGTGTTTGGATGACGAAGGAATGACTAGTTTCTTCGACGAGGGAGAGACGAGAAAAGAGGGAGAATATGGGTAAAGATCAGAGAAGAGGTAATTTATAGCGGCAAGTAGGATAAAGAGTTAGGATCTCAAGGTGTGTGTGCGTATGGTATATAGTCAGATGTACTAGAAAGGTACGAGATATCTGGAAGGTGGGTAGCATTATGCAGAAGGAAGAAAGGAAGCAGAGCTGGTGAAAGGAGGATATATACTCCCAGCCCAATCCAATGGGTTTCATGATTATGGAGACAATCTATTGGCGGGGGCTGGACTGGCTGGAAGACTTCTATGACGTGGTCGGTAAGGGCGGAACTTTTCCATCCTTGGGCCCATTGAGGTGGATGGAGGCGTAGCTATCGAGTGCGGGCGCATACTTTGCTACCAAACAGGTGTGCTACCTGCTTAATGAATCAAAGAAACGATTGGGTAAGACATTCTTGATAACCATTGAGAATTGGTGATTGTTGGTCCTGTCTATGAGACGGGGTGGACCTACACGGCCATTGAGAGCTATATTAGTACTAGGGTTCTTGGGGTTTGTATCTACCGTAGGCCAATGGTAACCGCGAAAATGACATCCACGCTAACCGCGTATGGGTTTCAATGGCAGCAATAGTGCACAAGATCAAAAGGGAAACCCGGGTATGATATTAGTACGAGTATTGGAATGACCGCCCGTAGCCCTAGAATATAACAGGTTTTCAAAGTTGAATGACAGTTGAAGTTTGTGCTTGTTGTTTTGGCTTTGAGGGATATCTGGGTGTGATGGGTGATAGCCCACTTTTTCTGTATAAGCAGTGCCGCGGAGGAAAAAGATCCCAAGCACATCCGGAACAAATCCGGAATCCCCCGAGCGTTCGTAACTTCTTGGACGCCGTGATAATTTAGATAGTCTCATTAAAGAATTAAATTTCGAGCACGAAGATAAGACTCCTGGCGTTTCTATCTGCAAACTGAATTGATGGGCAGGATTTCTGGCGGGCTCCCTGGGCGTTGGGAGGTTAGAACAAGCAGTGCCGATGGGCGCAATACACAGCCCTTTATCAAAGAGACTGGCATTCTAACATACCGGCAACCACGAGATCTGCTGAACCAAAAGAGTAGTATCTCGGATTTTGTTCAAAGAGAGCGCTCCCCTAAGCTCAAGGGCGCGATATCTCGGGGGAGGCGGTTCTAGGAGGCTAGTGAAGAGGCAGGTTCTCAATATTTAGACTGAAATAACATTTATGGATCTAATACGGACTTGATTGTACACATTCAGTCTGCACCCCGACCCCACTGAGGCTCAATGGTATGATGATAATGCGAAAGCCGCACCAAAAGACACCCTGTAAGTTTGATCAGCCGAAAATCTTCTTCAAGGTTCACCCTTGTGCTGAGAGCAGACCCCGAACTCAGCAATACTTACTTAAACGCCATATTCTTTGTGATAAGGTCTTGTAGATTAATGTCCTTCGTCCACCGAGAAAAACGTTTATATGGAATAACATGGAACCCTTTCATCGCTAGAAACTAACGACCAATCCGTTAGCATACTCAACCATTAGGGAATGATAACCTTTGAGATTATTATTTTTGTCCGGTACCTCAACAAGCAATAGCAAGCTCCCGAATATCAAGGCGATCGATTTGCTAAACCTGCAGATAGCCAGCCCGGCAGCGAGCCCAATGAAAGATCCAGATGCAACTTGACGATAGATCAAAGGGGAGAAGGTAGTACGGGGCTTAGTTGCCAATGAGGAGTGATTACCTGGAGTCCCGGCGAATGCCCAATCGTGGGACTCGCAATGGATGTGGCTAACAATAGAGTTAGGAGACCGCAGCGTATACGCAGCGAGTCCGAGGAATGCTGTTGATGAGAAGATATATCGTGAGGCCATAGGTTATCTTGATGTTTTGCTTGCTATGTCGAGAAATTTGATAAAGAGAGGAAACTTTTGGGGTTGGGTTGAGGCTCTGGGATGGCGACGATCTTCACCGGTATGATAACGTACTCGAGTACTGGATCATATCGTGCCTTAACAAAATTAACCGTACACCCAGGATCTGGGGCAACACAACCCTTTTTATAACCCTATCCCCTAAACACCACTTAAAGAAATTCCTCTAGAACAACCATAACTAAACTATTTGATATAATTACTATGTTTGAAGAAATATTGCCTCGCATTTTTCACAATTATACTACAAAACTTAATTTCTCTGAACACCTATCTGAGTTTACTAGGAGGAAAATCTTTCGGTTACACAAAGCTTAGAGCCAGTATTACAAAAATTCTTGCCTTCTAGACATTTATCTTAAAACTGCTAGAAGTATAATTTCCAAGTGAGATTAGAGGGATAAGTAGAGAGAGGATAGAGGAACATCCTCTAAAAAAACCAGATCTCAGGCTAATATTATCATAGAGAAACCTCTCAAACGCTATAAAACAAGAATTTTTGACATGTTTGAAAAAACTGCTCTTAATGTTTCTATGCTCATAAGGAGGATAATACTTGCATGAAAAGATTTTAAATTTTTGTCAGTATAAGCAGGTAAGTTAGATAGTATTCCGTCTTATTAAAAACCAGAAAAAAAATAGGAATACAGTCCCTTGTCAGAAGTGTTTGTGATCTGAGACATGCTTAATTGCGTTGCACCATATGTGGTGGGGTAACGGTGGGGTTGACAACAATGGGCACAGGTGCGCAGGTGTGCGCGCGCGAATGAAGGAACGAACGCTCAACTCTTAACCCCCCAACCATTAATTATGTACCATATATATTTTAGAGTAATAAAATAATAAATAAAAATACCTAATACTTTGTATAACCCCCCTTTGCTTCCAATACTGCAGCTACTCTACAAGGCATTGATTTCCATAACTTTTCAAAAAACTCCTCAGGAATTGTCTCCCAAACTAAAGGTAATACTTCTGCAAGC
>Ga0307509_10006520_pt1 | contig 15654 bp, 13 predicted proteins | sample 10_EM_MG_FD_202245 | JGI IMG/M metagenome (GOLD analysis project Ga0307509, IMG submission 202245) | Populus trichocarpa ectomycorrhiza microbial communities from riparian zone in the Pacific Northwest, United States - 10_EM | ecosystem: Host-associated > Plants > Roots > Unclassified | place...
CTCATGTATGAACAAACACCGTTGTTCATACATCCTCATACCCATTTTCCGGGTGTTAAACCCTTCCGCTTCCTTTCCTCCTCCTGTCCGATCGCGACATTCCTACTTAGGAAATGCTTTCCCGACCATACAAACACACGCCCGAACCCGAAGCCTCCTCATGCCCGAAGGCAAAGCGCGTTCCCGAAAGCTATCTAAAGACAAAGGAAGTATCCTGAGAGTATGGCGAGCAGCATGGTTTCCAACACTTATAATATTCACTTTTCTCATATGATCTGCAAGGTTACTGTGGTGACCTTCTATCGGAGAGAGCAGGTGCAATAGTCGGACGGGGTATCAAAGGTCGGAAGACATAACCCCTATCCCTATAGAGATAGATATGGATCTACAGCAACAGTTCTCTAGTTTATAGTGACCCCCCCGAGTAGACATCATGCTAGAGAGGTATGTGAGTGGGTACAGAACCATATTATACATTGGCATAACGGGAACTAATCAATTTACAGGTATCCTATTGGCAACGTGCGGTCCATAAAAAAAGAACATTTGGACCCGAAGCCCCGAATCCACCCAGAAGCATACAACAATCCCAAGAAACAAAAAGAAGAAGAAAAAAAATGGCAATCCACCCAGTCCCACCTGCAGTACAAACTCCTTTCCCCGACAACTATCGTAAATGTATCCTGATTTGGGAAATTATTCTAGGAGGGGCTCCACCGGGATACGGAGGGTGGAAGCCTGGTGTTTTAATATCTCGTGCCCCAGTTTTTCGATAACAAGCTCGGGTTGAAGAGTTGTCAAGAGAAGTTTCTGTGTAGGGTCGGCGGGAACCGCGGTATGACGGTGGCAGGTTCGTTCGTTAAGAATGAGAGGTAGTGTGCTTCCGAAAGAAGCGATAAGAGTTTCCAGTGCTGGCCCGTACTTCTCTAGGAAGACTAACAGGTAAAACGGAGAAGGTTAGTTAGTAGAATACTTCAATTCCTATCAATTGCAGGGACGAACTTATGATGGCAGATGAGGACATAATTGCAAAAGTAGTGGGAAAGAACAATATATTTTCGGCAGCCGCAATCGTGAGAATAAAGATATCGGATATAGATGCGGGTTAAGTGTGGTACGTAGAAGGAGGACGATGATGCAAAGGGGCCGAAGGGGGGGTAAAGAATGGAGGAAAAAGTTATAAGAAAGAGAGAGATATGACGATATCAGAATGGATGGATATGATTAAGTGCACTCCTCCATGCATTTCCTGTATCATGACGCATCGCCTCGTTGAATGGGCAACAGATATAACTCACACAGACGTTGCGTAAATTCACTTTTTGTTCCCATGGCCATCAGAGTCGCCAAGGGTTGTAGATCGCTTCGGCAGGGATGCTGTGAGCCTGGGTACGCGGAGAGTGTAGGCTGAGTACTGGGACCGGGGTCGTACTCAAATATACACTGTTTGTGTGCCTGACTCCCAACATACCTCCAGAAGCGACTATAAACACGCGGCCAGGGTTATGTCGGTTCCGGGGTCCTGTAGGGAACGTAGATACGTAGGGGAAGTATACTTCAGTACTCGGTACAGACCGAATACCCAGAGTGACGTCAAATGTTAATTCTTATTCCTGCACTCACTCTATGTCTTTTCCCGGCATTACACATGAGCCGACATAGCCCCGCCACGAGTCTAGTCGCAACGGGTGGTATCTCGCTTCTGGAGGTATGTCGGGAGCCAGTACTCAGCCTACACACTCCGGGTACCCTGCCGAAACGACTTACCACTCGTGGCGACTCTATGTAGACAGCTTCTCTCTCATTCCTTACCATCACAATCACGGAAAACCAACGGTCAGCAGAGCAAAGGTTTGGATAGTCAACAGAGGAAAAAATATGAGACATACATAACAAGAGGCGGACCGCCTGTAAATACATAGTAGCATAACTGGGATGGGATGGGATTTCTTTTTGGTTGGATTTTTCTTTTCTCACATTTGGTCTTGAGTGAAAGGTTGTGAATTAGAATAGATGACTTGAATTGTTTGTCAATTGTTGAACTATTTATCTGCGCAGTTTTCGTCAGTCATAGTTGGTGATATGTAATGTCTCCCGTCTCTAACTAAGAGTAGATTGACTGTTGCCAGGTCTTTTGTGTTTCAGTACCGCAACTCTTAAAAGCCTTACAATTTAGAATCGAAGTGATCCTGCTTCCCTAACTTCTCAATTTCCATGCCAACTAATTGAATTGTTGTGTAGTTGGTCGGAGGGCAAATCAGGGCCATTATGGATTGATGCTCTAAACGGACACACTGCCATGTAGAGATTTAGGCCTCTTGATTCGGTTGAACAAATTCTTGCAAGTCCCATGGTGTAGGTATATTCATTACCTGAAGCTCTCATATTCGCACTAAGAATGAAACATAGCTTGCAAAACTAGCTACAAGTTTATCTGCTGGTCCTGCCAGAGACGATATTATCAGATTCACTTGTGTCGAACTGATGGAAGATGAGGGAACGAATCCAATGAAGGAGAGTTTCTGGGCGTTCTTGAATGGATTCCTAGAAATATATAGGAAATGCTCACACCGCCGGCGATACCATGAACCCAATCCCAAATTATAGGCTAATATATATGCTAGTTTCCACTGGCTGCCTGGGATATCGAAGCACTCTTGTAAGAATCTACAATGTATGGAAGGTGAGAAATAAAAAATTAAATGACGGATGGATTCGGATTCGGGGACGTCTACGGTGCGACGATATAATGGATGAAGGCACAGTGTGGGGATATATCGAGACTCAATATACTTGCATCAATCTGGATTTGTTATGCCGAGTGGCTAATAACTGCGAATCTGCTCTTCTATACCCTCGGATTGACCTTGGGTCTTTGGATTTTAATGCACGAAACATCCCTTCGATAACGGTATGGGTGAGCTGCTACCCAGGGCTCATGTCTTGGATAGGAACGCATCAGCGGTACGACTGATACATTTTACTCTGCAAGTGTATCTTTCCCCCAATCCTGATACTTTTACTACACCGCACTCGGCAATGGTATAGATATACTTGACATATTTGAATTCCCAACAGTTCAAAGTCTTTGCAGCAGATGCTCGGACGAGGTGCATACCCACAAAATATTTCTGGCATATGGTTCTCTGGTGTGGGGGATCAACGGAAAAAAGGAATTCTCAGATCTCGCCACGTCACTCCTCTAGCAGGGGCTTCGGGAATATGATCACCACCTATAGACTCCATACTTGTAGGGAAGATCTGGGATGATCCTGACGATCTTTATTCGAGATCCCAGTGGAGTCGACTACACTAATCATCATACTTCGGAATTGTTGAGATTGTAGCTACTTTAATAGAACTGAGAGGTTATGATCTCAATAAAGGGGGCCTTCGAGGACGTACAGCATTTCATTATCTCGTGAGAAGGGACAGGAGGAGGTGGTGAAAATATTACTGACACAGGAAGAGGTGAGCCCCTACGAGAAAGACTAACCCGGGAGAAGACTGCTTCCGTAATCCGCTGGGGAGGGACAAGAGTGAATGGGAAAATTCTAGCCGAGCTGGAAGAGGTCAATCTCGACAAGCCAGATAGTTGATGGTGGCATCTCTCCTACATTCCCTGGACTGCATATGAGGGGGTCGGATATTAGTCGCAAATTTCACAGTCTCGGACAGTAAACGGACCCTCATCAGAACTTTCTGTAACCCGGTCGCGAAGTAATCTTCGATATGCCCCGCACCTGGTTATTCCGGACGGCCTGAATTCACAAATTAGGTCTTGGACAACGCGATATTCTTGGCAACAGATGGGATTTTATCCTAGAAGAGTTTGGAGCTCATAGGAATTCATACGGAGTAGCCAGATATTCGGGTTATCCATATCCGGCATAGAGGGGTGTGAGGGTTCTTGTACTTCCCAGCCGAGATTTTTATTCTAGATTTCTCGTACTAAGGTACTATTGCGGATAAATTTTGTCTTTGCTAAAGTGAGAAATTTTTTAGCTAGCTAAAGATCGCGCAGTGGATGAGGTGAAGTCTTTGTGAATTACCTTAAGCTAGGAGAATTGATAGTGGTACCCTGTTCTCTTGTTTTCAGTACACTAGTATCCGGAAGATCAAGCCCTCACGCGTATGCTTTAAAGAAATCTAGCACAAATAAACACCGCTCACGATGCCTGATGGAATTTGCTCTAACTAAAAGTTGCACCCGCACTAGTCATACACTGCCCGATACATTATGCCTCTAGGGCAAAAATATCTTTGAAAATCTACTAGGACAAATGGGGAAAGCAAGTCTTGACTAAAAAGTACTAGTTATTTGAGCCACGTTACCATGACAGCCAGATGCAGCTATAGTAACTATTTAGCAGTCATGGTATTGAGAGATTGGGTATTTAAACCAAGCTTGCCCCCCGCTGCTCGACAAATACCAATACTACCAACGACAATTTCTTTAACACTTCCATACTTTCTATACATACCTTCTAGATATACTACAAGAACAATGGCTGGTTTGTTTGCGAAATCCAAGAGTCTTCTGAGCTATGGTTAACTGACAATCCATTTTCATTATTGTTAGAAGTCATTCCTCTGTTAACGATAACGCCGGTACAGGATAGACTTGACCGTGAAGCAGAGATTGCATCCCACAAGAACTACGCTATTAAGATAGCACGTGCCCAGGCTGAGCTTGCTGCGCAGCTTGAACTCAACAACAACCTAATGCGTGAAATCATTCGGTTGAGAAGAGAGAAGAAAACTCGTGGTGGGCCAACCACGGCAGGAGCACTCCCACCCTCGGCGGCCAAGGGATAGGTATTGGATACCTTATTTTATCTGTTTTTCTTTAGTTAGTTTGCTAACTATTCATTTATTGTGGAGCCCCAGAATTGCTTCACTGGCAGGTATCTTCAGGAGGGATAGCGGGGTTTTACGGAGGGGGGGGTGTTCAGCCGGACTGCGGGGTTACTCAGGGATGATTAGGGATAGTTGAGGACTGTTAGAGATTGTGGGGGGTTGTGGAGGAATTTGAGGGAGCTGGTTTGAGTTGTAAGGTATGGTAACGTACAGTAAACCTAATATCTGCTGTTTGCGGAGTGGGATAAAACACCAGATCATCATCTCTGTTCTTAGTGTGAGACTCGAATCATTTCCCCGAATGCCTAGCTTAAGCCATATTTTGCAGGTTAGATTACTTCAACTCGGTGGGAACACATAGCATAGAGAGCAGTGTATAAGGTGGGGAAGCCCATTGTTCTAAACCATCCGGGGGGCTGCCAAGAGACCCTGACAGGACGGGACGGTTATTTGTAGTCCGTGCGGGGCTCCCTAAGGGCAGGAGGATGGCGGGCCCTATAGCGTGAGATATGTTAGTTTAGGGTAGGGGTGGCGGACGGCAGGGGGCGTCGGGGATGGCCAGGAATGGTGTGGGACGGCGGGGGACGGGCGAGAATAGCCTGAGACTGTACCAGTGATATCTCATAATACGAAAAGAATCCGTTTGGAAGTCTATGATTCCAACTTGGCCAGTATCCGAGGTCCAAGCGCTAGGACTACAGTCCCCTAAAGTCCGTCCAGCCCTCACCTTCCCGGGCGTAGTCCGTCCTAGCGCCCGTAAACAGACGGACTATGAGCCGTAGTCCGTCATATACTCACCTGAAAACGGATGGACTGGATGACGGGGAACATGGGGGAGACCTTTCTCATGTATCTTATCTCCCTGGTTTAATCGACCGTATTTTATAACTTTATTGTTAGCAGATGTTGATTGAGAAGAGACCTCCTTGTTAGATGAGGAAAGAGAACGAAGGCGAAGGGGAAATGGCTCTATATTGTTCGGATTCATATCTTGGTTCCTTAACCTATGCACCGCATGGCAGGTAGCCTATATACAGAATATAAAGATCTTTCCAAACTTCCTCACCCGCGGTAATCTACCAGTAGATGCCGACACAACTATGAAGTTCCGGTCCACTTTCACCTAGTATTCCTATCTATCCTCTATCCCTCTGTATTTTCACATACAGTATACACACCCGGTACATTCACACTCCACCATCCCAGATTGCGCTGACCGGATGCCCCGCTCAACAAGCCCCACTCTTTAACCTCTCCAATTTCTTATAAAATTCCAGCCATTAATCCCGAAAGGGGGTTTCGGAATTCGTATGATTTAAGATTTTCCGTAATCTTGCCCCCTGTTACCGCATCTCCTGGTGACATTCGTTTTCCCACAGAAGCTGGAAAGAAAATATGGCGAAAAAGAAGTGCTCCCTTGAGGAGAGTGTAGTCTTTGCGGTATGGAATTCTCGCAAATATTGCCCCTGGGTGTTGAAATTTGTGCTGTTGAAAATTAATCAAGACTCCATATCTTGGACTTCTGTGAAACAAGGTTCTAGGTTATGGCTGAGAGGAAGTTGTTTGAAGGCGGTTGTACGATTAAGTAGTATGGTATCAGAACAGTGATGGTACGTTTGGTTGAGGAATTAGACGAAGGAAGAATACTTGGGATGTTTTAGGAATTGGCATTAGGAGAGGCTGGAGGCTAGAGATTAAGGTTTACAAGGGGTTGGAGGAAATAGGCGTTGCACTATAATCAGTAGGAAATGGAAGACTGTATCGGAGACGGCGCGGGCTTACCAGCTTTGTTATTTAGAGCTCCGATTGTCTAAAGGCAGAAGTTGTTCAAAATGTATCGTATAAATGGTGTGAATGATTGCAACGGAGGTTTACTGGATTTTGGGCAGATGAGGACTTTATGATCTGGGTAGAGGCAGCAATCATCACTCTTGTAACAACGACAATCGTCGTATATTGTACCAAGTATAACGGCCATATGAACAAAAGGTCAATCTACACAGCTGCTGTGTGGATTCGATCAGTTGCCCATTAAAGGAGGCGACCCGTCATGATACGTGAAATTCAAGGCGGGCAGCACTTAGTAATCATCGCCATCCATTCCGACATCATCGTAAACTCGTCGCGGGGCTATGTCGGTTCCTGTGTAATGTCGGGAAGAGATATACGTAGTGAGTGTAGGAATAGGAATCAAGATTTGAAGTCATTCTGGGTATTTGAGTCTATGCCAAGTACTGAAGTATACTTCCCGCTGCGTATCTGCATTCCCCACATAAACCCGAGACTGACATAACCCTCGCCGCGTTTCTTGTCACATTTTCCTCTATCCTCCATCCTCCCTCCAGTTCCTTTGTATCATCATCATCCCATTCTCCTACGTATCATACTTATTCTACTGTACATCTATTACCGATATCTTTATTCTGACAAATCTACTTATGGGGTTTACGTAAAATTCCAATACTTGGTAATATCATTTGATAAAGTGATCCAAGATTCTATATAAATTTTCAAGTCTGTTGATAATTTATTGCACATTTAATTCCCCAGTTATTGGATAGTAATTTAGAGCGAAATAATACTCTTTGGCTTCATCCATGTCTGCTACACATAAACAGTGAGGCTAAATCCTTAGCTATATTGTCTAGTCATATAGCTAACGCTATTGAATGAGTTTTAGTAAGTTTGGGCATTAGAATTTAGAGATTTCCAACATGTCCGCTCAGAGCTAGAAATTGTTAGCAAAATTCAGTGTCTTTATTCCTTAGGTGTGCAATCTCTATATCCCAATGTCTAAACCTCCTACAACTCACTCAATAGCTTTAACTATATGACTAGGCATTATAGCACAAGATTTAACCTTATCATTTATGTGTAGCAGACATGATTGAAGCCAGAGGGTAGTATTTCACTCTTAATTACTATCCAATAACTGGGCAATTAATTGTGCAATACATTACCAACAGACTTGAAAATTTATATAGTATCTTGGATCACCTTATCGAATGATATTACAAAGTATTGGAATTTTACATAAGCCCCATAAGTAGATATCCTCTGATCCTATTTCTATGATAGATATTGAACTATACTCTTTTCCAATGTCATAATAACTTCTAAAATGGCTACCAACAAATACCAAAGCAGTTCCTACTTTAAATACATGAGTTATGTGATCTTATTATTTGCTTCTACTATTATTTTTGCAGTTGGTTTCAATTTTCTTGACAACTATTATCAGGAATATGATATTTGAACCAGTTTGGAATAAATTCAGTATACAAGAAGAATTATTTTTTATTATGAAATAAAAACTACAGATTCTGATTCTCCATATTGAAAAGTACTTTCTAACAAATTTTCAATATTGTATCTATACTAGTTATGTAGATAATATAATATACATTTGATTTTCATTGTGGTTGCCATGGAGAGCCGCATCCCGGTGCCAAGCCACTTCTAGGTAAATGACGTTATTTATCTCCCCTCTATTCGTAAATTCATTCTTACGCCTACCTTTCTTGCCCTATTGTTTTCTGCTCCCTCTCTTGTCTCTCCGTCACACCAGCTTCCCTGGGTCACATAATTCCCTGAGTAATACACCCACCATATCTATAGTGCCTGTTTTTTTAGCGAGAGGAAAACCTGTGTACGATAATGAAAGGATTCTACGAAAGATTTGAATAATCATGCGAGTGCCATACTTACTATTGAGGACTGGTTTGATAGCGACACTCTGATGGCAGCTCGCTCACAACCCAATGATAACTGGGATAGCGTAGGTAACGGCGCGAAGCACGGAGAAAAGCACGTAGGTGGTGGTTCCAGTATGTGATGATAACGATGTGGATGTTCGATGTACGATACAGAAAGCTCTCTACTGGTAGCTCAGACTAGATACAGAAGAGAGCGCACAAACACACAAAACAGGAAAAACTCACACAACGGGAAAAACCCCCAAGTGGCAGTCACGACCCTAAACCGGTCGTACCCCAGAGTAACTATCATACCCTAACAACTATGGGATTCCAGCTATCATGGTTATCATAAATTATATGGCTTAGAAAATTGTGCGGGATTGCGCTTAGTAGATACCCATTCGCCAGCCCTGTTAGCGGAGTGAACGATGAAGGCAGAAGGGCCTCGCAGACATGCTTTCCGTGTAACTTTTTGTCACTCGTGGCGGGGTCAACTTGATAACATGAAACATGTTAGTATTGAAGCAATCTAGAGTATACCCCAGTTCACATTATGAGAACACATTTCTCTCCCGGTAAAAGCCATGTTAGCCCCCACGAGGGGTTCCCCACCTTGATTGTGCACGAGGCCGGATCGACGGGAAGGGACATTTCCGGACCACTTACAGAAAGGCTACTAAAAAAAACACTTTCCTGATCCCCACGAATGTTGTAGGAGGCGTACGTCATCTAGCAGTGTTAAGGGAGGAAACCAAATAACTACAATACCACTCAGCTTTTGCCGCCGGAGCGGCTCTTGTGCCAAGTGAGTTAAATCCCCCGAACACCGGCAGGAACGATATTTGGCTCACGCCCGTTGAGGGGCTTACCTGTGACCTACTCCGCCGCCCTGTGGAGAGTTCTTGGATAAAAGCAAGTTTGAAGGCATTTGCCTGCAAAAGAGACTGCGACACGCCCTAAATTAACACTCTCTGAGATCCCGATCCGCACCCCCACTTCTTAAACAATTAAATGAAAAGATGTATCAACAGATAGCCAAAGGTCTATTAAATTTTAAATTTGAATTTCTATGAGATATTCCTTGGCGCTGTGGGGCACTGATTGTTGAAAACCATGCTGCTCGTCCTAGTTTAATACTGATCGTCAATTGAGAAGACCCATCCTAAAAGCGAATAAAAGGATGGGACTTTGCATGGCCAACTATGAAAGGAGATGAATGTTTTGAAAATAGCCAATTGCCCATGGCAGCAGTGTATCCCATATTCCACAATAGGCTGCAGAATTAAGATATAATAATTAGGTTAGAAATACGAGGTTGGATTGTTTCACCGGGAATGGATTTAACTTGTGAATAAGTGTTGAAATTCACCGGCGATCACTCGGTACTGAAGTACTTTTCTTTTGTATCTTACCTATCTAGTCACTCGCTTGTTAGGAGTTTCCTTTGTCATGCATGACAAACATGAGAGGAGCAATGAGTATACTAGGCTGGTATACTAGTGCTATGTTGAGCATTCGGAGGAATGGCCGGAATGGATTGGAAAGGAAAGCGGAGGAACAATCGGCATACTGAGGTCCAAAGGGATCATTCCGGTAGCCTCCTCGCTTGAATTCCTGCGTCTTAGAAAGTTGGGAAATGTGTTTCTATTTTGTATATAAACTCTGTGTCCGGCCGTAGATTCAGAAGGAGGAGCAGGCAAGACACGCATCGGATCAATATACTCACGTTTGATCCTTGACTTGATTGTCCTTCGTCTAGCCAGCCCATAATTCCACTATCTAGTTCTCATAATGGCACTAAGTTTAGGAGTTTTCCATGTCTGTCATTATCAATCAATCAAAGGGGAGGAATGGACCTGTATTGTTCGTGTACTGAATATGAGGATTCTCACACACAGCCGGGGATGATCAGAGGATAAAGCGGATGGATCGGAATACTAGATATGGAGGCTGGAACTCCTTTGTTGGATGAGTATGGAAAAGCTCTTGGAATTTTCTATATAAATCCTCTGTTCCGCCATAGATAGAACAAGCAAGCAGTGTTTGCAACGGGCCAGGTAGGCCAGGCCGCGACAAAGCCCGGCCTGGCTTATGAGAATTTTCTGGGGCCTGGTCTGTGATAGCGACACTCTGATGGCAGCTCGCTCACAACCCAATGATAACTGGGGTAGCGTAGGTAACGGCGCGAAGCACGGAGAAAAGCACGTAGGTGGTGGTTCCGGTATGTGATGATAACGATGTGGATGTTCAATGTACGATACAGGAAGCTCTCTACTGGTAGCTCAGACTAAATACAGAAGAGAGCGCACAAACACACAAAACAGGAAAAACCCACACAACGGGAAAAACCCCCAAGTGGCAGTTACGACCCTAAACCGGTCGTACCCCAAACTAACTATCATACCCTAACAACTATGGGATTCCAGCTATCAGTCTGGCCCGAGCCTATAGGCTTGGTAGTGCTTGAGCCTGGCCTATATAGCCTAGGCCGGCCTACTCTTGGCGAGCAACCATGCAGTTTCCACGGCAAAAACCAACAGTTAACGTTCCCCGATTACTAAATAGCATTGAAAATACAGGAACCGTTTCGCTTTGTTAGCAAAAAATACTAGAGATACGGTGGTTGTTTAATTAATTACATTAATTGTAGGAAAAAATCGAGAACACAGAAGTTGAAAGGGGTGGGGAATCAAGATCCCTTAAAGAGATATGTTCTAAACGTTAATCTCTGGGCCTATAGGCGCCTATCAGGCCTGATAGGCTTTCGTAGGCCACTCGAATTCGGCCTATATCGGCCTAGGCCATTTCTGGAGTGGCCTGAGCTGGCCGGGCTTACAGCCTATAAGCCGGCCTACGTGCGGCCTGGCCCGTTGCGAACAGTGCAAGCAAGCAGATACGACTCCAGAGAAAGAACACCTATTCCCTCCTTGGATTCAGTTTCTTTCGCTCTCTGACTAGTCTCTAACCCACAATCGGCACCTAATAACGACAGCTTTTCAGAGCTGATCTCTTCCTGTGCGAGTAATATTTTACTCACCTCCTCATGCCCCTTCTCACTGGACAATGAAAGTGGGTACTAACCCAATAACTGCCTCTATTGAGATCATGACCTCCCAACTGGGTCAAAGTAGCTACAACCTCAAAAATTCCGAAGTATCATGACGAGTGTAGTCAACACCTCTGGGAACCTGAACAAAGATCAGTAGGATCATCCCAGACCTTCCCCACAAACATACAGTCGATATATGGTCATCATATTCCTGAAGCCCCTAAATTACACGATGGGTGATATGGTGACAGCGGGGAACTCCTTTTTTTCCTTGGATCCCGCACCCCAGCGGTTCGTATGCCAGAGATGTTTTGTGAGCATATACATTTATATATTATCCTGGCGTCTTCTGCCTAGGCCTTGACTTGTTGGGAAATCAGATATGTCATGTATATCTATACCATCGTCAAGCGCGGTGTAGGAAAACTATCACCCTGGGGGGAAAGATACACTTGCAGAGTAGAATGGATCAGTCGTACAGTTAATGCGTTCCTATCAAGGAAATGAGCCCTGGGTAGCAGCTCACCAATGCTGTTATAGAAGGGATGTTTTAGGCATTAAAATTGAAGGACCCAAGGCCAATCCTGGGTGTGACAGAGTGGATTCGCAGTTAACGTAATTTATGTGGTACTGGCTCGGTAACCAGATGTGGCTCACCATGGCAACCTGTGGAACACCAAATGTATTTTTTATTATATACACAACCAGTTGTAATACAATATGGACAATTTGTTAGAAAGTACTTTTAAATAGGGAGAATCAGAATCTGGAGTTTAAATTCAATAATGATAAAAAATGCTCCTTGCATACTCACATTAGTCAGAACTGGTTCAAATACCATATTGCTTGCAAAAGTAGTAAAGAAAATTGAAACCAACAATAGAAATCATAGCTTAAGCGAGTAGAATAATCTTATAGGTTATGTATTTGCTTTATAAACTGATTTGGTATTTGTTTGCAGCTATTTTGGATTGTACTATGACTCTAACCACCAGTATAGGTAAATATGTATCTTATAAACTGGATGAGATGATATCTGCTCCTGGGGTTCATGTAATGTTCCAATACTTTCTGATCTACTTCAATTTAGTAATCCAAGATACTAAATAAACTTTCAAGAAAGTTGGTCAGGCCTTGCAAATTTTGTTTCCTAGTTATTAGAGAGAAATTTAGAGGAAAATACTACCTTCCAGCCTCAACGATGCAGGCTACACATCCAGGATAAGGCTAAAAGCTGTTATATATGGTCTTCCCAGATAGCTAAAGCTATGGAATTAGCTTTAGTCATTTTTGGTATTGTGATTTAGAGATATTGCACCTTCACTCTAAAGACCCTTAACATCTAGAGCAAAATCCAGTGTATCTAAAGTTAAGGTGCAATATCTCTGAGTCCCAATGCCAAACTGACCAAAACTGATTCCATAGCTTTAGCTATATGTGTAGACCATACAAAACACCTTTTAGCCTTATCCTGCACATGTGGCCTACATGGTTGAGGCTGCAATAGAGTATTTCTCTCTAAGTTACTCCCTAATAACTAGGTTTCAAAATTTGTAAGACTTGACCAATAGCCTTGAAAGTTGATTTAATATCTTAGATTACTCAATTGAAGTATACTAGAGAGTATTGGAGTATTACATGAACCCCAGGACCAGATATTATCTCATCCAGTTCAAAAGATACAGATTTACTGATACTGGTCTTTAGAGTCATAGTACGATCCAAAATAGCTGCAAAAAAATACCAAATCAGTTTATAAATCAAATACATAACTTATAAGATTACTCTATTTGCTTAAGTTATGATTTTTGTGGTTGGTTTCAATTTTCTTTACTACTTTTGCAAGCAATATGGTATTTGAACCAGTTCTGAATAATGTAAGTATACAAGGAGCATTTTTTATCATTATTAAATTCAAACTCCAGACTCTGATTCTCCATATTTAAAAGTACTTTCTAACAAATTGTCCATATTGTATTACTACTGGTTGTGTAGATAATACAAGATACATTTGGTGTTCTACTGGTTGCCATGGTGAGCAACATCTGGGTACCGAGCCAGTACCCCGTAAATTACGTTATTAACTTCATATAACAAATCCAGATTGATGCAGCTATCTCATGTCTCCATATGTCCCCACACTGTGCCCTCATCCAAACTCTCATTACACGGTAATCATCCCCCAATTCTAATCCATTTTTCATTTCCTTTTGTATTTCTGACACACGCTATATGGTAGATTCTTGCAAGAGTGCTTCGATATCCACGGAAGCCAGTGCAAACCGGCAGATATATTAGTCGATAATTCGGGATTGGATTTATGGTATCACCAGAGGGGTAGCCATTTTCTATATATTTCTAGATGGCCCCTCTGGAACGCCTATCTACAAGCTCTGCTTCATTGGATCCGCTTCCTCATCTTCCATCAGTTTGAAATGACGGAATTCAATAATGTCTTCTCTTGGTGGACTACCAAATAAACCTGTAGCTAGTTGTGCAAGCTGTGTCTCAATCTTGGTGCTAGAATCAGGGCTTCAAGTAATAAATATTCCTACACCTCAGGACATGCCAAGTATTTATCCGAATAAATAAAAAAGCCTAAATCTCTACATAGGCGTGTGTCGGTTGAGAGTGTCAATCCATAATAGCATTGATTTTCCCTCTATCCAATTACACCGTTGCCCAATACAAGCAAATTAATACGGTGGCTTCTCAGTGCAAGTTCACTTCTATGACAACAAAATTGTAATCAAACCAAATAATTGTCTTTCGAGTTCTAGGATTTTTGTCGTAAAACACAACTGCTTCATCAGATTCACTTTCTCATATAGTCTTCTAGGTTGTATTGGGGACCCCCATTTTAGAGACCAGGTGCGATACTTGGAGGGAGTATGGAAAATGAGAAAGAATAAGGTTTTTTCATATAGAGATTTGTGTAAGATTAGGAAAAATTGTTCTCCGGTTTTGAGTAATACGTCCAAGTGCCAGGCCTGGTGGGTATGACTGTGACCTCCCTTTATTGGTTCTACACCTTCTTGGCTACTCAGTGAAGAGTATTTGCTCTAAAAACATTTTCAAGAGTTGGACAGGAGTTTATTCCTTTACAAAATTGCCAGGAAAAGTACCAGGTGTGTGCTCTATTAGTATCTAATTCATATAGCAAGTAGGACTATGTAACATGTATACATGTTCTGGTAAGTGTATACAGGAGCGGAGTGCAGGATTTCTGATATTAAGTTTGATTACATTGCTTATTTTGAATAGTCTGATTGTTTTACAGCCTCGGAGCTATATTAAGACGGGGTAGCTTGCGTTAAGTTTACTGTGGCATGTTGGTTGTTTTATTTAGGATCACAAGCGAAGGAATGGTCATGTAACCTGACAATAGCATTCAGGCAGTGCATCAGCAAAAAAACTAGCTTGTGTCCTATGCATCCTCTGCGTCTGTCGCACCTGACGCACAGAACCTCAATCGCGAAATAGGACGCCACGTCGATCCGACGTTGCGTCCTGATTTGCCTTTGTTTCCACCCTGAATCCTGACGCCACCCGTCCAGAGACCTCTTCGCCTTGTGCGTCCTGACAGCGTCTGGTGCTCAGGGCTGTCGTCCTGGCGACCCATGATTACCCCTACGTAATACCCACGTCGTCTGATACTGTCCTCTTGCGTCCTGACGCCGGATCTCTCTCCCCCGTACTCAGGGCTTCTTTCATCTGGCCACGTCCCCTCCAGATATCTCTGCTCTGTGGGCCTGCGTCAGGATCTCACGATCCTGATCCATCATCTCCAGATGCGTGATGACTTCTTCCAGATTTTACGCCAAATACGGTGCGTCCCCTGATTCTTACACATGACATGTTCAGACTCTCTGCGCTGCGATATCCTGACTCTGGTATGGGTATGGTGTTCTGGCGCCCGATAAACATCAGCAAAAAAACTGCCCTGCGCCCTGTTGCATCCTGTTCGCCCCGTCCCCCGGACGTTCCAGGCGCTTATAACGTAAACTCCAGTTCTGGGTGCTTCCGCCCGGGCTCGTTTCGTCCGGG
>Ga0307509_10006521_pt1 | contig 15653 bp, 8 predicted proteins | sample 10_EM_MG_FD_202245 | JGI IMG/M metagenome (GOLD analysis project Ga0307509, IMG submission 202245) | Populus trichocarpa ectomycorrhiza microbial communities from riparian zone in the Pacific Northwest, United States - 10_EM | ecosystem: Host-associated > Plants > Roots > Unclassified | place...
ATATATTACAAGTCATTTTGATTTTCAACCCAAATTAAGAATATTTTAGATATAATATAAAATGAATTTTATTCTATCATTGATAAGAGATTTCTTAGTAAAAATTATGAATCCTCAGTCCTCCAAATTCAGAAATATTTATTTAATCACATAGTTTGGACTATTAGTAGACTGGTGTTAGCGTGATGTACGTTGTGGATTCACATTGTTTTTCCAATAAAATATTTATGAGTCACAAGCATTTTTTTTTTTAAAAAAATTCAACAACTCAGTTTATAATCCTGATCAACAAATAACTTGGCTTTATTTGAAAAAAAGAGAGGCATTGTGTGCCTCAGCAAACAATGTGTCACGTGGAACTCCCAGAACTCGGCCACTGATATAGCTGGAAAAATATGGTTCATGGTTTTTTTCACCCAAAAAACCATTATGAACCAATTCTTGACCCAAAAACCTATGGAACATCTTAGGAGCATTGTTAAACCAATCTATAGCCTTCAAAAACACAAAAAATCATCCCAAAAACTAAAATAAAAAAACTTCCCGAACTCAGATATGTTTATCTCAACCCCTCTTGTCACATGGAACCATTTGACATAAAAATTAACTGTTTTGCTGGCTGATATCATTGCCAACAACAATTTTATCTCTTTAAGCCGAAATCCAGCAACCCCTCTCTCTACTCTATAAAAAAGACTAAAACATGAGGGAAATGCAGTTTGGTAAAAAAATTTATTTTTAAAAAATTATAGGAACTAATCACTTGATAGCTAATTAAAAAAGATGAGGGATGAAAATAAACTTTTCAAAAAAATCTCAAAGTCGTCACCTATGTTACTTGCATTTTCATTTTAATCTCTTTTCTTTCAATTCAACCATTCCCTCCAAAAATAATGCGATTGAGTTCAAATTTGGGCTCTAAATGGCCCAATCATGAAAAAAAATGTTTGAGAATCAAAATTAATTTTTTTTATATTATAGTATTGCAATTCATAGTGAATTGTAAAATGACGAACAATAAAAATTAATACAATATTTTACCCACAAACTTTTTTTTTAATTAACTGCTTCTCTCAAGCTAGCCATGAATTGATTTACAATCATCATACTCTTAATTAATATTTATGCACTAAAAAAAATATTGCACATCCAATAGTTTCTAGAAAGGATAAAAATTTGAAAATTAATTATTGAAGATAATGCCAAGCATATATATCAATAATTAAAGGAAGGATGGTGATTGATGGTGGCAATTTCCACTCAATTTTTGAAAATTATTGGAGGGACAAAATATTTATTTATTTATTTTAGTCAACTAAGATAATTAATAATAATTGTATAGATAACACATGATCCCTTTCATAGTCACAAAATATCCATAGTCATCCTCTCTTGGAAAACTCCAAATATATATACGTAAAAAAAAAACATCCACTTGCCCCGCCACGTGACAACTAGACATCAAACATGATTAATCTTATCACATCTTGGACGTCCACGTGCAATGCATACCATATTTCTCATAATCACATTCATGTCACAGCCAAATTGCACCACGTAATCAGTCACCTCCATCTTATCCATAGGTTTCAGCAATTAGTGATAATAAAAAATCATGTTAAAATAAAAACTAACCATTTATGATTTACTTCTTGAATTACCATTTTACGATTTTAATTTATTTTGATTATCTTGTAATCATTTTATTTTTCATAAAATGTTTTCAATTCGAATATAAAAATTATAATTAACTCTTTAAAAAGTTATCTTTATAAATTATAGATATTAAATATACTCTAACCACAAAATGAAATAAAAACATTATCTTATTATTACTAACTTAGTTGAATTGTGAATCATATATAGGGATGAAAAATTTATATAAGATATGCAACTAATATCATTCTCAATTGAATTTGATTTAAAAATTTGAAATAAATAAAATTAGATGCTGAGAAGTGAGTAATTTATCCGACTCATCATATAAATTGACTTCTATTTAGTTTTTTAATTTATTTTTTTATTTTATAAACTTGAAATTTTATTTATCAATATGAATTTAAAATTTATTTTATTATTTTATGATTCTCAAATAAAAAAAAAAATATATTTTTTAAAATCAATTTATAAAATGATTTGGATAGATGAAGAAAATCTTCTACCTGACTCGACTAAATTAAAAATATATTTGAATAATATATTTAGATATTCCGGAAAAAAACAAAATTTAACTTTGACTTGTACCTAAATCTATCCATCATAAATATCCATCATAAAAGAAAAAAAAATATTTATAGAAGAATATAAATTTATTTATCTAAATAAAAAAATGATAAGTTATATAGAGAGCAACAAAAATAAATGAAAAATATTTTAGATATTAGTTTTGAGGTCTGCCACGTGTCAATATTTAATAGGAGCAACTGTTTCTGTTATTTAACGATCGTCTGTTAATAAATAGACAGTTGATAAGGTCCAGAAAACAAAAAAACTACGCACAAGGAGAGAAAGCTATACTTCAAGAGCTTCAAAAACTTTATGTAAATGGAAACTACCATGTTCACCGAGTTGATCCCGAGTTTGCCTCAAGAACTCGGTCTTGAGTGCATGACTCGGCTGCCTTACACAGCTCACAGAGTTGCTTCCCAAGTTTGCAAGCAATGGTGTGACTTACTGGAAAGCAAGGATTTTTATTACCACAGGAAGAAACTTGGCTACACCCATAAAGTTGCTTGTCTTGTTCAAGCTGTTCACGGGGCTGATGTTTTACAGGGATCCAAACAAGGTAACTCACCGTGTTTTGGGATCTCTGTGTTTGACTCAGCGAGTCAGACATGGGAGAGACTCGACCCGGTGCCCAATTATCCGATCGAGTTGCCCTTGTTTTGTCAATTGGCAAGCTGTGAAGGGAAGCTCGTGGTCATGGGTGGGTGGGACCCGGTGAGTTATGAACAGGTGAGTCATGTTTTTGTGTATGATTTCACAACAAGGAAGTGGAGAGAGGGGAAGGAGATGCCTTCCAAGAGGTCCTTTTTTGCTATCGGGTCCTATTCAGGTCGGGTTTATGTCGTGGGCGGGCATGATGAGAATAAGAATGCATTAAGAACTGGGTGGGTTTATGATTTGAGCAAGGATGAGTGGACTGAGTTAGCTCAAATGAGTCAAGAGCGAGATGAGTGTGAGGGAGTGGTGATCGGGGATGAGTTTTGGGTGGTCAGCGGATATGGGACCGATAATCAGGGGGCATTTGAGGGGAATGCTGAGGTATATGAATTCGGGTCGGGTCAATGGAGGCAGGTGAAGAAGGCATGGATTCCGGGCCGGTGCCCGAGATCTTGTGTTGGGGTAGGGAAAGATGGGAGATTGATGAGTTGGGCTGACTTGGACCCGATGGTTCGAGCCGGGGTTCGTGGGATCCCGTTGGGCTCTCGGGTCATGCTTACCGGGTTGGATAACCAAGGTTCACCCGAAGAGTTCTATTTGATAGAAATGAAAGATGGTCAAAATGGGAAATTGGAGAAGATCATTGTGCCTGATGAGTTCTCAGGGTTTGTTCAATCTGGCTGCTGCGTGGAGATCTAATGGAAAGCTGCCATTTGTGGGCATGCAAGATCAAGTATAAAAAGGGTTATTAATATCGTATGCCATCGATCAATTTTTGTACCCTATAACATGCATGAACAATGGGGGATCGAAAGAAAAGGGAAAACACAAGCCAGATGTGTCATGTTCAGAGAGGAGTTGAATTTGGCCGGGTACCCAAATACATACCACAGAGTGCCCCTCTTTGCACAAATTCAACCCTCTATGCTTTCTCGCTGTAGCAAGTGCTCGTTTGGCAATGCGATGCACTATAATATAACCTATGTTTCCTTGACAAAAACATTAAAAATGATGTTTTTACTCTGATATACACGCGTTTGTAACCCAAAATAAGCTGGTATATATTAGCTTGTATACTGAATGATATTGCCATGTAATGAATACTTGAGATGAAAGGTAATGATATTGCCATGTAGGCTTGTTTTGGATATGTTTAGCAGTCTTTATCCTTGGTTTTCATTGCTTTTTATCATATAGTTTTTATCCATTTAAATTGGGTTATCCATTTCATGATGGAGCCCAATTTTCACTCCATATTGGTGTCTAGAAGAGGTTTCACACGCCCATATATACAACAACATTTCCGAGAGCAGGAGGGCTGAAGCTACGAGGCATGATCTTGTGGTCTCTAGCATCGTTTGTGTACAAGACTTATCCATGAGCATGGTGTGGTGCAGTTCAAACCGAGTTAATTAATATTCATTATAATTTTACTTTGTTCTCGCTACAAACTCTCTCTCGAAACCTTAAGTATAAAAAAGCTATAATTTATAGTTCTTTCTTACGCCTAATCTTTTCAAACGATAACAGCACAAACTACACGAAAGCTGGTTTAGTCATGTGTATTTTGAATTTTCTTTCTCGGTATGCTTTGAAGCCCAACCAAACAGCAACCATCTTTTTTTAAAAAAATAAAATAAAATTCAACAAGAAGAGGCAACGAGAAAAATCATTTAGATGGTCAGGGCAATTTCTTCAATCCAGGTATCACAAAAGGTGAAAAACGTTGTGCTTAATCACTCTAAATTAAAGAATCTTTCAGAGTTCAGGGGTACCTCTTCTTTTCCTGACGAGACATCACTCTATATATACCTTAATTTGTTGCCTTGTATACTCCCAATGGCCTGCATGCATGGCCGTCTAATTATTGTTGGACACCGAAATTCTAAAAATCTTCGTAGTTTTCTCTTTAACAAGACATAGTATTTCACAATATGCCGCGTATATACTCATTCCATCAACTTGCCCTAATCTCTACACTCCTATATATAAATATTCTGATGCTTCCTCTCACCCCTCGTGCAAATATTGTGCTGTGATTAAGCTCTAGCTCAAAAAACTATGGCATCCGTCTTCAAAAATTTCATTGCCTCTTCTGTTATGACATTGTTGTGTTTCAGTTTGTGCTTTTATCCATTCGCATTGGCTCAAGATTCAGGAACTGCGACCTTCAACACACCCCCATACGTTCGTAAGAATTTCTTTCATCCCCTAAAAAAATTAATCAAGTATAATAAATTAGCCATGTATTCTTCTTGTTTTCTCTATCCCTTTCATGATTTAATTTATTTGTAAACTCAGCTTCTAAATGCTATGGATATGAAGATCGAGGAGTGATGATTGCAGCAGCAAGTGAGGGGATTTTTAACAATGGGGAAGCTTGTGGGCGATATTACCAAGTAACTTGTGTTAGCGGGACAAATGAGGGCACTCCATTCCCTTGTTTGGATAATGGGTCAGTTGTTGTGATGATTACAGATCTTTGCCCTCCTGATTCTTGTAGGGGTACCATTGATTTGTCACAAGAAGCTTTTGCCTCCATTGCTGACCCCAATTCTGGCGTTATAAACATCTCTTACCAACAGTAAGTCTGCATTAAGGGCTCGAGAAATTAATTCTTGTTAATTTGTGAAATATTTGAATGCTTTAAAGTACATGGCTGATATTGCATGTTCAATTACTATGCAGGATTTGAGAGAAGAAGCATGCATTGAAGAAAGAACCAGCACGGATTTTGGTTAATGCATTCTGATACTGATCAAGAAATGAAGGGGTTCCTGATCGATTGAATATTGTTTGTTTTTTTTATTATATCCAATAATTGGACAAGAAATTGTACCAAAAATTACAAATTAAAGAAATTCATTTTTTTTCCCGCTATTTACTTACTTTTAGTATTGTTCAGGTGTCAAAATACAACGGAATTTAAGACAAGTGAGCTGGATATTGTTTTGAATCTTCTGAAGAATGCATTAGGCATCAGAAAGATAATTTAGTCCATCGGACCTCGTGAAGAACAAAAAAGAAAAGACAAGGCGATTACATAAACCATGCCAACCTGTTTGCCCTTTGAAGGAAATTGTGAGCATTGCGTTCATACATAACTTCGATGCCAAGATAAGCACGGTTTATAATATCCGCGTTTCGTTGCTAGCAACATTGGCTTGTTTAGCCTTTTTCGACTACCCGAGGATCTAACGGATAAATGGTATTTCCAAGACAAGAAGTACAAAAAGAGTCAATCTGTATAGTATTTGCATGCATGGACAAGAAGAATGGCAGAAGGAGCCATAGCAGAGGAAAAACAGAGTTGTTAAAGGGAGAGAGTCAGGGCCACATAAATTTTGATACCAAACTTTTCATACACATTGCCCTTTGGACTTCTTCTTATCTTTCTGTGTCATGTCCTCTTGGACAACGATGCAAATGGGTACAATGATGTGCTTCGTAAAATGAAGCGAATATTTTTGTTCAGATTCTACAAAAAGTGTAATGGATCTTCTACCGGGTTCTGTTGCTGTAATATGAGGAGAATCTGTTTTACTACCGTTCAAGGAAGCAAGCAGAAACAATCAAATAACATATTTGATAATAGAAGCTTATATATTTTTTTTTTTTTACAAAATTCGTGAAAATTAAGAGTTTGGAGTTGTAATGCTTAATAACATAGCAATTTTTCATGAACCATTAGACTAGTCCTTGGAGAAAGAAGAAAAGATTTTCATATTCTGTTGGACTCATCAGCATCTAGATGTCCTTGAGCACTTCAAAGCACCTGCAGAGCTTGTCAATGCCTTCACATACTTGGCATCTCCAACCTTGAAGCTTTGCTCCTTATTGTAGTTAGGCTTTGCCATACCTCTGCGACCTGTTTGGAAAAATGAAGCTCCATTTGTAAACAGATCCCCTATGGAGTAGAAGTTCCAGGGCTTGCTTTTCCCACTGATCCCATTTCTCCATGTTACCTGTTATTTCAAGTGTCTGGTTATAGTTTTTCTGATCAATATTTAGCCATCCTTTCTCCTAATTTTGTAAGAGGAAGAACAAGCGTTTGACAATTGTTATTATTACCTCCTTCTTTCCTGATGTTGGTGCAATAAAATAGTTGGATTCGCTCTTGATGCTAGGACTCATGCTTCCCCCAATTGCATACTGTTCCCATCCTCGGTACAGATTGTTGGCTACATGTGCATATCCATGGCGAATCCTGTGTTACATAGTTTTGAATTCTTCTATTAAGATTCACCAATTATACATTATGCAGAAATTATGTTCAAGAAATGCGTCCATATTGAGGGGATCGATGGAGTATTTAGTGAACTAAGAATTACCTTGGCATTCTCTGGTTACAATTAGGTCCGAAACGATTGAAGGCAACAGTAACCTTCATGTTCTTGTCCCTCAAGAACCCATCATCATGGCCAAGTAGCATGACCTTGTCTTGGTCTCTAAACCAATTGTTAGAGACAGTAACAAATGTAGATCCTCGAGTGACATCAAGAAGACCATCCTGGCATGAATACAGTGTGTTGTGATCTATCCAAACCTTAGATGCACTGACCAGCCTTATTGCATCCCCATCCATCTGACCTAATTGCATTTGTTTCCCATCTGGTCCCATGACTGTGCTAGGCCCTTGTGCATTGCAATGGTGAATCCTTAGGCCATGGATGATCACGTCCGTTGCCTAAACAAACAGCATAAGTACTGCAAATCAAAATTATAGACCATGCATTGCGTATTCAATCACGAAAGTTGGCAACTAGAGAAAATTAATGTACCTTGTACACCAAGAAGCATCCGAAGCCTTCAATTCCAACATCAACACCGCGACCGTCAATGGCAGTATAGCTGCTAATAAGAAGAGGTTTCTCAAGTTTGATATCCATGTTCCTTTCGAAAGTGATCCAGACTTTGCCTGTGATCATGGTGGCTCCATGTCTTAACGTCCCTTGTTTGGGGTTCACAGGGTCATCACTAGGATCGGTGACTTTATACATTACAACATCTCTCCCAACATTGTTAGTCATTTTCCCTGCAAACCCTACAGAACAAGATGCCAGTTGTTGCCGGCTTCTTCGCCAACTCGGACTCGGTTTCCAACATTGATCTATGGCATTCATTTTGTTGGCAGCAATACAAGCACTGGGGATGAAGGAAAGGATGGCAATAGAAACGACCACTACTACAAGGTGCCTTAAGACAACCATGATGATGTCTTAGATAAATTATGGGAGAGGGTTAGAGATTTGCAATGTAAGAGTTAAGGAATGGTGGAGGGTTTTTATAGAGGAGCTCAGCAATGGTGGCGTTGCAGTTTGTTCTGTTGGTTACAGTAGAATGCGGCAGTGATAACTAATTTTCTATTTTTGTAATTACAATTATAAGTGGGTGTTGTATCCTAAACATAGATAGATTACAATAAAATCTCCCATGATTTGTGTACTAATACAGTTGGTTTGGTTGTTGATGAGACCATTCCATAGATATAACTAACATTTATGAACATATATATATATATATATATATATATATATATATATATATATATATTAAAAAAAGAAAATAAACCTTACAAAATCTAAAAAAATGTAAATTAAATGAAATTCTAAATTTTTATCTAACTTTACTAATATTTTATAATTAAAAAACTGAGAAACATAATTAATTCTAATAAATATTCCATCCAAACTTATTTGAATTAAATCTTTAACCTCATGTTTTTGTCTAGATATTCTACATACAGTGATTTATTTATTTTGATAAATTATTAGGTTAATTTACATCTTTATCATTTCAATCACAATTGCACCATCGTCTCCACATTCCTCAAAAATCTTCAATCACGTAATATCTACCAATTTATTATTTTCTCTTAATATTTAATACTTTTATTATATCAGTATTCCTATTAATTAATGTTTGGAGCTATTGAAAATAAACTCCAGAAAATAATTTCATATTGTTTCCTCCACTGTCTCATTTTTTTTTATATAACAATGCAATCCTGGAGCAATATCTTCCATTAAATCTGATGCCATTTATTATTTCTCTAATATCTATTTGTATATCTAATTAAATTTATTTGTATTTTTTAAAATATCTTATATCTATAATCCTTGACGTTAAATCTAACCTACCAAATTAGTTATGTGATAATAAATTTATATTGAATATATGTTAAATTTTCAAGTCATATGCTTTTAGCTTACAAATTATGTATTTTCAAAAAAAAAAACTTACAAATTATGTGATTAATTTTAATGGACTTCTCCTAAATATATTCAAAATAATAAATTAAATAATTAATATATATATATATATATTTAAAAATAAATTTTAGTTAATCTAATATTTGTTTTAAAAAAATAGATTTGAAAGAGCCATTTTTTTTAATAAAAAAAGCATGAATTCAGTACGTAAAACATGCCGTTTTGCACTTAAACGACTTGTCATATTCGAAACATGAATCCATTTTTTATTTTTATTTTTATTAACTTATTATTATTATTTAAGGCAGTGAGCTTTCCATTTTGCAAATATGAAATATCTCCCTCTCTCTTCTCTTTTGCAGCTGTGGCAATGGAGTCTGCATCTCTAAAGCATGTAATCTTTACAAGAAATCAGTACAGTATCTTCTCGAAGAATCAAAGAAAACACCACCCACTCATCCCAAAAACTCATGTTAGGAGAAGATTTGGCTTTGGCAGCGTCAAAAACTACAAAAAATCAGATTTTCAAGGTAGAAACTTTGATGACTTACATGCTTAGTACATACATGGCCTTGCTTATAGTTATTTAGCAGTCCGTTCATGTGATATGTGCTTCTTTTGCTGCTTGAATTAATGGGTTTTCTTTGTATTCTTCAAAAGATGCTAAATTTCTTGGATTTTTGCTGTTTCTTGAACCTGTGGACGGAAAAGGGACCATTTTGAATACAAAGATTGTATCTTTAATGTCTTCTGTTTTTATTTTTTTAACTTAATTTGTGGAGATTAAGAGTTTATAGTATTCATATAGCTGAGTTGAAAGTCCATTGATTGATTTCAAATAAATTGGTGGAGAGATGGAGGAGTCTTATGTTTGGAAGTCTATGATTTTGTTGTGGATGGCTATGTATCCTACTAGGGAGGTACTAAAAATGGTTTCTAAAATGCTGTAGTGGATAGCAAATTGATGCCTTTCTGCTTTCTGAAGTTGTTATTTAAGCACCCACGATTCGAAACTGAAGGTAATTTATCCAGTTAGCACTATGAAATTTGCAGATGGAAATTTGTTGGGTTGCAAAAGTTTTTTTCTTCATCTGATTAGGAAAAATGACTGGTCCTTGAATTCGTTATGTGATGTTAGTAGTTAGCTTTTTTTTTAAGCAGCTGCAATAGTGTGAATGTGTGATGTTAATGAGCTTATGCTTGGGGTTTTTAGTATGATTAAGTGCTTGCTTTGTGAGCATATGCATGCAGCCTTGAATTATTTCCAAAGTCATGTTTTCAATCCTTGCCTCCTGTTGCTACTTTGATAGTTGCCTCTTCGAAAAACTAGGTTTCCCACTTGGAATTAAGATACAAACTTTGTTTGAAATATGCGCTATATGGTTCCGGGAAGTCCCAAAAGAAAAGGAGGGGCATATGTTCAGTATGAATCTTTTATGTACCTTTGATTTGTATGTGGTAGCTTATGTTCTACAAATCAAACTCTGTATATCTCCCTAGGTACCATTTCGCTGTGAAATTGCATAGACATGGAATTGAAGAAATTGTTAATGAAAGACATTTGTTTATAATGCCTTGTACAATCCTTTCCACGTCTATTAACATAAAATTAAGTTGTGTTCATGATTGCTGAACTTGGCTATAAACTTCTAGTTTATAAGACTAATGAGTTTTCATTTCAGATTTTCAGGGCTATGCAAAACCTTTGCATCTTTTGCCAGCAACAGAAGTGAAAGTTTGTACAGAAACCTCACAAGAAAAGCTTCTTACATCTATCAAAGGATCTTGGTCTTTGTTCAAGGTTAAGCTATGTACAAGTAATGTCTATGGCTCAAGTCTGAGTGATCCTAATGCTGGAATACTCTTATGTTTGATAGACAGGAATGGTGACTCAATATTGCACAGAATACCTGCGATTTCAGAGTCCAATTCTGCTAACTTGATGGACATGGTTGAGTCTGACACACTTCATTTCCAAAGAGGTTCAGTTGATGAATTCACCTTTGAGGGCCCCAAGATGGGGAGGATCGAATCTCTTTGGGTCAGTGTTGAATCAGGTAAGTCCGAGATGGTTGTGAAAAGCCTTAGGATTTGTAGTCTAGAATGTCTTTTCTACTCCATGACTCAGAATTGGGAACAATATACCATGAATGCTCAACCTAGACTTCTACCCACATTGTATCTGATATATGCTTGTCAACTCTCATAGTTTAATTGGCATCCAGTGCAAAACATCCTCATTTATATATCCCTGGGATATTAGGTAGCAGTAACTCATATAGTATTGATTAGGCTTGTCTTGAACATCATAATAATGGTTTTCCTTTTCTTTATTTCTCAAATTTCTAAGGTCAGGTCAGTGGAGATTAGATGGTGTGAGCCTGACTGTCATTAGTGCTTCTCAAGCTTCCCCTGAAGAAAATGATGGACAGGAGATCCGGTATACTGGTTGCCAGTATGAGTTTGAAACTGATGATGTTTTGCTTGGGGAGGGAAGTGACATATCCATGGTGGAACTTAGACCTTGCCATGTATCTGATTTATCTGGGGTTGATCCATCCACATTGTTGAGTAAAAGCCCTTCCATGTCAACCTCCCCACCTGGCAGCAACGTTTCTAACGAGGAAAGCATGAGAGAATATGCAGACTTGAAGTTATCTTTGTTATCCTATGATGCAATGCTAATTTTTGTGGGTACAACAATAACAGGTTTCTCAGCTGGAGAAAATGCTGCTTTTGCTTTCTTTATCGGTGGAATTGGTGGCTTTTTATATTTGTTGCTGCTACAAAGGTCTGTCGATGGATTACCAGCTTCATCAATTCCCAGCAATACCAGTGGGTTCGATCGCCTAGTTGGAGGACTTAAGGGTCCAATATCAAGCTTGGCACTGGCTATAGGGTTTACTTTTCTAGCAGTGAAGTATAGCTCTGGCGATGCTCCCTCAGTGTTCACTCCAAAAGAACTTCTGGCTGGAATGTTGGGGTTCCTTGCGTGTAAAGTGGCTGTAGTATTGGCAGCATTTAAGCCTTTGAAACTGGATTTCAAGGAAAATGAGTAATGTATTTCATTTTCCTTTTGTATAGGGTTGGAAACCTAGAGTTCGTATAGAACCTAATGGGAAACACTGAAGTGTGTGTAAACATAGGAAATATTTGTTCGTGTTTATTCGTCTCATCTGAACGTAAATGATACAGAAGTTTCTAAGAAAGGATGAACCATTGGACTACAAACGCTTTTGCTGGTTAAATTTTGTGTTTAACCATTCTATAACACACACACTTACAGTCCTAGCAAGCAGAGAGAGCATGTTATTTGACAGCCAGAGAGATTGAAATACGTTGTGTCAAGTACATTGTACTCACATTTTATGTTTGCTCACAACTAGCATCAACCTTATCTCTTTGCCTAACGATTAGAAAATAATTGAAGATAGGAAAAAAGAAATTACAGATGATTTGAGCTATTGATCAATGATAAGTCTAGCTGGGAAGAGAGATTTGGGAGTTGTAAATTTTCTGTTGTTTCGGACGTAGTCAGTTAGCTAGCTAGTTTTATTCCTATTTGAACCAAACAGGCCTGAAAATAACCACACATTATAAGAAAATCAAAGGCAGAAGACACCTTTAGATAGGATTTTCTTTCTTCCGAGGAGCATATGTTACTCCAATGTCGAGTAAGAACATTACCAGACAGCACCAACCAATCCAAACAATCAGCAGTGGTACCAAAAGGTTTGAAATTACAGATCGATTCGCGATGAAAACAGGGCAGATAGCTAAGGAGATCCCGAGGATAATTTTATATTATCCTCTGACAGCCAGTTGAGTATCTGCAATGTATCATTTAGAATAACAGAAGGCTAATAATTAATTCACTTTGAAAGCCGCCTCGGAGCATTGCAGATTCAGCAACTGCTAGTGCTGCGAGAGTTTGTACAAGACGAAAGAAAGCAGTACATCATCCATCATAGCCTGTTTATCTAAAGATTTTAGTCTCTGCAACTGTTGGTGAAATATAATATATAGAGAGCGCTTAGAAACTATGTGACTTTAAAGAGAGAGAAAATCCCTATGAAGTGACATTTGCCTCCACTACCAATATTGTAGTTAATTGCCATTTGGATTCATGGCAAAAACATTTTCAAGAAGTTCAATTGATAGCAAACCAAGTACTCCTCTTCAAGTACTCCTCTTAGAGATTTTCAAAGAGATTTTTTTACGATTAATTTTATATTATTCTCTAATCTTTCTTCCAAAAAAAAGAAAAAGAAAAAATGGTTGAACATATTAACCAACAAGTTATTGCTTGGATGCATGGGCTATCGATGTCATTAAATCCTTAATTAATTAGCACGGGATTGAACTAGACTAATAATTGGAAAATAAAAAAAACAAATTCTTGTTAAATGAGAAATCTTTTCTTAAAGATCAAGTTTACAGATTTTCATAGATTTCTTTAATGGATTTGTGTTCATGAAGTTCCTAGTTTGGTGAACTATTGGTTTCTTTAATCATTAAGTTGTCAACCGATTTATCTATGGCCAGCATCATTATGTCTCTGTTATCTATGAAAACCATTTTTAATTCTTTCTCTCACTTTCTCTTCAACTCTTAATAATCTTCCCAAATTGCATCTCTTAACATTCCCATGGAGATTTTTAAGAAGCTGAGCTGCCACATTATATACAGAGTTGAAGGCATTGGACTCCTTTGATCAGGAAGCAAATCGATGCAAGAATGAAAGTGTTTGGTGTAGGTTTTTTTTGTATCTCTCGATTAGATGCATTGGATTAACTGGTTTGAACTCTCTATTTAGTTCTAGATCTACTCATGTAATTCTAAATTTGTATTCCAAGTTATACGAGTATTAATATAATTAAATTTATTTCATACAAATAGTAATTTAACCGAAAAAGTAACCAAATAATTAAAAAAACTTAAATGTAAAGTAAACTCAAAAACTTAGAAAATAAATATTTACATTGATATAGTAATTCATACTCTGATTACATCTATGAATTGAAACTCGTGGATTGTGAAAAATCTATTTTGGTATTTTTGGTTTATAAAATTGAAACTACATCTCTCTGCTGATTACAAAGAAAATTGCAAGTTTACTTGATTATCGTCTATATAATTATTGCCTATTATTCTATTGTCTATAGAAGTATCGCCTAAAATTTCATGCCTACTTGATAAACAAGTTTTGAAGATTATGTGAGTTTGATTGAATTACAACGCAGTTGTTGTTTTTTATTGTTGTTCTTGGTTGTCTTGTCTCTTTCTTTAAATAAGAAAGTTGAAGATAATTTCTAGTAATTACCCACTCACCTTATTCAAAATAACTTCTAGTAACTACCCACTCATCCTGTGTAAGGTAACTAGCGACTCATTTTTTATTTTAAGGATCTTCTACCATATAGATTATTTATACCTTCAATTCACTGTCCACGTTCAGTCTGGACTTTATCAAGTCTGGTAATCAAGTTTAGTATGTTCTTCCTAGTCCAAACTTCTTAACTCTTTGGTCAATTTTATTGTATAACAGAAGGGAAACAATAGTCAAGTCTAGTTTGGAATGTTTTTATGACTCTTTAATATTTTGGCTATAACTTTTGATTTGAATTTTAGAATGATGTAAATTACTCCAATTCGACAAAGCTCATTCATAGGTGCAAGTCATGGGTAGGCAACTACGCTTCTTGATCATCATTTCAGACAGACATTTCAATGTTCAAGTCTTTGTTTTTCTAGTTTTTTTTTTTTGGAAAATGTTTTAGACATTATTTTGAGGTGATTTTTATTTTTATTTTTATTTCGACATAAATTTCTTTGATTGACTAGTTTTAGATGGTATTTTTAATTAGCTGGCTAATCAAAAATTTATCCTTTTATATATATAGATAGATAGATTTTCCAACCCTTGTGGGTTGTTTTTGGACATCCACAGTTTTATTTAGAGTTAGTTTTTCCTACATGATATTTTACATCAGTGTTTAAGTGTAAGACGTATATTCTTGGCCCATCAAAACCAAGCTCAAATTTCAACCCAAACCCAGCCTAACTAACCTAGGCATTTAAATAAAAGGTTTCCAAGGAATTGTTTTTCTCTCTTTCACTATTTTCTTCTCTCTACCGTAACTTTCTCATAAAATACAAGGAAATCAATTCTGAACTTAAGTTTTGGTTCAAGGAAGGTTGAAGAAACAAGTAAGTATCTTTCTCTTTTGTTATTTTCAATTAGAAAATTGATTGTGGAATGATTAAAAAAGTGTTTAGGGTTTTTATATTCATTGGGTGATTGAATGATTTAAGGGAGTTAATTGAAATATTATGGTATTAGTTGGCTTAAAACGAACTGATTAGGTGATTGAAATTATGAGTTTTTGAATAACAAATTGTTTAATTATGGGATCTACATATTTAAATACTGACATATCAGGATTTTGGAAATCTCGATCAACCAGTTGAACGGTTGGTATGAACCGGTCGACCGGTTGAACATTTTGGTCTACCGGTTGACCCAACAATAGGGGTTAATCGGGTCTATTAAGTTTG
>Ga0307509_10006524_pt1 | contig 15647 bp, 20 predicted proteins | sample 10_EM_MG_FD_202245 | JGI IMG/M metagenome (GOLD analysis project Ga0307509, IMG submission 202245) | Populus trichocarpa ectomycorrhiza microbial communities from riparian zone in the Pacific Northwest, United States - 10_EM | ecosystem: Host-associated > Plants > Roots > Unclassified | place...
CGAACCCGAAGCCTCCCATGCCCGAGTCCGAAGCCTCCTTATGCCCGAAGGCAAAGTGCGTTCCCGGAAGCTATCTAAAGACAAAGGAAGTATCCTGAGAGTATGGCGAGCAGCATGGTTTCCAACATCTACTTCCTACTCAAGATCACCATCGATCTCCTCTGGTTCTCGTAGAGACTGTTCTCTTCCTTCTCGAACGGACATCCGATAGGGCTCCAACCGCGAAACATGGATGTTTGGGTGTATCCTCCATCTAGATGATATCTCAAGCTTGCAAGTGCGCTGTCCTTTTGCCTCTATGATTTTGAAAGGTCCATAAAGCTTTGGACTCAACCTCTTCAAGGGCCGCTTTGTACAAATAATTTTGGCTTTTAACATTACCAAGTCGCCTTCTTCATATTCCAGCTGAGGTAATGCTTTTTGGTCGTAATATTTGTTCATTGCCTCTCTACTATAGTTTAGGGCTTCTACCGTTTGTTTGTGGATCGCCTTCATCCAGTGGCTATTCAACTCAGCCCCGGGATTTTGAGCTTGTCGCTCTCGCATCCTTTGTGTTTGTGGATGATATCCGTAATTCACGAAGAAGGGTGACATTCCGTGTGCATTGGTCGCAGAATTGTTGTAAGCGAATTCGGCCAATGGTAACAGCTAGTACCAGTCATCCTCATCGTAGTTGACGAAGTCTTTTACATACCCTTCCAGCACGTAGTTGTTTCGTTCCGTCTGACCATCCATCTGCGGGTGGTATGCTGTTGACATCTTTCTTTTAATCCCTAGCAACTTGCATAGGGATTCCCAAAATTCTCCTCTGAATTTTGCATCCATGTCAGATATGATTTCCATGGGTAGTCCGTGAACCTTCAAAACTTCTCTTAGGAAGACGTTAGTGACGTCCTTTGTGGTCAAGTTTGTCGGGAGACTGATCAAATGTGCCATTATGGTGAATCGGTCAACGACTACCATAATTTGGGTGTAGCCTTGGGATTCCAGTAGCTGGGTTATGAAATCAGTTGAGATAGAGTTCCATGCAGGGTATGGCATCTCGAGAGGTTGAAGCAACCCCCATCATGCATATCCTAGTGATTTATTGTGTTGGCACTGATCACATAACCGAACATAGTCGCTGATCCATTCAGTGAGTCCTTTCCAATAAACATCCCTCGTAATTATCTCGATCTTTTTTTCCATTCCAAAATGTCCTGCTACCTTTTAGTTGTGGCATCCTTTCGCGATTCTGGTCTTTAGAGTATCATTGGCAGGTGTGTATAGTCGATTCTTGAAATAGGGAAACCTGTCTTTATACTGCCAACTTGTAGGCAATTCCTTTTGACTGATTATTAGTCCTTTTAGCGTGGCTTCTCTAGCCAACCATTCCAAATTGTCTCTTGTCGTGTTTTGGACTTCTTCCAAGAGTTCTGGTTCATACTGTTGTAGTAGCACTTTTGATATCATTGCGCTTGACACCATGACTTCTTCTTGTAGGACCTAGGGTTTCGTCCGATATTGCTTTCGCTAAACAACCTGTTTTCTCTGCTCTCGGCATATAGCTGACACATGATTGGCTGTACCTGTTCTACCGGAATCGTTCACTCGGGTGGTAGATCCGTGCTCCCAAATCCCTTGTCTCCTCCGTCGGTTATTCACAGGCTGTTTACCTCCATCATTCCTGAGTTCTCTACATTTTCAATGATCATTTGTGCAATCTGGTCCCCTTCCTGAAACTGATAATCCTTTTTGCCATGATTCATCATAATAACTTTTAATTGTCCCGTATAGTCGGCATCCATCACACCTCCGCCAATCCCTATACTTTGCTAATATAGTAGGCCACTTCGAGGGGCTATTCCAGTATATGTTCCTTGCAGTATTCCTATTGCGATTCCTGTTCCAACAAGCTTTTGTCCCTACGCTGGTATGAGCACCTCCTCCAGAGCGTATAAGTCGTGTCCTGCCGAAAATCTGGAGTCTTTTGAGGGTAGTGTAGCCTTTGATACCATCTTCATTACCTAGATGGCAATGGCTTGGTTCTCTAGTACAGGCTTCCGCAGTTTTTCCTGAACCGGTTCGTCTTGTACAAGGCTGATTAAAAAGTGTTCCAGTTTCAGGATTAATTGCTCAGTGTGCTCAGCTCCCTGCTCAGGATGATACTCTGGTCGTCTGCTTAAATGCGTCAGGCTTACCACTTCGAGAACCCGGCTGATAGATAATTTTGAAATTGAATGACACAAGCAATTGCGCCCATCGGATTTGCCTTTGATTCCACTTGTTCATCAGGAAAAGGTACTGCAAACACTCATTGTCGGTGTAAACCGTTATCGGTTTATCCGCAATGTATAAGTAGTGTTTCTATTCCATAAACACTTCTGGTATTGCTAGGAGTTCTTTCTCATGAAACTCATAGTTGGGTTGTGCTGAATTCAATTTTTGGAAGTGGAATTCTACCGGGTGAAGTCTTTTACTCTGGAACAGGGATAAAATTCCTCGAAGTTCAAAGTCTCTGGTGTCGGTTTCAACTACCGTTTCTCGTTCTGGGTAAAGATGTGCCAGGATTGGAACTGTCGTAAACCGTTGTTTGAGTTTCTCAAATGCCACGTTCTGCTCTCTTCCCCAGCTGAAGTTTTGCTTGTCTCCTCTCTGTGTTTCCATTATTGGTTTACATATGTTCAGAAGGTTTTTAATGAATCTTGGATAGAAGTTTGCAAAACCAAGAAAAATCAGAACTTCTTTAAGAGACCTAGGTGCTTGCAATTTCCTTATGGAATCCACCTTCCTTAGGCTCATTGTTACCCGATCTGTTGCCACAAAGTACCTGTAATGGGGGCACCCTATAGTGAGGTCAACTCGAAGGTTGCAACCGCACCAAATACTCAAAGTAGAAGAGAAAGAAGAGGTTTATAATTCAAAAGAATCAAACGGTAAAACTTAATATAGTTAAGCTTGAAGCTTCACTCAATTTAGTTCTCTCGAGGAAAAGTTGATTGTCGAAGTAGAAGGCCAAACACTTAAACTTAAGTAGATATCAGATTTAAGGCTTTGACATTCACCAATACTCTGACATTGTGCGAGTACCCTGTCCTGCTCAGGGCTTGTCCGAGTTCTACCATCCATCAGGAATTATCCTTCCAGAGGTATCGGACCAACTCGGGTACACTTAACTCCGTCAATAGGGCATGAGTTTCTGCAATGCATCTCCAATACAACCGCAGGTGGAAAAGCTCTTCCTATCGAAGTCATACCAGTGGCTAACTGTTATGACAACAACCGGAGTCAATACCTAGGTGGTGGACTCACTGGCCCAGTGGTAGATTCGTCTATACAAGCTATGCAGTCCATCATTTAATCTACGCGACTCTCCTATGTGATAAATTGACATGCAAGCTCCTCGGGTGAGATGTAGCCGATGGTTGGCTAAGTGGGCGCTACCCCTAGCCAGCCTCTCGGGACATACTCTACCGCGATAAGACTCATACCTCTAGAGTCCAATAACAACCCATAATAATGCTTCAAATCAAGGGGAGAAGGTCCTGCCTGGTTACAGAGGTATCTGTCCCGAAAGTACCCTAGCCTCCTAGAACTACCCAAGTACCACTAGGAAGACTACCCTACTACCCGTAGGCTAAGATAGCCTCCTAGGTGCAGGAGAGACCATTTATTCGCGACCCCTATTTTTGCGGTTACCCATACTCCCCTTGTATATCCTGGGAACGACATTCAGTCAGACGGACGCCGACGACCTATATGGTGTTACAGCAGCCACTCCAAAACCTCTTCTGACTAGCAAACTAGCAACTTTGCAGCTGTCGGCCTAGCACGCGCTGTCCCACCGCTGGTGCCAGAGGGGTGTGTTAGCAAAACCGGCCCAAGTTCAATAGCATGTTCTGGCCACCTTTACTCAGATGTGGGGCCTCCTCACGCAGATGTGTGTGCCTCCATGAACATCTAAGAGCCCATACCATGTGAGGCAATCGACCTCTAAGTTCTAGGTTGACTTTGCCGGTGAAGGTAGGGTAACTTGGACTCCTCAGTCGGGTAACTGGAGTCCATTGCCATAATGACCAAATTCCCAAGGTAGGGTAACTTTGTCCTCTTATGCCATTAACCACTCCGGAAGTCCTCTAGTCGACCACAAAAGTCCTCTCAGAGCTCTGTTTAACATTCCCATAACTCTCTTGACCTTATACGAATGTTCTCCCGAAAGGTTACCCTGCCTAATAGAGTGCCCAAGGCTACTCACAATTTCCTAGACTTTGTCCTAGGTTAACCAGCCATTTGTATACGAGGTATACAAGCCCATATCATTTCTGGTTACCACTCGGCATACCATTTGTGCTCTGGTGGTAGTTATTGTAGCTACCTATCATAGAGTCGTTACAGTACTCTAGAAACTCAACCGCCTCCACATGAAACTCAGATTTCTTAATGGACACCACTGACTGGTATTCCATTAATCACGAGAGTACTTTCTTCACCCTAGCACCATTTTCCGCATGGGTCTTGGAGTAGATGAGGATGTTATCTAGATAAACCACTACCCCCTGGTCAAGAAATTCGCATAGTATTTTGCTCAGCATGCATTGGAAAGTGGCTGGAGCATTGACCAATCCAAACGGCATGACTTTGTACTCGTATATCCGTCCCGAGTTCTGAATGCTGTCTTCCATTTGTCACCCTTCTTAATCCTAATCAGGTGATTACCGTCTTTTAGGTCTAACTTTGTGCATATTGTGGCTCCACCAACTCGATCTGGTAACTCGCTCATCAAAGGTGGCAGGTATTTATTGCAAATTGTCAACTTATTGAGTTGTCAATAGTCCATACATAAACGTAATCAACCGTCCGGCTTTGATACAAGGAGGATTGGTGCTCCAGCTGGTGACTGACTATGGGTAACATTCCCTTGAGCCAACATTTCGTCGAGGTAAGTCTTCAGGGTGTTTAATTGGTATAGTGACATACGGCAAACTGGTCCCCAAGTAGGTTCAGATCCTTCCTTAAGGTCGACCGCGTGATCGAATGTTCATCTTGGAGGCATTTATTCTAACCCTTCTGGTTGAAACAAATGCTTAAATGGAGCATACTCCCGTGATCGTGTTTCCAACTCTCCCGGGTCCTTCTCTTCCAATCTTCCTATTCTCGCCACATACTGGCCCTTTGGATCATATGCGACTGTTTCCTCATCCTCAAATAGATCTTTTACGGCCTTGTCCTCCACATCGTCTCAACATGTGTTTTGTTCGAAAATGCATCTCTTGAGTTCATCTAAGTGTGAGATGTGGTGTTCATGGTACCACCATCCAAAAGGTATCATAAGATCAAAGATTCCTGTGGGTGCTATTTCTGCAGAAATGGGAGACCTGTGTCAAGTTCCGATCTCCAAAGTGAAGGGGGAGGGAAATCTGTTACCGCCTGATGAGCTCAAGAGTCCATCGAATCCGACTATTTTAATCGGTTTTTTTCAGACTTTGTATGGAATTTCAAGTTGTTCAACTAGTTTTTCGCCTAATAGGAAACAACTGGCACCTGAGTCAAGTAAAACATTAATGCGCGTGGGTTTGCCCTCAACATCTAACTGGGCAGGTCTTTCCGGACATGAATAGTGTTTTGGAGAACTCAGCATCGGCCTCTGAGAGTCGTCCGATTCTTCATGCTTGCTTTTTTAATTCATTGTCTCATTGACTGTCGAACCCTTTTGCTAGAGCGGCACCTCTCTCGGTCTCAGTGATAGTTTAAACGAGATAGTGAGTCTGAATACCCGATGTACCCTAGCTTTTCACTTCCGGTGTCATTTATCTATCCCCTACTGTGCAGCGTCCGCTTTTGCTAGGTTCCGGTCATTTTGGGCCATCTTGTCGCTTAAATCGAGGTAGACTAGTCTCATCTCTTTTTGCTAGCTTTCAGGTATGCAAAGTTGCAAATTATCTCACTTTTTTGCATCCTTCCTGGCCCTCCACGTCTCTTTATCATTCCTTGATCCGTACCCTAGTGTTTCCCTATTCCACTTCCCGTATTCCTGATGCGAACGAACTCAGTTGTCAACTTCCATGAACAATTACATCAAAACTGTGTTGTCTCAGTGTCTGGCTGGATTCTCTTTCTGCTTCTTATTACTTGGTTCCCCTACTTCCAATTTGCCTAATCGTTATTTCTCGAAGGTTCACCGACCCTGGGGTTCATTCGATATAGACTCTCCATTCTGGGTCCTTAGTCATAAGGTGTGCGCGCCGCATTGTTCTTTTTGAGTTTCAATTCCTGGAGTTAGGTCCTGACTATCTATCTGCCGTCGCCGGTGGTGCCTGAGAACTTTTATAGTGCCTCACTGTCATCCAGGTCCCATGCCTGTGGATGGTCTATTTTGTTCACTGACTGTGAACTTTCCCCCTGGCTTCGTTCAGCCACGACAGGTACTTGCTTTCATTGTTCTCAGATTAAATCGCATTTTCGTTTGTTCAACTCGTATCTTTTTTCACCGATCGTTGCGATGGTTTGTTCTTTTCGACAATGTTTCCAGAAGTGGTTTGTCATTCTACATCGTGTGCATCCCTTGTTATTTCTTCATCGGTCAATAACATCCTTAGGGATGGTGTCCTGAGCTTTATCCGAGTCTGTATGTGCTACCTCTTTCTGTGCGGTAATGTCTTCTCTTTGGACCACTTTTTCTCTGGAGACACCTTAGGCTTTCCCATATAGGTGGCTCGTTTCTCCTTCATATACATTTTGGGGGGTCTCGTATGTATTTTGGTCCAAGCCCAGTGTTCCGTTTTTCAACCTATTAAAATCCCCAAAGATTCGCCTTTTCCACGTCTTAGGCATTTCTCTTCTTCGTGATCCTCATATTGAATCATGTCATTTTTGAATCCTTCTAGCCATAATTGGTCATTAGGATAGATTTCGAACGATAGTCTTAGCAACCTAGCCTCCGGCATCTGAGCTTTAAGCATCTCCCTCTATGCTACCCCTTAGAGTCCAACCTTAATATTGTGGTTCTCTATTTGCAAAAGGAATTGTTGTATATCCCTATCATATTTTTCAAGTTTCATTAACTTGAGTGTTATCTCCGCCTCATGGGTAGGTAGGTGTAAATCATTCAGTTACTCGTTGTTCAAACATGAACCATCTATCATAACCGATCTCCATTTTGTAACCCAATTTCCCCGACATCTTTTTCTGGTAGGTATCTGTGAAACGGGCTACATCATCTCCCTCCATACGCCCCATGGCATATTTAATTTGATCCACCTCTACTGTGAATAGATGTTCGTTTCGCTCAAAATAATCTTGAACGGCCATCAGCCAGATTAGTATATCCTGGCCGGTCTTATTTTTGAAAATCCAAGGAGGATCAGTCGGCCTTTTCGTTACTAGCAATTGTTCTTGGGTGATTGCTTTTGCCAAGACGTCTACGACGTCTTCTTCCTCATCTTCTCTATCGGTATCTGATCCCGCTCATCCTTTGCCCTTTTCTTTGCAACTTGGGCCTCCTTTCGGATCCTGCTCTTCATCGGCATCGTCACCATTGTCTGAGTCGGGGTCTCCTGTCCCGTGCATAGTCGGTGGGGTTTCCGGCCTCCTCCATTTCCTCCTCCTTGTTCAGGAGTTGGATTTGACCGTTTACTCAGGATACCATCAGTATTCCATACAGGTTGTTCCCTATTATCAGTAACTACTGTAGAAGCTACTGACCTTTGAGCCGTTATGGCTCCCACTTGAGCTTTTAGCTCTATCATAATGTCATGAAGCCTGGCCATTTCTGCTTCATGTCGACCCTGTCACTCCCTCTTGGCTTCCTTATGATCCTCTTTGTATCGTTTCATTTCCAATTTGTAATTGGCATTGTCGTTTGCTCAGGCCTTCTTAACTTTAAGGATTTGGTCTCAAAGCTGCTTGTCCTGAAGTTGACTATGTGCCGCTTGTTCTTCTTGGCGTACTTGTTGAGTTTGGAACTCAGCTTGAACCCTTGCCACAATTTCTGCCTGAATAGCCTTCGATTCTTGGTCCACCAGTCCAATAGCTTGCTCAAACATTTCGAGCTCCTCCACTAGTACAGACTTACCCTGTTCCACCCTGTGTTGGAGCTTTCCTAACCTCTTCGCCTGTTCCTGTCCCTTGGCAGAAAGTCGTTCTATATTCAGGTATATAGCATTCTGGGATTCCGCCATTCGACTAAATCTTACCATAACGCCCCCAAGGTGGCCGGCAAATTGGTTTAACTCCTCCTTCAAGACAAAGGTGAGAGTGGGTGTTTTTGAAAGTCCTCAGACAAATCGTCCAATTGCCCAGCTTTCTGTTAAACTTAAGTCTATCGGACCCGGCATCTGGCTGGCACTATAGACAATGATCTCGTCTCCTCTTGTCATTATTGAGTTGTGGGTTTCTTCTGTCATGTTTGATGCTCGTGATGTGTCTGGTCAACGATACACCAGGAAGCTTTGTGGTGCTTAATTGCACAGGTTCGGAGGGTATCTGATGATGCTTATCAAATTGACTTAGGGTTAAGCCAGATAAGCAGAATTTGTTGGTTCTTGTCAGACGTAGGGTAGGGCACACAGTAGTCTTCGTACACCTGAGGAAGTTCTTCTATCGTTGCTAGATAGGTATCGATTAGTTGTTGAGAGGTAGGAAAAACGTAGAATCTTTTTGAAGGCCTTATTGGCTCGAAGGGAATTTCTGGTTGAGAGGATAGCTATTCCACAATGTCAAAGTAGATTTGTATATCGTCTCGGATCGTTTCTGAGAAAAGGGGAGTGTTTGGTCTTAGTTCGAAAAGGTAGTTGAAAAAGTCTTCTTCAATAATATAGTAAGCCTTGGTAACAAGGAGAACTATCAATATACTATTAGGCGGGAGCCTATCTGAAAGTCTTTCGAGATAACTCAGGCCAATAATCTTTATCTTAGACAGAAATTGTCTAGAAAGACTCAATGTTTTAACTACAGGTAGGTAGAGTGATAAAAGATTTTTCTAGGGTAAACTTTTTTATATTGATAAGATTCCTTCTCCATTCCTTGATGATATTCAAATAGCTCAGGAGGTACCACAATATTTATATGCCCCATCTGGGTGGTCCTGGGCTACATCTAGTTCTCATACTAACTAAGTGTCTGCTAACAAATTCCCGCTTCTTCTGAAAGTGTGAACACCATTTGACCCTGACAATTGTGTTATCTCACCTGACTTCCAAATCGCAACACTATGAGTTTTCCTGACGGTGCTCCAACACATTAGTCTATTCGTTACGATCCTTCTTCGTCAACATGGAATGGATTCTTGCTTACAACTGCATACGCAGAATGGTCTCCATGATCGAACCAACCAAGGGGCCAGCTTTATTATCGAACCTCTCAACATTGCAGTTGTTTCCAGCACTTGACAGCTGCAAGGCATAAGATAGACATGTCCCGACAATGACGCCAATGGCGATTATCTCTCAATAGTCATATCGTTATCATATGGTTTCGTTAGTATCTAAAGGATACTAGTGACATATGTGAGCACAAGCATGCTTGATTTCTCAAACTACTTTACCCCACAACATCATTCACTTCTGCTACTTTTATCGCGACAGCATGGAGTATAGAATGATTTTGCTTAACCATTGTCCGTAAAAACTCCCCTTACTTAATGAGCACCTTTGTGACTCCCGTCTTTAGTACTTAGTAACCTTATGCGACATTGACCGATTTGGCTCGAACCACTTGCATTAGCATGCCAAAGGTGTTCCCTCATATAACCTGCGAACGGGATCCAGTCAGACAGATGGCCGCGACGTATACCGGGTTACGAGAAGGGTTCTAATGACCATGTCTTTGGTGAGGGAACACAACTACAGGGTCATCAGCCATTGTAGCGCTGTTCCAACACTAGTGCGGCAGGGGTGTGTTGGCTTGTCCTTTTGAATTCAGAATCCTAATGTAGGGTAACCATAGGTCTTTATTCACTAGTGGAAGGCTGAGCCTTCCAGTATGCCTAACAGAAGATTTGCAGTTCTTCTTCACTAACTGTGTACTTTGGCTGTTGGAAAGACTGGGCATTTGGGACAACGAGTGGTGGCACTCTTAGAATTACCGCTAGAGGGTCGGCAATGGGCTGATATGGATTGTGTGAAAGGGGCTCTGAATGGAGAATTGTTGGTGGAATACGGGAACGGGCAGGCATTGTGTTACACACACAAGAATAGCTCACCTATATTAGTACGAGATATAGAGCTTCATCAAAGATGACTGTGTATCTGATCCCTAAAGCTCGCTAGAAGTCGGACGAACCCGGAGGCATCCATGGTAGCTACTCAGGTAACCGGAAGAGTTTACGTTCCTTGAAGTAATTCCCTGATTGGAACGATAATATGTTTGAACTCTATCATATATCCGGTACAGCAGCATATATATGCATGCTGCTTTGAAAGATAGCCATCCGAACTGATCACTCAGTATTTCATGAGCACTATTGGTATGTTTGCGTATGCACTGCATATACTAAATCATAGTTCATTAGGATGAAGAGATCGAAGACTATCTACTGGTGGAGTAGAAACACCCCCAGATAAATTAGTAATCAGAAAACTCTTTGAGTTCAAGCAGGGCAATTACTTTCAGGGTCAAACAGTGTTTGCACTTTCCTGAACAAAGTTGAAGGACCAAAAGATACATAAGTCCTTAACAAAGGAAAGTACCGCAAACTTTAGTATAAATAGAAGGGCTCTCCCCTGGTGTTTGAGGAGGAATCAAGCAACGGAGAAGAGACCTTAACAATATAACAAGTTATTAAGACATCTTCTAAGGTTCGAGAGACTTTAAAACTTTCCAATTATTTTATCAAGCCTTCCTGACATATCTCCATACTCTCAAACCACGGCCTAGTTAGCTCAATATCTCTTTGAGTTAGCTACCCCATAACACATTGGTATGAATAAGCTGGTATTAACTGAGGTACCTTGGCTGCTCTCGGCTGTTTGCTGTTTGATTTCAGCATACCGGTTGGTGTTTGTAATGATTTGGGCTAATATATAATTTTCAAAAAACCAGGTTGAAGAGGGCAAGCGGTTCCGGCTCACTGGTGAATTCGGATGGAAGAATTAGACTTGCTAGATGTGCCATAACTAAGCTTTCGTATCCCTCAAATTCTGGGGGTTCAGGTAAGCTTTCCAGGATATTCGCATTCTCGGCCGACATCTGCTTAGCTTTCCCCTCTGTCTTCTTTCGTGCACCCTTCACCCTTTTTTGCCTGCTATACATAACTCAGTTATCATAGTTTCCGGCTATGAGCTATCGATTTCACAGTGCAACAGAACTTACCGAAGTCTCTTGAGTTGGTTTACTTGCAGGAGGCCGTTTGCTGCTTCCATTTGGTACTGTTGTTAGGTTTATTTCTCCCTTGCTGAGCGCTGGCCGGTATGCTGAATCTATTTTGATCGATTTAATTGGAACCACGATTATAGATAATCGTATACCGTAAGAACTCGAATAGAAGAAACATGTGCTAGGACGTTGTAGTTGCCTCTCCTAGTAAGGCGCGGTGTATATTCCTTTTATTTTGTCTCAACTGAGGGCTGAGTTTGCAGTGTTTTCCCCTCGCGTAGCTGAGAAGGGGAATTCCAACGTCCTAGCACATGTTTCTTCTATTTGAGTTTTTACGGTACCGTAAAATCTGGAATAATTGGCCCTCACGCTAGTATGTTGACTTAAGGTGTGTCTCGCCAAGATTCATACAGTTGTTTAAGTTTTTCCTCTTTCTATTTCGCCACCCCAATCACAGCAGTCATATCAAGAGCTAGCATTGAGACTCAGAGAAGTGAACCCCAGTTTTCAGTGTTGAGACACTCATTTCCTTTCAAAATAGGGGCTCACAGCCACCAAATGAGGACTATGCTTCAAGTAATTCATTCCCCCTTCTCAGCAGAACAATTAAATTCACACATAACCCCTTTGCCAGTCTACCGGCTACAGAGTAGTGAAAAGAGAACAATGAAAACAATAGTCACTACAAGGTTAATAAAAGCGAAAGATGGAGAAAGAAGGATAAAGAAGGCATTAAAAATCCAAGAGATGCGCCAGCCTGTATTAAAAAAGATGAGAGGAAAAAAGCTAGGTAGAACGAAAGAGCATCCGTAGAAAATTACAGTTTCGTAGGAATCGATACAACATTAGTTAATTAAACAAGCCCGCCGTTTAAACATTACCTATTCCGCAAGTTTCGTTAGCCTTCTTCCCTCGCGAGAGAAAGTGACTCATTGGGGGTAGGAGGAACATACCGAGAACAACCATGAATCTCAGTCTAGCATCTTTATCCACATCCCCTCCGATCATCCCCTCTTCTAGTATCAAACTACTACTCTTCCATCCCTATGTTAACCGTCAGAATCGGTATTGCAATAGTTAAAGGGTATCATACATACCCAGCTTTGCGAGAAATTAAAACTATCCGGCCCAGAAGAAAACATACTCAAGACTTTGCCCTTTCTGCTGGGACTAAATATCTTGAAGTACGTCTGAATCATAGGCCTAGAATCAACGTAATACGGAATCGCCGGCACACCAACCTCCGAAGACGAAGGCTGAGGCATAGCAGACCTTGTAGCGCTGGTATTGGCGCCAGGTCTCCCCGGAACATTCCCGTCGGTAAAGGTAGATGTCGTAACATCTCCATCGGTGGTAACAGTCACGTCCCCAAGGTCCTCGGCCGAATGGTTCGTATTGCGAGTATGCAACTCAAGAGTGCCAATCCTCTCGTCCACGGTAATAACCTGACCAACAGTTTCGGAGTCTCGTGAAGTGGATGAGCTACCGTGACTTCCACCCGCAGTCTCCCTGTCTTTGGCTCGGTGGAGATAGACACCGAGTTGGACGTTCTTGCTACGAACTTTCTGGATATAAATGTTCCAGTGACTTCCTGCATAAAATACCGTCTTCGAGTATACTCTCTTCTTTTCTTTCAGACTTCTGACGCTCTTAAACTCTGCCGAGAATCTGAACGGTGGAAACTCAGAGTACCTTAGCTCTTCGAGCGGGAGAGACGAGTCCCTATCTTCGTCACCACCGGTCCGCTCCGCGCCTGTCTGACCTTCAGAAGCCCTAGAAGTAGAAGCCCTATGTGCCGGATGGGAAACGACAAGGTGCTGAGGGGTATCCTGACAATCTCCAATAACTGTGGTTGTATCCTCAGTAGGAATATAATACTTGCGCTTAGTCTGGCGCCCGCGTATGGTAGTTGGCGTATCAGGCCCATCATCCCCGTCATCCTGTCGCGTAGGAGTAACTCGTCCGGATCCCGATTCGCCTAGCTTCTCGCCAAACCTCGGAGTCGGCAATCTCTGGGAGCTCTTTCTTCCTAGAGGAGTGGGCTGGCGTACGGTCTCCGTCTCGGTAATGCCAAGATCAGGGCTATTCAACGGAACGTTCATAACCTTTTGTCTCAACCGCGTCTGGTTCCAGAAAGCTTCTCTGACAGTGTCCTGAGTAACGGTGCTTCTTCCGAGAGCATCTCGGTCCATCTCGATCTTTTGCAACTCCTCGAATGACATATGGATATAGTAGATGCCATTTTCCAAGAGCTCTCTCAGGGGCTTAACGTCAGTCTCCTCGTCATCGAAAGCTGAAACCCCATCCGCATCGTAATCCTCGTCATCCAAAGAACATCCCTCATTAGTTGCGCGATTATACGAGAAAGAATGGCAAATCCGCCAGTCAATCATCTCCTTCACGAAGCAGTATCTCAACCACTCGCTAGGAACGTAGAACCCATCATATCCAATGATCTCAGCCGCAACCTCGCCACTGATCCCCTCCCACTCCTCAAAATTCATCTCCCACCCATCCCGGTATAGCATAGCCTTGGCACTCTCCATTAGTCTATCTGTGAGCGGACCGTAATAGCTATTTGTGACGAATCTAACAACGGTAGAGATATTACTTGTTTTGAGGTTTCTGAGTAAGGAGCTGACACAAGATTCCGCAAGGTCCTGGAGATCTAAATAGCTCGCCGCGGCCAACAATGGGAGCGCGTGACGGTCCTCCTCAGACCTGTCAACGTGGCCGTACAACCTTCCCAGGGCGAGCTCAAACGCATGTTGAGTGATATTAGGGTCCGATGGAGATAGTGAGATCTCTGATGAGGTAGATTCTAGCCAAGGTCCTCCATTGAAACAGGATGAGAAGAAAGGTGACCGGTCGAGAATAAGTCGATGCAGACAATATCGAGAGCCGAAAGCGATGATAGTGACATCGCTGCAAGCCCCTTCCAAGAAACCACGAGTGTAGAGGAAGTCCTCCAACTTGACCGAATCGGAACCTATCATCACGTTAGCTAAACCTTCCTACAGAGCGAAGGGGGGAAAGGCCACGTTAGGGCTGAAAGGTTGACTACCTCGATAACTGTAACTCCTACCATTCTGGCCAAACGTAGTCTGCGGGGTGGATGTCGCAGAGAGTCTCGAGAAGGTATTCGGCGCGGCAGCCTTGTCCAAGTGACTCACGGGAGTTGTGGGATCGTCCACCTCCTTCACCGCAGGATCAGAACCAGTCCCACGGCTGCTACTTCCACTCGAACCCCCAGCCACAACGACTGCCTTCACGTTCGAGCTCGCAATGGCCAGAGCACTCCCACTTCCGCCACTATAACTTAGAGATCGAGAAGTGAACGAGTGGAGTCGAGCACCGGCATTGCTGTATGGAACCGCCAACAGAGGGGACGCGGGGGATCCGATCCCGGGATTATTAAAGATGGATTGTGAAGAGTGGTTGAAAAGTGGAGCTGATGGCGGGGATGTGGGCGAAATAGGAGAGGTAACCGGTGATAACCTGAGGCCTCCCACCGAGTTTTGTAAACTACTAATGCCTCCACTGCCGCTGCTACCATTACCCCCATTATTTCCATTCCCACTGCTATTACCGTTATCGCTCGCCGTCATATTGTAGGAACTCGTTTGTTGGAGGCTCGCTCCGCTGCAGCACCTGACCTGCCTCGCGCTGGCAGACTCAAGGACAAAGGATGCGGCGGAAGGGGGGGTCTAGATCGATAAACACAGAAGACCAATGCAGGAGAAAGGTGATACAGAAGGGGAAATGATGGGAGCGCGAAAGCGGACGTGTAACGGTAGAAACGGAAAGAGAGCGAGAAGTGGTTGAGGTTGCAATACCGTGTAGGGGGGGGGGCTTGCTTGAAGCTACAATAATTATCCGTTGACCGGGCAAGACAGAACAAGGGGTCAGATAAATAGTCAAATCGGCTACGGTACCGGTACCAGTATGTTTTATCCTCCCCGTCTTGTTAAAAATAAAAAAAATAGTAATAACGATAATAACAAAAAAGAATAGTTATCCGTTGAACGAGTGCCCCGGAATTGAGAATAAGAAGAAAAAAGCACTGATCAATGGAGGACCCCGGGGATGGACGGTGCTTCGCTTGCTCTTGCGTGCTTTTTTTTCTTCGATCGAGGGGAAAAAAAGAAAGAGCCTCGCAGCCGTCGGAGCCTGGCCAGAGGAGGCAGAGAGGAGTAATCAGACAAAAATATGGACAATTTAGTGCAGACAAGTACCGTATTATCTCAAGTTATACATTATTTTGCCAAGACCGGGCGTTGCTTAAGTTGGGTGGTGCCCGGAGCCTGAAATAGGTCCCTTATTTGCCCCAGTAAACATAATAACAAAGGGGTGGATTG
>Ga0307509_10006525_pt1 | contig 15643 bp, 12 predicted proteins | sample 10_EM_MG_FD_202245 | JGI IMG/M metagenome (GOLD analysis project Ga0307509, IMG submission 202245) | Populus trichocarpa ectomycorrhiza microbial communities from riparian zone in the Pacific Northwest, United States - 10_EM | ecosystem: Host-associated > Plants > Roots > Unclassified | place...
GACGACTATGCGCGCAGCGTCCCGCTCGGCGCCAAGCTCGACGGCGATGCGCTGCGCTCGGCGCGCCACCGCCTCGCCTGCGCGATCGCGGCGCTCGACGAGGTGCGCAAGTTCGCGCCGCCCGGCGCGGTCGAGGTGCCGGCGAACGCGTTCACCACGTCGCTCGGGCGCGCGATCTGGGACAAGGAGCCGGGGCGGTTCCGCCTGATCCGGCTCGACGCCGCGCGGGCGGCGTACGCCGAGGCGGCCGGGCGTCTGTGAGGTCGGCGACCGGAACGGCCAGCGCGCTCGACACCGGCACCTGGCGCTGGGAGCGCTCGTGCGCGACCTGGACCTTCGAGCTCGCGTTGCCACCCGGTGGTTCGCCGGCCGAGGCGATCGCAGCGTGCGCGCGCGGGCTGCTCGCCGCGCTGCCCGGCTTCGCGGCGCCGGCCGTCGCGGACTGGACCACGGCGTCCGGCGGCGACGCGGCGGTCGTCCAGGCGCGCGGCACCGCGATCGACGACGCCCGCGTGGCCGAGACCCTGCACGCGCACCCCGACCTGATCGCCCTCGCGCTCGACCTCGACCTCCAGGTCGTCGCGCCCGATGGCGTCACCGAGGCCATCGTCGAGGACGGCGCGGTCCTGCACGTCGAGCTCGAGGACGCGCAGCTCGTGCTGTGGCTGTCCCTGAACGTCGACCTCTACGCGCGGCGCAGCTTCGGGGTGAACCGCGACAACGCTCAGCTCGCGCGGCACAACGCCCCGCGGCTCACCGCGTTCCTGGCCCGGCTCGTCGACGCCACCGGCGCGCGGCTGCACAGCGTCGACGCGGCGAGCTACGGCGATCAGGCCACGCTCCGCGGCTTCCTCTGACCGCCTTCCACGCGCCGCGCCGCAGTCCCGAGCGCGCCGACCAGGGTTATTTTGCAATAGCGCAGGAGACGCAGGTCCCCCAGGGACATGTGACAGGTGCCCCGCACCGCCAGGCGTCGCGCGCAACCGCGTAGTCCACCAGGAACGCCCGGTTGCGCTGCAGCGCCTCGATCCGGGCCCACTTGCTGCGAGCGGCGACGCGTGGTCGCAGGTTGCGCCGTGGCTCGTGGCTGGTGGGTCGCTTCCACCAGGGTTGTCGCAGGACGGCACGCCGTCCGTAGACACGCCCGCCGGTCTGCTGGCGCTCGGCGGCGAGTGACTCTTCCACGCTGGCCACGCGCTGGCGCAGATCTTCGAGCACCCCGGCTTCGGGTCCGAGCGGACCCGATCTACCAATCCGTCTTTAACAGGGTTGGTGGCGGTGTAGACGAGCTTGTCTATGACGTCGTCGCGACCGACCAGCCGTACGACACAAAGGTCACCGCCGCTCGTCGGCGACCGGTGGTTCGGCATCGCGCACGGCACCGCGCCAGCATTTTGTGGAAATGCTCGGTGAACTCGGGCCCCGACCATGGCGATCGTAGATCACGGTGTGTGGCGGTTCGACATCGCGCACGGCAGCAGCACTTCGAACTGACATCGTCGCGCCACCTCGAGCAGGCAGTTCGCCCCGCGGCGATTGCCGCATGAACGGCTTCCCCTGCCCGCTGGACAGGACGTATAGATCTGGCCTTGCAGCAGGTGGAGTCGAGATGATACGTTTGTCGCTGTCTTGTATTGTGGTGGTGACCACCGTCGTCGTGGGTGGCTGTGGTGTCAACACGGAATATGTACCCCAGACCCCCGGCGTGGCCGCGTTGGGCATGGAGCGAGGAGCGGCCGGCGTGTACAAGAACGGTGCGTTCACCAAATTGACCGACGGCGTTCCGGCGGTGCTCGGGTGCTCGGCGCCGGCCGCTGCTGCAGCCGCCACGGCGGAGCACCATCGTCGGCGCAACAATGTCTATAACTGGATCGGGGTGGGCGGTGCCGTGCTGGTCGATATTCCGTTTCTTTTTGGGGGCGGTGCGCTGTCGCTCGTCGGGGCCGGGGTCGGCGTGGTCATCCTCGGAGTGTTCACTGCGCCTGCGACGAATGCAGAGCGCGCATCGGTCGCGTTCACCGTCGACGCGATCAATCTCCACAACGACACGGCGACGTGTCTCGGTGCGACCGCTCCGGCCAAGGGAAGCCAGCCATGATGGCGCGATCCGTAGCTCTGTGTACCATGCTGTCGCTGATGATCGGCTGTGCGAGCTATCAGTCTCAGTACACCCGACAGCGAGTATCGCGCGATGAGCTGGTGTGGCGCTACGACGACGGTCTGCAGGTCACGCGGGATGGGAAGGTCGTAGCCGAGGCCGGACGCTGGGAGGGCCTGGGCGCTGCGCTCGCCTGCGTACCAGAAGCCCGCGACCGGGCCAACGCTGCGACCGCGCGACACCGCTGGGGAACCATCGCGCTGTGGGCCGGGCCGGCCACCGTGGTCGTCGGCACGGCTGCTGGCATTGCGCTCATCGACGCCGATCGTTCGACTGAGGACGCGGGAGCCGTGGTGGCGCTGAGCAGCTTGGCGGTCGGTCTCGCCGCCGTTCTGCTCGGGGTCCACGGGCGCGTCACCGCGGTTCCCCGCGGCATCGACGCGGTGAACCTGTACAATGACCGCATCGCGTCTGGCTCCCCCTGCACGCAGTGACGAGGACCCGCCCGCGACGTGGTAGGGGTGCACGCGACGTGGCGCCCCGGTGGAGGCGCCCCAGGTGACCTCGCTATCGGGGAGAGTGGCGTCAATACAGTGCTTCAGTCGATGTTCCGCAGCACTTTCGTGCGGCAAACTGGGAGGTCGCGTGGCCCGTGGTCGATCCCAGCAGCCAGCCGATCGTCCCCGCATAGAGCAGCGATCCGGCGGTCGACCACCAGCCCGCCAGCGCGCCGAGGATCATGCCGGCGTAGAGCGCCATTCCGGTCGCGCATTGCGGGCAGTACACCTTCTCGCATGTCGGACAGCGATGCCACAGGCGCACCAGACTCACCCGGCTGCCGTGGACCGTCTTGCACGTGCTGCAGGTGTATCCGGCGTGGTTGCTCGAGGTGTACCAGCCGACGATGCGCGCGATCGGACCGACGTAGGCGATCTCGGTGAGCGCGCTCGCCTTGAGCGTGATTCCGAAGCTGGCGAAGTCGGCCTTGTCCCACAACTTCTTGGTGGCGAGCGCGTCCTCGAACGTGTCGAGCATCGCTGTGCGGCCCGGGACGAGGGTATCGTCCTCGGCGACGACGCGCTGATAGCCGGGCTGCACGAACTGTCGCCACAGCGTCGCGGCGTCCGCGTAGGTGATCGGCAGCAGCGAGTTGTCGATCCCGAGACACGAGCCGACGATCTTCCAGCCGAACTGCACATCATCGCCCTCCAGGGCGGAGACGATCTTGGCCGTGGCGGCGCGCCCCTGGGTGTACTTGGCGACCTCCGCCGCGACCCCGGCGACCCCGCGGGCGGCGATCTCTTCGGCCCATTCCTTGGCAATGCCCTGGCGCCGGATCTCGACTATCAGATCATCCGTGGATGTCACGCCTGACTGCTGCACGGCGGTGAACGCATCCGTCAGGCGCTTCTGCCTGTCCAGCACTGCCGCGAACCCGAGCGCCGGTGTGTAGGAAAATGTCAATAGCGTGAACAGCGCGGAGCCCTGATTGTAGTACGGGCGCTCGCCGTCCTTGTAGGCCTGGAACCTCGCGACGTGCATGATGCCGAGCATCAGCGACGTGGCGAGGAATCGCTTCTTGTCGAGGATATGGTCCAGGATGTAGGCCGTCTCGAACACACGAGACTTGACGAGCCCCGGCTTGGTCACGACCTTGGTCGTGCCGAGCAGCGACACGATATCCTTGTGGCGATAGGTGAGCGCGAACGACTGTCTGAGCTCGGCGAGGGTCTGGCGGAACGCCGCCGCGGTGGCCAGGATCGCCGGACCGAGCGCGGTCTTGAAGGCACCCGCTGAATTGCAGCCCGTGATGGTCTGGCTCGTCGCTGCGATCGGGTTCGCGAACAGCTCGTCGATGATGCTGTCGTCGTCCAGATCGCGATCGCGGTCCCCGATCACGTTGTTGAACAGCTCGAGCATGGACACGAACCGCACCGTGCCCTCTGCGACTGAGTGCTTGTCGAAGTCCTCTTTGTAGGCCCTGAAGTGCGCGACCAGCTTGGCGTAGACCGCATCGTTCGTCTTGGCGAGCGCGTAGAGGCTGGTCCCACCCATCGGTAGATCGAGCGCGGCGTCGCGATCCGTGCCCTTGTACGAGAACGTCATCTTCCAGCCATAGCGGCTGCGCGCAGCGGCGCGAAGAGGACATTCGGTCCGGCGTTGGACGTCGCGCGGTCACACGGCGCGGTGGTGGGGGTTCGGCTCAACCCAGCCCTATTGCCGGAACGACGGTCACAGCAGCGCTGCGATACCGAGCCCGATGGCGAACAGCGACGGAACCGCCAGGCTGATCGCGAGCACCGGCGATCGCACGCCGCGCGAGCGCTTCGGGGCCCGGCGGTCCACGAGCGTGCGCGCGGCCGACGACCGCCAGTCGTACACGAACGCGGCGGACAGCACCGTCGGTCGATACACCGGCCGCGCGCTTGCGGGGGAAGCCCGGGAGCCGGGCGTTTCATTGGGACTGCAGCGCTGTGATCTCGTCTGGAGACAGCGCGCGGTTGTAGATCCGGACATCGTCGATCTCGCCGTGGAGCGGGGATTCGATTTTGGCACCCGGATCATCGATGTCGCTGCCGATGTCGATGTCGGCACTGTCGAACAGGATCGAAACGTTTTCGGTGACGGCCACGCGTGTGCCGTCGACGTAGGTGGCTTTCCTCGAGCCGTCCCACCACAGCGCGAGGTGGTACCAACGCGAGGTGCCTAGCGTGCCGCCGTTCAGGCCATCGCCGTTCGTGCCGTCGTCATTCGAGTAAAACAGCAGTGAACCGTCGACCCTGATGCATGCCTGCCAGGAGTTGTCGCCGAACGCTTGGTAGCTCTTGTTGATGACACAAGCGGAGGGAGCGGAGTCGGCACGCTTGATCCAGGCCGTGATGGTGAACCCGTGCGTGTCCTCGAGCTCCTGTGTGGACGGCACGTGAAACAGGTCATCGATGCCGTCGAACATGTACGCCCCGCCGATCCGTCCGTTCGCATCGAACGTGGGGCAGCGCCCGGCGGCGCACGTGCCGCCGTGGTCGTGTCCGCTCGCGTCGACAACCGCGCCGGTGGTGGTGATAGCTTGGTCCATGGGATACCAGGCGACGAGGCCGTCGATCGGGAGGGCGCTGGCATCGACTCTCCCGTCGCCGGCATCGAGCCCCCCGTCACCGGCATCGACGTCCCTGCCACCGGCATCGACGCCCCCGTCCCCGGCATTGTTCCCGAAAACGAAGTGGCCGCACGACGCGACCAGCAAGCTGGCGAGCGAGGTCGCCCAGCGACTGGGCGACCACAGGTATCGCTTCACGCTGGGAGGCGCATCCGTGCGCAGGCCCTCGAACTCCATGGTGCTCATCATCCTCCTCTGTGTCTCCATCGCCCGTGCGTCTTCCAGACCCGCTCCGTGCAGCCGGGTTCCCAGGAGCACGGAGATCGGCCCAAAGCTGGGCACGTCGTCGAAGATCCCGAAGCCCTCGAGCGAGACCTTGAATGCGCCCGTGAACCAGTAGCACGCGCGGAGATCGAACCCGGGCCGCAGCGCGCCGGTCGTTCCCATCCGTTCGCTCCACAAGCCCGCGGTGACGCCGGCGCCGGCAGCGAGCCACAGCGCATCCGACCTTCTTCGAACAGCTGATCCGCCTTGGCATTCCGCTCGTCCACGGCATCGTGGGCTGGCTCGGCGTGCACGCAGCGTGCTGCCACGAGGCCGGCCGCGATGACCTGCTGTGCCGCGAGCGCCCTCATTCGCGGGCGACGATCGCTCGGCCCGGCACGAGCGTCAACCCTACTGCGCCGATCGGTGATCGCGCACGTGGGCTGCGACAACACGGTGGCTTCGCGACGTCAGGCACACAACACTTGGCGCACAAAGAGACACCGCTGATCGCGTCAGGGACTCACACGGCACCCGGCAGTGACCGAGACGGCCACAACGCACAGGCCGCGTCGAGCCCCGGACGCTGTCGCTTCGATCAGATCTACGTCGGCGGCTTGATCTGGTTGTCACCGACCGTGGTATCGGCGGCGAGGTACTGCGCCTTGATCTGGCGAGCTGGTAGGTGTAGGTCTTGGCGGCTGTGGGCCGCGGAGCCAGGCCATACCACGAGTCAGAACAGAGATTTGTATTTCGCCGATCCGTTGGGGTTCTTCCCCGCAGGAAGGATGATGAAGCCCGGGTCCTGCAGGTTGAAATACGCCTCGTAGGCGATGTGCGCGGCGTTCGTCTGCAGGAACGAGAAGATGTTCTGGATGAACAGCGGATCGTCGGCGCCACCGCCGCCGCCGCCGTCGTTCGACAAGCCCCACTCGGGCAGCGACAGCGGCTTGCCGTGCGCCTGGGCGAACGCCAGCCAGCTACCGATCCCACGCGGCCCGCCGTTCTGCGTAGCGTCGTAATCGCCGTCCCACGCCGACTGCGTCGGATAGGCGGGCCAGGCGTCGTAGAAGTCGACGCCGATGACGTCGACCCAGGCGTCGCCCGGGTAGGCGTCGGCCACCGAGCCGGTCATGTGCGAGTCCTTGGTCATGTTCCAGTCGAGGCGCACGCCTGGCGCCGTCGAGCGCAGCGCGGTCGCTTGCTTGCGGAAGCAGTTGATGTAGCTCTGTGCGTCGCTGCCGATGCTCCAGGCGTACCAGTCGCCGTTGGCTTCCCAGCCCAGGCGCACGAAGGCGTCGCCGCGACCGAGCGACACCAGCTTGCTGCCGATGTCCTTGTAGTATTGATCGTAAGCGCCGGTCGCGCAGGTGGCGAAGCTGCCGCTCTTGTCCTCGGGCAGCATCGCGATGCCGATGGATAGCGTGCCGGCGCGGCCATTGAACGCGCTGACGGCGCCATAGATGTCGGGGTTACGGATCTCGGTCCAGTTGCTGCGGTTAGGCCAGGTCTCGAAGATGTCGAGATCGCGCCCGCGCCAGGTTTCGAAGGCGGCGAGATCGTCGGTGCTCGCGCCCGAGCGCCAGGGCAATCCTGATTCGGGGCCGCCGCTGCCGCCGCCGTCGCCGCCGCCGCCGCCGCCATTGTCGACGACCAAGGCGCGCTCGCCGGCGTCGGCCTCGCTGGTGAATGATGTGCCCGCGGGGCTGTTCCACGCGTGCGCGCTGAGGCTGATGGGGCCGTCGGCCAGCTGCGTGGTGTCGAACGCAGCGCTGGCGCTCCGGTGATCGTCGGCCACCTGGGCACGCACGACCATCGTGCCGCCCTGGAAGAACTCGACGTTGACGAGGTTCGTGCCGGTGACCGCCAGCGTCGCCGTGCCTGACAGCGTCGCGTGGTCGGCAGGCGCGCTCCAGCCGACCGTGACCGTGCCGACCGCGACCGTATTGTCGACGACCAAGGCGCGCTCGCCGGCGTCGGCCTCGCTGGTGAATGGCGTGCCCGCGGGGCTGTTCCACGCGTGCGCGCGGAGGCTGATGGGCCCGTCGGCCAGCTGCGTGGTGTCGAACGCAGCGCTGGCGCTCCGGTGATCGTCGGCCACCTGGGCGCGCACGACCATCGTGCCGCCCTGGAAGAACTCGACGTTGACGAGGTTCGTGCCGGTGACCGCCAGCGTCGCCGTGCCTGACAGCGTCGCGTGGTCGGCAGGCGCGCTCCAGCCGACCGTGACCGTGCCGGTCAGCGCGGTGTCAGCGTAGCGCTGTTCGACTCCACCGCAGCCGGCGAAGGCAACCAGCAGTGAGGTACAGCCAGAGGCGAAGAGTGCAGATCTATACGCAAAAATGGAATGTCGGCGAATTGAAAACATGCAGTGTGGTCTCCTGGTGAGATTGCGCCTGAGTGGCGCGCGGTCGCGATCCGCCGTGTGGGCTATCGCGATCGTTTTGAGTCATTACGGTTGATGGACGGAGGTCCACCCCACCCCCATGACGCGAGCGAGCCCCGGGCGGGGTCGCTGCCTTCACGATGGTGACGCGTTCATATCCCTTGACCTTTGCGAGTTGGATGCCCGCGATGCGGATGTTCGGGCTTCGCTGCAACGCGGGTGCCAGTCGGCGCGACGCTCTGGCGCAGGTGCGTCGTTGCGTAACTCATGGCAGGTCTGGACGATGTCGGCGAGGTCCCCCATGAGCGAACGCATCACCAACACCTCGCGGGACATCCGCCCTGTCTCGGCCAACGTCGGTGCGCGCCATCGTGCTCGGGGCGGGCCGGTGTCCCGCCCTGGCAGCCGGCGTGTCCCGGGACACGCGAGATGCTCGCCTTCGCCACCAAGCGATCAACACGCCAGGCACCGCTGACTGCGCGCCTGTCGTCACGGCCGGGGCGGTTCGTGCGTCGCCCAGCGAGTGAGCTCCCACGCTTACGCTCGCGGCTCCTCCCGGCTACGCCAAGGGCAGGCTGGCACCGTTGTCACCGGCCCGAGCTGCCGCCGTGAGAGATGAACGGCAGGGGCGCGCCGACAACCGGTCAGTATTCTCCGTAGTGGCCTTTCACAGAGCTCAATAACTTCGCGGTATCGTATCCGACGCCGTCCTTGAAGACGATCTCGACGTTTTCAATATCCGTGATGTGGGCAACCGGATCTCCTTTCATCACCACGAGATCGGCATTCTTTCCGACCGCGATCGATCCGATGTGGTCCTGCCGCCCGAGATACGTCGCACCATTCAGCGTCGCGATCCGGATCGCCTGCACCGGCGCAAACCCGCCGTCTACCAGCAGTTCGATCTCGCGGTGATCACCAAAGCCGGGAATCACACCGCCAACCCCCACTGGATCGGACCCCGCCAGCAGGAGCCCACCTGCCGCGACGAACGCCCGCTCGAGCTCCATCTCTCGTCGCATCGCCTGAACAGAGCGCGCCTGGGCTTCCTTGCTCGTCGCTCGATTGCGGTCGTACATGTACGCTTCTCGCACGGGCGGCGACATCGCTTGCAGCGCCGCCGGGGACAGCCGCCGCCGGCCATCGCTGGACGTGTCGGTGCCCGGCAGCTTCGCCGCGCGAATCGGCAAGGTTGACGTGATCGCGACGTGATGCTTGACCAGCAGCGCGATCAGCCGCTGCGCGTCGGCGCCGTCCGGCGGCATGTGCTCGTGGGTGTAGTCGCCTCCGCTCTTGCTGCAGGTGTCGGGCTTCTTGTCGGGGTCGAGCTGCGTATTGGCGAGAAACCCGTGTTCCAGATTGTCGATGCCGAGCTCCACCGCTTCGGGATACGTCACCGAGCACAGATGGCCCGTCACCTTCAGGCCATGTTTGTGCGCCTCCTGGACGGCGGCACCCAGCTCGTCACGTGTGATGTCCGCATAGGCCTTGAACGAGGTCACGCCACGATCCGCCCAGTACGCCACGGTCTGACGTGCGTCCTCTGGCCCGGTGAGTTGCTGGAGCTGGAGGTTGGGCGAGCCCGGTCCGTTCAAGTAGGGGCCGGTGACGTCGATGTGGGGACCAGGAAGGATGCCGTTCTCGATCGTGCGCTTGAGGTTCAAATCCGTGTACGGCTCGATGCTGCCCGCGGTGCGGAGGGTCGTGACGCCGTTCGCGAGATACATGCGTGTTGCCGAGAACGTCATCTGATGAAACAGGGCCGGAGCTTCGAACGTCGAGTCCGCCGCCATGTTCGGCAGCGCCATGTAGAATAGATGGTTGTGCATGCCGACGACCCCTGGCATCACGGAGTGGCCGCGCAGGTCTAGGATCGTGGTGCCGTCCCGCGGCGATTCGTCCGCGCCGGCCACGATTGCCGTGATCAGCCCACCTTCGATGTGGATGTTCTGATCGATCTTCGAGGGCGCGCCGGTGCCATCGACGACCTCGACGTGCTCGAGGACCACCTTGGCTGTGTTGACGCGGAGATAGTTTCGGACCTGTGGTCCGAGCGCGTCGATGCGCTGCGCCTCGGCGATACTCGAGGATGCCGTTGTCGCCGCACACACGAAAAGCCAGACGCGCAGTCGACAGGGCGTAGATTCAGGGGGGCTGTTCGGGCGGGCCGCGATATCGGGCATCTTCGCAATGTGCCGCGATATGGAGTCGAGAGGTTTCCGCATTGCTCCATGCTGTACCATGGCGATCGACGATGACGCTGCTGATGAACGTGCGGGCACTGCCCCGTGCTGCATGTAATTGCCTGCCATTGCCAGGTCCAGATATGCTCCCGACGCCGGCGACGCCAGCGACACCGCGTACTCGGCCGGCTGTCGCGCCTCGTGCTCAATCCGGAGCCACGATGGCTCGCGGTGAGCGTCACCCCGACGTGCCAGGACGGCCACGGCGGTGAGCCGGGGGCGGTATCCAGGGCACTGCGCCCCACGCGCGCGTGATCGGTTCGATGTCCGCAGCTCCGCACCACGAGCCTCCGCGAAGTAGCTGGGCTCTCGAGGTCGGCGATCCGCTATCACCGCGTGGTGGACCGGGCGGATGGCCGCCTACGACGACGTGCGGCGATCCGCCCCGGCGACGGTGGCGCTCGCGTGAACTCTGAACCAGTCCATGATGAACCCCGTGACCTCAGCTTCTCGCTCCAGATGAGGAAAGTGCCCGACATCGGGCAGGATGATGCTCTTGTACGGCCCCTTGAAGAACGGCGCCTCTTTCGACGAGTAGCGCGCCGTCGGATCGTTGCCGCCGTAGATCGTCAGCGTTGGCGTTCGCATCTCATTCATCGGCAGGCGGCGTTCTCGCGACGAGTTGAACAGACCGGCGTAGTACTTGAGCGCCGCCGCCATCGTGCCGGGCGAGCGGAGGGTCTCCTTGACAGAGCGGAGATGGTCGTCATCCTGGAGCGCCGGCGACCACAGCTTCCAGAGGTAGTCGACGAAAGGCAGCCCCTCGATATTGACCGCGGCTTCGACGCCCTCGATCTGGAAGAAGTAGAAATGAAAGAGCGCGCGAACGGCGTCAGGGTCCCTTCGGACGCTCTGAAATGTGACCGGGTGGGCCGTGTTCATGATCACGGCGGCCGTGATCGCCGATGGGGCCGTTGCCAACGCGGTCAAGATCGACGTACCGCCCCAGTCCATGCCAACGACCAGCGCGCGTCCATCGTCACTCAGCGCCGCGATGAGCGCCTCCAGGTCCTTACCAAGCGCGATCGGATCGAAGACCCCATCCTCCGGAATCGAGGTCGGCGCATAGCCGCGCAAGAACGGCGCGACCGCCCGGTATCCCGCCTCTGCGAACGCGTGCAGCTGCTTCCGATAGGACCGGGCGTTGTCCGGGAAGCCATGCAGAAAGAGGACCAGCGGCCCCCGCCCCTGCTCGAGATAGGCAAACCGTAGACCATTCGCGTGCACGTACTTCAACGCTGCTTGCTGCGTGTTCATCGTGTGTCTCGTCTATCAAGGCGCCGCAACGACGCGGGAGGATCCCCGCCGTCCTTGGCCACCAGAGTTGTTTCGTTGGATGGTGATGCGCTCCCCGCGATGCGTCCAACGCATGTTTTTGCTACAAGCGATGCATGTTGCACATTGGTTCGTCTCGCATCGATGTGCGCGACCTCCAGGTCATCCTCGCGATCGCCTCGGCCGGAAGCACGGCAGCGGCGAGCCCGAGACTGCATCTGACGCAGTCAGCGGTGAGTCGCGCACTCGTGCTCGCCGAAGAGCGACTCGGTGTCCGCATCTTCGATCGTACGGCGCGCGGGCTGACGCCCACGCTCGCCGGCGAACGACTCATCGCGGGCGCGGGCCCCGTGTTGGCGCAACTTGCCGAGCTCGTGGACTCCGCGCGTGCGCCCGCCGAGGCGCCCACGCGACTTCGCGTCGTGTGCGAGTGCTACACGGCGTACCGTTGGTTGCCTTCGGCGCTGCGAAGCCTGCACGAGTCCTATCCGAAGGTCGACGTGACGCTCGCCATCGAGCACACGCGGGATCCGGTTGCAGCGCTCGTTGCCGGCGACGTCGACATTGCGTTGCTGACCACGGCGCGCGTGCGAGGGCGCGTGCGCGACCGGCCGCTGTTCTCCGACGAGGTGGTGTTCGTCATGGCAGCTGGGCATCCGCTCGCGGCGCAGCGATCGATCACCGCGCGAGATCTTTGCGAGCATCGGCTCATCGGCTGCTCCGATACAACAGCGGCCGAGACCACGTGGTTCGTGACGCAAGTGTTCGGGCGAAAGCGGCCGAAGCTCAATTTCCTCCGTCTCCCGTTGACCGAAGCCATCGTCGACGCTGCCCGGGCCGGAATGGGAATCGCGGTACTGTCCGAGTGGATCGCGAGCGCCTACCTCGACGGACCCGACCTGGTTGCCAGGAGATTCTCCGCGGAGCCGCTGCGTCGGCCGTGGCGGCTGGCGTTCCGCGACGAGGTCGCGGGCGCAGCCCAGCGACTCGCTTCGGCTCTCGAAGCGGCCCCGCCACACATCTACGGGAGCGATGCACCCGCGCGCCCAGCGAGCGGTGCCTCGCTGATCTCGACCTTCGGGACGAGCAGGCGGAAGCCCGCGCGTGATCGGTCCGCGCGATCATGATCTTGCGGCCGAGTCCGGCCCTGCGCGCTCGATGGGCCAACCGGTTGGCGACGGCGCGTCGATAGCCCGGATCCCGAAACGATCCCGGCTACGGCCTCGGCGTTCGGCCGTTCGGAGCTCCCCAGATGGCCAGGACCTGCACGGTCTCGGCTGTCTCAAACCTCTGCGCCACGGGCCGCCGCGAAGTACGTGCCGTTCTCGAGGTCGGCGATCAGGCCGACCTGCTCGGGTTTCCAGCCGAATCGGTCCTGCGTGCGCTTGCTCGAGGCGGGCGTATCGAGTGCGTAGAACGCGCCGAGCCACGAGAAGTGCTCCTTGGGGACAGGCTCGACCGGCAGGCCGAGCTTGCGGCCGATCACGGCGGCGATCTCGCGCGTCGGGATGCCCTCGTCGCCGACGGCGTGGAGCACGGTGCCGGCCGGCGCTCGCTCGAGCGCGATCCGGAACACGCGGACCGCATCCAGGCGATGGACCGCGGGCCAGCGGTTCGCGCCGTCACCGACGTACCCGGAACGGCCGGTCTTCCTCGCGATGTCGATCAGCATGGGCACGAAGCCATGATCGCCGTCGTCGTGCACCGAGGGCGGCAGACGCACCGAGGACACCCGCACGCCGCGGCTCGCGAACGAGAACGCGAGCTGCTCGGACAGCGCGCGATCACCGCTGGTCTGCGGGTCGAGCAGCTCGTCCTCGGTGAGCGTGCGACCCGACGCGAAGCGTCCGGCGCCGGAGGTGATCACGAACGGTCGGTCCGACCCGGCGAGCGCGGTGCCCATCGCCTCGATCGCGGTGCGGTCCTTCAGGCAGTTGTTGGCGCGGTCGGCGAAGTCGTCGTGCGAGAACGCGCAGTGGATGACACCGTCAACGGCCGCGGCGCCGCTCTGCAGGCTCGCGGGATCGGTGAGCGCGCCGCGGTGCACCGCGACGCCCGCGGCGGCGAGCTTGTCAGCCGCAGCCTCGGAGCGGGCCAGCGCGAGCACGGTATGGCCCGCGCCGACGAGCTCGCGCATGACGGCGGAACCGACAAATCCGGATCCGCCGGTGAGAAAGATACGCATGGGAACCTCCGGATCCGACGATGCCATTCGCGAGCCGCCCCGGGATGCACGAGCGTCTGTCGTTCTTGCCTGATCGTCTCACGACGGACGTCTCGCGCTGACACTCTCCCAGTGTGCTTGCCCGATCGTCTGCTACGCTGCGGTCGCCATGATCGCCGACCTGGCCACCCTGATCGCGCGGTGGTGCCCTCGCGACGGGGTGCATCCCTCGCCGATCGCGGGGGTGTCGTGCATCCGGATCTCGCACCCGTATCCGAGAGCGAAGCGCCGCTGGCGGGCGTGCTTCTGCGTGATCGTGCAGGGCATCAAGGAGTTCACGCTCGAGGGCCGCGTTTATCGCGAAGCGGGCCCGCACTACATCGTGAATCCGCTCGATCTACCGCTGACCAGCCGGGTCACCGGGGTGTCGCCCGCGCGACCGCTGCTCTCGCTCAAGCTCGACTTCGAGAGCGTCGCGATGCGCGAGGTCGCCGCGCAGCTGGCGTGGGTTCACACCGACGACGCGGAGCCGGCGCGCGCGATCTACATGCGCCCGGCCAGTGACCGGATGCTCGAGGCGGCGGCGCGCCTCTGCGAGCTGTTCGCGCGGCCGGCCGAGGCGTTGATCCTCGGGCCACTCGCGATCCGGGAGTTGATCTTCCACCTCCTGAGCGGCCCCGACGGCCCTGCGCTCCGCCAGCTGGTGCGCGCGGGGAGCCACAGCCACCGGATCGCGGAGGCGGTGATGCAGCTCCAGGTCTCACTCGACGAAGACCTCGACATCGCCGCGTGCGCGAAGCGGGCGGGCATGAGTCGCGCGACGTTCTTCAAGCGGTTCAAGGAGGCGACCGCGATGAGCCCGCTACAATACCAGAAGCGCCTGCGCCTGCTCGAGGCTCGTCGCTTGATGGTCGAAGAAGGCGAGGGGGCCGGGACGTCAGCGCTGCGCGTCGGCTATGCGAGCGCGTCGCAGTTCAGCCGCGAGTACGCGCGCATGTTCGGGAACGCCCCGCTGCGCGATACCCGCGAGCGGAAGCCGATCGGCCAAGCAGCTACGGACGCTGGCTAAAGGCTGGAACAAAGAGCGCGGTCATGTTTCAGCATTCCTCGAAGAGCGAGGCACCGAAACGACCAGGTTGAAGAGATCCAGCCTACCTTGTCACGGTGCCCGGTGGCTCGACGAGCGCGCGGCCTGCTCGCTACACGAGCTTGGTCTAGTCAAACGAACCCCGGTCGGGGGCGCCTGGGAAACGAACCCCGGTCGGGGCGCCTGGCCTTGGGCGCCTCCAAGGGTGGGACGCTGATTGACGCAGACGTCCGCGATCTCGACAGCCACGGACGCCAGGTCGCCGACCCGGATCGCTACCGCCCCGGCCTGTGCCCGCGGTGCGGGCATCACGTGCTCCACGTCCACAGCTATCCGGAGCGACGGCCACGAGGTGAGCCAGGGATGCCGCCGGCGCTGCATGACCGGACAGGAATCCATTCAGGGGCTCAGGAAACTAACCCGGGTCGGGGGCGCTCAGGAAACCAACCGGGTCGGGGGCGCTCACACCGTCCTCCAGTTGTCCGGTTTCGTCCCCGACATGTCGCGGTCTCGGACATGACCGGACAAGAATCTATTCAGGGGCTCAAGAAACTAATCCGGTCCGGGGACGCCTAACTAACTAACTAACTAACCCGGTCCGGGGGCGCCAAACCCGGGTCGGGGGCGCTCACACCGTCCTCCAGTTGTCCGGCTTCGTCCCCGACATATCGCGGTCTTGGACATGACCGGACAAGAATCTATTCAGGGGCTCAAGAAACTAATCCCCGTCGGGGACGCTACAAGAAACCAACCCAAACTAACCCCGGTCGTGGGCGCCCGCAAGAAACTAACCCCGATCGGGGCGCCTCCCAGGTTGTCCGGTTTCGGTGTCGAACGTCAGTTTGCGACCGAGTGACCCATTCGCGGTCCCTGACCCCGTCCGGGGGCGCCTCCGTCCTCCAGCTGAGGCATCCCCTCAAATAATGCCGAACACCGAGCGAAAAATCTCGTGCCGGCGAACCACGGCATCGTACGTGTTCATCAGCAGCGTGAGCTTCTCGTCACCCATCATCGGGATCGCGGCGTAGA
>Ga0307509_10006526_pt1 | contig 15640 bp, 12 predicted proteins | sample 10_EM_MG_FD_202245 | JGI IMG/M metagenome (GOLD analysis project Ga0307509, IMG submission 202245) | Populus trichocarpa ectomycorrhiza microbial communities from riparian zone in the Pacific Northwest, United States - 10_EM | ecosystem: Host-associated > Plants > Roots > Unclassified | place...
AATCGAAAGTACACCACTGTGTTCGGCCATAGAACGATGAAAGTTTCGCATCCCGTCCGCTCTGCGGTAAACAAGCATCGTATCGTCCGGTTAGTACTACAGTGGGTGACCATGTGGGAATCCCGGATGCTGAACTCTTTTGTCCTTTTTTTGCCCTTCGCTGATGTTCGGATAAGACTCCTGTATTCTGGGCATTTTTTCATATTAGATGCGAGTCGGGTTTGGAAAATCGATGTCCGACATAACCAGAAGCTGTCTTATTCGGTTTCCCCGTTTTTTCCCATACTAACCGGATTCAACTTAACTTATTGCTTAGAATGTGGACAATTGGGAAAGTTATTCATGATAGGGGGGATTGGTTGGACGAAGCCCAACCAATCCGTGAGTTCTTCCATACTCTCCCACGTCAGGGCTTGCAAATATTAGCCCGAGATTGGCGGGAGAAGGGATGTACGGGCCCTCTCTGGCATGTCGTCCAAAAAAAAAGAGCCTCAGCTTTCCCGGGAGAGTGGATTTTTACTAAAACTCAGATCCGTTTGATCAAAGAGGAGAAAACAAGCCGTATTCAGGTATCATACCAGATGCCATACTGAGCATTATAGTCGGGGCAGAAATAAATTATAGGGCCCGTAAGTCCAGCTATGACAAAAAAAACAAGAGACTCAATTTTCAATCCCCTAATTTGGAATAAAAAGGGCGCGAAATCCGGGGAGTACTCCCCCGCTACATATCCCCTTCCTGGGGTTCATAGTGCAAGATGTCAGTATAAGAGCATGCGTTGTTGTATGACATGTGTAAACCGCATTCTTTGTCATAGTTGATGTTGCTGTCGGGCTCCTGGACGGGAGGAGGGTAGGAAACCTGCCTTTTTATATGAACCTTTCCGAAAGAGTTCCGCTTATTTTGCAAATATTTACAAGTGATTATCATAAAATATTTGCTATGATCTTGCCACACATATGGGGGCACAGGTAAGCCCTACAAATCTAATTCCCCGCTCTACGATATCAATCAGTGTCTTGGAAATTATTGTTGAGTGCAGTATGATACATGATAAGACCAGATGCCCACCCCAGCCACAATCCCGAGCCCCCAAGAAGTTCTCCCCGCCCACGCAGCCACTCCGTGCCTCGTCCGCAGGGCCTGCAGATCCCTTTCCACGGTCATCACCGTACTTGAAGCTGTCTCCCGTAGCGGACCTTAGCCGGCGGAGGAGGAGGCTGGAAATTAGGCCTGAGTTCGGCGAGATCATTCTTTTTGACGCCTCGACCACAAGCGCCTTAAGGCGGGGAGAGAGGGGGGGGGGGGTTGCGAGAGGGCCAAAATCGATCACAAATGATCATGAGTACTAGTACTGCTGCTCCGGGGGGGCCCAAGAGAGGGGCCGGGGACAGCGAGCCCGAGCGTCCAGTCGGTCCATCTTCTGGTCCGGATGGGGCGGATACCAGTACTTTACCTGAAAAGACGCTAGGGACGGACGGACGTCTTGACGTCCGTCCGCATGACTTCCCGCGTTGTGACCGAAGGTGTCCTGGCTGCGAAATCTGCCGGGTTACTCCAGGTGATGGGTGGGCCCTGCAGGTGATTTGTGAGGACCGCAGATAACTGGTGGGGACTACAAGCACAGTCCCGGAGTTGCCAATACGTGGAGGACTGCAAGGACCTACCGTCACCTTCTTAGACGGAAGTCTTTCTCAAGTAGATGGGCACTCTTTCTTGCCATACAGCTTGAGGCACATACCTGGAAAGCCTGGGATTGGAGTGCGGTGAGTGCCTGCAGGGCTGCCGGGACACTTGGGATCACGAGCCGGGGGGGGGGGGGGGCATATTTTCCCCAGAAGTCTGAACATAATAACAGCAAGTTAGCAAACTGGACGTCTTAAAGCTTCTCAATAACTTGAAAAAACTCGTACCTGGAGTCATCGTTTTGCAGCTTGGTTAGGGGTTGTGATGGGTGTTTTGATTGATGAATGGGTGCTTTGTTTCTTTTTTGTTTGTTTTTCCTAGAGGAGAGTTGTAGAAGAGTAAGTACACAAACTGACTCTAGGTGATTCATACACCCTCTCCATGTTTCCTTTACCTTGACGTCTCCGCTTGTTGGAAGGGCAACTCAGAGAAGACGGGTGGCGATTGCTTGGCCAGCGTGCAAGTCCGGCGTCACGAACTATCACTTGTCCGCGCTAAGGTTCTGGAATGTTGAAAATGATCGATGTGGAGGTAGTAATCAGCGATGAGGGTCTTGCGCAGCCGAGTGGAGCGGCTTAGGTGGAGATAGAGTTTGTATTAAGCGGTGAAGAGGTTTATGATCGGGTTGGGCATATATGAAGAAATTTGAAAACAGGAAGGGGGAACTTAGGCGAGGAAAGGACAAGGAGGAAGGAAAAACAGATGGAAGAAAAATTTCATAGCTTGCGTACCCCTCCGCCAACCACCCTCAATATAAATAAAAATATGTTGGGGTTGAACTAGAGCTGGGTGCCTGCGGGAGTACAAATTACCTTCTGACAGTTTTTTCACACCAAAGAAACTTTGTTGAGAATGGTTGGATGATATTTAACAGTCCGGTAAGTGGTGCTTCCAGTTTGGTATGAGAGCTCCGTGCAAAAGGTACATTTAGACAATATCAGTTGTGCAATAGCTTCTAACTTATGCAACTAAGGAGCCAAAAAGGCCGCGCAACCAAACCTCACCGAAAGCCCCTGCTACGTAAAACACTTCCATCGAGTTCATAAAGTGGAATACATTTGATGTAAACCCAGGGGGTGCCAAAATCCTCGCTAGTTGAAGATAGTGGAGTTTAAGGAGATGATGCTGTTGGGGACGAAAAAAAAGAAACGATTTATATAGAAAGGGAAAGGAAACCCCCATAGCAGGCTCAACTCGATACCGCAGAGTGATGATTTGACTTCCACCTTTGCTTCCACCTTGTGCTTCTCCTGATTCCGACCCTTTTTTACAAACTCTTACCCAACTTCTTCTCCGCATCCAGGCTTTTCATTGGGAAGCTGCTAGGTTCACCATCTGCGCCCGTCTTCCGGTAGATATGTCCGTTGGCAGTAGCAAACATCATAACCCACGCTCCTATCACTGCGAAGAAACCGTGAGCGAGCATGCCAATGGCATAAGCGGTTGGATTTCCGACTACCCATTGCTGGTAGCAGTAGACCCCAACGGCAATGTGATAAGTGAGTGTCACGTATAGTGATGGGACAGCGTATGGTGCTGTTGGGTCTTCCATGTCTGTCGATGTACCCTTCGCCGTTGCCGTCGCTGTAAATGAGGACTAGGAAATAGGCATATATCCTTAGCATTTCGTTTCATATAGCCCTCGAGTGTGAGATGGCCTTACCACAAGTGGGATACTTCCTGTCAGTAACAAATTAAGGATTGCGAAGGCGATGAGTGTAAGCCCCAAGGACCGGGATAGGTAGGATTCCAATGCTGCATTTAAAATTAGCTATGATTAGGGTTAAGTAATAAGGCCGTCTCCTGGCTTACGCGTTGGTTCTCGGACCTCGGGCGAGAGCATGGCAACCATAATTGTGGGGTTTGCGACTAGCGGAAGTGCCTCGAGCATCATCCATCCCGCAGAAACTGCCGTATCAATTGAGTCAGTTGGCGGCGAAGTTTAAAACACCCACGACGAAGCAGGCGACTAACGATAATTAAAATAGTAGTAAACATCCATTGTGTACCAAGAGTATCTCGGGCCCCGAAAATTGGTATGAGGAGGAGGATGGATCGTGAGAATTAAAATAGCTACAGGTATGCTCGAAGCCGGCGATTGTGAAGATGCTGTGGGAGAAGAGCTGGATATAAAACCTGCGTTAATTCAAAGTCGCTTATTAAGAAAAAATCGCTTCCTAGTCTAGAAGCGATATGGGTCTTGGCTTCCTAATCGGGTGAATTAATCCAAATATGTTGCCCGTTACAGTTAGCTTCAGGTCTGTTTGTTCAGTCAGCTCCATGCAATCTTCAAATTAGCCTAACTTAGCTGCTATTCAAGTTAATACTTTTAGAATCCTTTCTGTAAATAGCTAGAGAGTGAGTTGGGCATATTCGCAGAAGCTCTCAAGTGTGAACGTTGTGGTTGTCGAGCTACACGAGTTCGAGGTTGTGATGTTCTGGGTCGGCTGAGGCTGGTTTCCAATGTGCTGAACCATACCAAAGCAAGTTCGATAGCTTGGCTTCTCCACATGACGTCACGAATCTTGTGACGTTCGGCAATATGGGACACCTCCCACTCGGGAAAGTTTCCTGTGATAAACTGGTGCAACTGAAGAGATGAGCCGCCGTTTCCTCACTGAAAATACACCAATTAGCATCTGCCTCAGTGTAGGGGGGTGCCCGAGTGGCTTGTGAAGTCGTCGATGCCATAAGGGACTCGGAGAGAGGAACAAATAGGAACAGGAGAAAATACTACTCGTAATGAAGTTAACCTCAAATTCCCACAGATAAGGCCATCCTACTCGAGTATTGACAGAGTGGTGAATAGTAACGACATCGTACTAGTATTTCCCAGGAACAAAACATTGAGTAAGGTCCCACTTGCACAAAGGCTTTGCTCTGAGGGGAAATTGTTGGCTTTTTCGTCCCATTCCCAGCCACGCTTCAACGTCACTGCTCAGCTCTCGCCCTCATGCCCCCCAGCGGGCAAAAATTGAGCGCTCACCAAACGAAATCAGAGTGCAGCAAGAGTTTGTCCAAGGAGGAAAAATGTAAGTGATAAAAAGAAAAGAAAAAAGTCCAACACGCTCAGACAGAGATTACCGTGAATCACAATATGATGTGATTTGTGACCCTAAGTTCCTTCAGCAGTCGCGAGCTGTATGATATGATGCGGAAACCCTCAGAAACGCCCAACGACGTCCTCTTTTTGCTTTTTGCGATGCTAAAGCTATCGCGGTATCTGCGATTACCCTTCATTCCAACTAGAACACCTTGGCGGAAGGTGGAATCCCAGGAACTTCCTTTTCACATCAAAGGACATAATATTATCATCGCACACTCACTCATCGCATTGCTTGGCCGTAGTGCACATTCCATTAGCTCAGTCGCCTTTGCTGACCAGGAAAAAAGGTTCGTGGCTCTTCCTTTACCTTACCTCAGACTCAGCTATCACTATATACCGTATAATCTGGTAAAGTCGTATTGGAGCTAACGTAAACTAAGGCATGACTGGTAAGGGAACCGAGCCAACAGGAGGGCACAAAGGACGCCAATTCGCCAGTTTAAAGGACTCGCAATAGTTTAAACGTACGGAAGAGAGGCGATTGGGCGTGTTTAAGGAAATCCTCACTGAGTCGTTAGGGATTTAGTGAACGATTATCATCCCTTTCATTTATCTGCTTATCAACTATACATTTTCCCATATCATACTAGCCATCCTCCAGCTACCTAGACCTAGGCCTGGTATATACCAAGATTAGTGATAGTGTTGAAAGAAACTAGCTTAATCTAATGCCATTAGCCGTGTCTAAACAATATTATTACAAAATCACTCCACAGATTATGCAGTCACTCAAAAATATACATTCATCAAAAATTGATATGTTGGCAAAAAAACCCTCCCAACTAGAGGCTAAAATTGCTCTGCTAGGAACGGTAAATTACCACTTAACTTATCCCTTGAAGCAGCAGGGTTTTGGAGTCTAAGGCAGAGTGGCAATAAAGGTCAAAATATATCAAGAGTAGTCCTTATACCAAAAAGATTCAGAAGGTATAATAATGTTCCTATCGCGCAAAAAATAATAATCATACACCAATTATCATACAGGTACACCAGAGCCCCGTTATATCTTTTTTTAACCTTGACCTTTTTCAATTTTAATTTCCTTTCAAAAACAATAATTTCTAGAATCAGGATTTCATCTATTGGGAATGAGAATAAGTATCTGGAACTAAACGGAGGTTTTGCAAAAAAAAATATTTAAATTATGCACTGCAGCCACCCTCTGCGGCCAAGATTTTCAACCCCCCCCCCCCCCCCGACATATAATACGCACCCAGGTACTTTTTCTCTCCCCTAGAGCACTCTAAGAGTACTGTGCAGTGCTCTAGACTAGTTATCAACCCTGCCTAGCACCACAGCAACGGCCCTGCATACTTTTCTCCCCAGCACATTACACAACGCAAGTAGAATCAAGTCTATTTTCGATGCGCGCGAGGTCCTGCGAGTTCTATCGACAAAGGAAATGGACCCCTGGTAGATAATATTAGGTTTATGCATGACCCAGTACCAGACCCCCTCCATATTATATCCTTTTTCTTCTTCCCCATTTCCAATTGGGCTCGCAACCACCAGTAAGCACACACCGGAGGCCTATTTTCTCTTCTCCTTACTCCCTTTGCCATATCCTGGCTTCTCCTCCTGCTCTCTTATTATGCACATATGCACAGCGAACATAAACGAAGCCTTATCACCCAAAGCAAGCCTGACTAAACCAAGGAACTATTGGCATACCGCAAAAATCGCACTTTTCCTAACGCCCTATGGCGTTTCTGTTGCGAATGAGAAAGCCTAACATTACACTTTTTTTATATAGATATTGCTCAAATCAGAGGCCTCCTCCGGGATTTCAATCCCCGTCACAACCACCACCAATGCAACTGCTATGCAGGCATGCCTTTTTTTATATGTACCCTTTGGTCAATGGGATTCAGGCTTTAGCAAAAATAAAGCCGCAGGGGAAGCTAACTTACCCCCTTACATATATAAATATACATACTGTATATTACGACCTGTCAAACAGAGCCTGAACTACCTATAAGCGACGACGAACTAAACCCACCACCCTTTCACTCGTCTGTTTGGTCGGAGGAACCTTTTCCCAGTGTCTCCGTGGGAAGAATTTGTCATGTCATCTCACGGGGCTTAGACGTGGATGGACAAACCTTTTTTAGCACGGCTAGCTCTTGAGAAATAACGAGATCCTTCCCATCCCTCGATCCTCCCTCGCGTGATTGGGATGCCTGGTAGTTAATGTATTGTAATTAGGACTTCCTCCACGTATCATGCTGCATGGCGTGCCCCTTACTTATTACATCCCCTCCCTCCGGTGAATCTCATCAACCCTCCGCATACACGAGAAGGGCAACTAAGGGGGAGAGAAGGAAAGGTAAGCGTAGAAAGCAGAAGCGGGTGATCTGGAGAGTGCGCGAATTGAAATTGACATTTTGTGCACTCGCCCACAGTGCACACCCACAGATCTCGGACAGAGACTGATAATTACACTGCTGATTGAGATTAGGAGCCTCCCTACTTTGCTTTAACTCTCCTATTGTATTTCCAACTTCCGCTAAAGCTCTAACTAACCGGCGATGTCGGCGCGCACAGTGGGTTGCTATTGCGGTCAAAGCGAAAACACAATATTACACGATCTCCGAGTGATAGCTGGTGCAAATCAGATTAGGCTTTTACTCGAAGGGTTTCCCAGGAAAATAGCCATAGCCACAGAAGTGAGACGAAGGAGGCGAGGAGCGGTAATAATCGAGATGTGCTCGCGAACATGGCTGCCTATCCATAGCCCCAAAATTCGGCTCCTTTTTTTTGCCCGGATCCTTGGGCTATGTATTTGTGGTCGTGTTCACAAAAGTTGTTCGATTGGGTATGGTCAGCATACCAATGTGCCCTTTTTCCTTTTTCTTTTCTTCCCCTCCCTCGTGACGATAACTCCGTGACTGGGGGAACAATAACCGGTTAGTGGCATCCAGGGAAGATGCATCATACCTTGTACTCGAGGAATGAGCGAGTGCCGTAGGGGACAGTAACCCAAACCGACCACTCTAGTTCGACACAAAACCGTCGGGTCATTTTCAGTAGTGCTTGGACAAAAACGATAGCTGAGGTTGGATCCCCGCCTCGGCGCCCGACTCCCCAATCAAGCCTGAGGGCTTGAGATATACTTCTCAGCGCAATACAAGTGAAGCATGGAATATTGTGATTCCAAATATAGCTGCCGTTCCGGAATCGCAAATTTTCGAGATTGATCCCCCCGTTCCCCCCAGTGCCCACTATCTCGAACCCCCCAACTCCTAAGGGCCCAACCTCGAGCTCGATATTATATGGAAGGGACAAGTTGATGAAAATATCTAGGGATGTCAACATTGAGGGGCAACCAATCCCCCCGCACTCCTACCGCAGTTTTTCAGGATAGTAAACACTAAAAAGAAAAAAAGCTAAAGTTGCAGTCGCAGCAACCGCACTAAGAATCACAGTAAGAAGCGAAGTGCCGTAAAGGCGATTAACTAATTAACGAACGGAAGGAAATAGCACCTGTGTCAGGCTACTCGGAAAAACTCAAATAGTAGAACGGTGTCTCCGCCGTTGGGCTTATCTCCTCGGGTAAGGTCTGGTGTTTTTTTTGTTTTGTGTCTCTGGGGAGGGCTGCTGCGCTTTCCGCCCTTTTCTAAAGTGAGTAATTCTCGACCACACAGCACACGCTTCGATTATTTGAGCTCCTACGATGCAAGGGTCTTTGGCCCGAGGCGACCATGCTCTATGAAAGCGCACAGAGCCATTTAGTCGCCAGAGAACGCGCCGGTCTGGCCATGGCCGCAAGACCCCCAGCAACAGAGAAGGAAGGAAGTAGAAGCATCGCTGGGGGATGAGGGGTGACACTTAATCTACGCTACCAAGATGGAGCAGTATGATTTAAACTTAAATGTGGCGTGCGGCCACACAGATCTCGATAGGAGGACACTAAGTTATGCTCCGAAATAGTAACAATTCCTAAAAGTAGTAGCCTGTCTTGTGGCAAGTTAAAGTGTCCGAAGCACAGCACAGCCGAAAAGAAAGAAGGGATGCAGTTCGGAATTCGGAAAGCTTTGTGGAAATCGGATGTGGTCGAAGCTCCGCCACTGCTGTACTGACTTACTCCGAGGGGTCAACAAATGTCAGCACACGGGAGTCAGTTAAGCTATCATAATGCTAAGGAAGAAAAGGGAGGTAAAGAGGAGGAAAACATAGGCGGTTCGATCTCCACCGCACAGTAGGGAGAAAGAGAAGACACAATAACAGTAATTCTCACCTAGAACTACCGCATACCGGTATCTTACTAATGGATTGGCGTCTGCCAAATTTCGCCCCTTCTTCGAGTTGCATATTTGGGCAATTCCTCGAGCATCACCCCCACCTTAAGGAGGATGGAAGGGGTGAAAGACCCAGCAGACAGCAATAGGCACCAGCCACAACCCCCCCCGTTGCTACTAAGCTTAGGAGAGCCGGCAGCGGTTGGCGAATTCGCTTGAGAATAGACTGCATCCGATGATTGATTTTGTTCGAGGTAGGTAGGACGAGGCCGATATACCCACCCACCCATCCAGTCACCCAGCGCGCATCAGTAAACGAGATGAACCGTGCTGCACTGTGTGCTCGTAATGGTTCGGTAAGGATTGGTGGGTATGGCAGCCAACACAGGTTTGCCCACCTTCGTCACGACCAGGTCACAAAACCTGCAAAGCTGCGCTTGATAAGATGATGCGGGTGCTGTACCAGGTAAAAGGCAAGCCGGATTAACGAGGTCTTCTTGTATGACACCAGCCGCCAAACTGATTGAGCCCGCTTTTTTGGCCCCGACCAGCCAGCCAGCCCAGCAGCAGCAGCAACAAAAAAAGAAAACACCAACACTCTTGCGCCGGCTCTTGTGCCCATAGTAAGTAGGTTTGGGCAGCTGAGGCCGAAACCCCACGCCCTGTAGCTGGGACTGGAGAGGATTGTGTACGAATACTTGTATCTTGCATAAAGTATCGGGAGATGAGACAAAGTTTTTTTTTCTTCGCTAGTTGGGTGGCTGTGTAACGATCGGCGTGTTCCTGGATACTGATTACCAAATGCAAGTATCTGCAAGTCCTCAGTTGTCCGCATTACAGTTAATGATCCTAAGGCAGGTTTAAGGAATAAAGGAAAAGGTCTAGTTTCACTGTGGAATGGTGAGCGAGCAATGAAAGAGCAAAGCATAACTTTACCAGCCTCATCCTGTGGGATACCATATGAGCAACAAGTAGTCCCGGTGCGCCTACTGCATGGGGCTGGAACTCATGATCGCCGAAGCGCACTTTTGTATTGATGCTAATCCATAAGCAGGCAAGAATGGATGACCCGAAAAATTAAAAGAGAACTGCAGGTCCAGGCAGGGAGTTGCCCAAAGTCTGGGGAATGATGAATTCCACATCATTAAGTTGTCGTAATGTGACCTCCTGCAAAGGATTAGAAAAAGCATGCTAAATTTCAGCCGGCTATCTCTGTACTAGCAGAATACTCTCGAAAAGGATTATGTTCCCTCTGCCCAAGGCTGGCAGACTCGGAGTACTGTACAAGCATAGTTTTAGGCATTTTTTAAAAAAATATCCTACTCCGTTGATATAAAATCTCCGCTGCGTTTCGCAGGCATTAAAACAGACTCAAGAAATATCAGTCTTAGTAGATGGTCCTCTATAAATTTAGTTTTTTAAGACTCAAGGGCCTAAGGAAGTGCATACCGTACCGGTAATTAAGGTGGACAAGAGCTTTACAACTCATCCGCAGCCTTTCCCCATCTCTATCCCGGATAGCTTCCCTTCCACTTTCTTCTCCCCCTAATCCCTTAGCGACCTAGCGCTAAGATTCCATACTCGAGTACGGTACACGTGTTACAAGTAACAGGCCGTTTCACAGAGATACTTGCACCACCGGGAAAAAAAAACGGATCCAAAAAAAAAGTAAAATAAGGCTCGCTTCCTCAGGATGCTCTGGTTGGGAATTACTTTCTTTTTTCGGTTCCAACATGTGGAAGAGAAATAACAGATCCCCTCGCTACCAACCTTCTCGCTTGATCCGCGAATAGAGCCGTGCTACAAGGCGTGCATCGTACAGAAACAACAAACCATTAAATCATTTTTGCCCCGCCGTTAAATTACACTCATTGAAAAAATTTTCAATTCACCAAGTGGAAGTCGCCTCCAGAACCCGTCCTTGGTAACAGATAACATTACCGTATTTGCCCAATAGCCAATGATAATTCCCATTATCTATTCAAACACCTGCTCTTGCATAAGGAGCTCTAAGGCTGATAGCTTCTGTCTCAGAAGCTTTCGATGAGGAGGGAATGTGGATCGAATGGCCGGGGCCGGACAAACCCTCCGATTTCTTGGCGCGGTGTGAAGATTTTGAGATGTAAAGTTGCTCCGCGTAGCTTACGATAGTAAGGATACTGATGCGCTATCCGGGCATACTCTCCAGTCACAAATCATAAAAAAGACTCTCCTACAAGCCTCTATTGGAGTCGGGCACTCAGTGACTCAGTCACAATCGGCAGTGGAGCACATCTCCACAATTTCAATGCCAACCGACTGGGCCAGCAATCCACCTCCTATCACTCGGACTTTCAAAAAGCACATACCTTCGCCACCACCACCCACGACCGTAAAAACTAGAAAAGTGTACTCTCTTGTCGATAATCCTCCACTTACTAAAAGGGATGAAAACACAATAGGGAAATAGTAGTCCACCCCCCCCCCCTCTTAGACGTAAAAAACAAGTACTGTACCCACTTCGCCCAGCAGCACGAGTTCCTACTACACTGTATACGGGCCCACGCCCCTTAGCCCAGTGACAACCTGCTAGCAACCCATCCTGATGACCAGAAAATCTCAAAAACTAATGCCACTGGGGCGTGATGGCTAGAGAGCTAGCAAACGTTATGAAAACATCTTAGCACAAAAGCCTGGCTCATATATATGTGATTTTGTGATTCCCCGATAGCCCACAAAGACTCTAGTTAAGTTACGAGTACTTAGCTATTACAACTAGCTTCTAGGTCAAAAATACTGTAACAGCAACATCTATCATGCTATGCAGCACCAGATCCCATCGTCTTGATATTGGAATTTTATAGGTAAATTACTAACCTCGTTGCCCCTAACATTTGTTCTTTTTTCTCTCCCCCCTAATTCCCGTATATCTACTGATCGTTTTAGGAAGCATTTTTTCTACCACTTTCCCCCCTCTCTATTCCCCCCTGCCGGCATGCAATGCGCGAGAACCGGCTCGAGCTGCGTCAAACAATAACCATAACAATTATATCACGCCAATGTCCCCAACATCAGACTAAAAAAATTCCTCCACGAGCGAGCGAGATCGTTTCAGTCAAGCCCTTGTATGAAACCCGAGTGTTGGAAATGGCACTATGATGTTTCCATCTTATGGGCTTTCTCACAGCGCGATAGGACGAATTGAGATGCACAGAAGAGAGAAGGGGTAAGGGGAGGCGGGGGAGATGGTGGAAGAAGTAAACTTGCTTATTCTAGCAAGGCGGTGGGAAACTAGACGGCGCCCGAACAACCATGTCGGAATTCTATCACCAGACACGCATACAGCGCTAGATGCAGCGAGCCCTGTAGCACTCGTACTAGACCGTGGGCTGATAACATCCACTATGTTCCCTAAACCTCATCTGCGATGGTTAGCTAGCTGGTCCGACGAAGTTAGTGGCACGTCCGCCTGCTAGCAGAATTAAAGTAGTGCTATGCTTTAAAGCACTATATTCTCGATACATCGACTCCCTGAGTAACACACGGAATCCGAAAAATGTCAATAAGGGTATCATACTCTCAATGAAGCTAGTAGCATGAGCAAACCCCTTAACGTCTGCCCCCGGAATGCACTGCGAAGACGTCAAATAAACAAACAAATAGGCACCCTATCAAACCCAACTCCAATCAACCCAATTCCCCCATGACAAAAAGTGACAGACCCCCAGCAGCACCACATATCTCCCACCCAGTTTCCAAAACCGAAGCCCAGCACACCACCCACCACCACCACCACGAAACCAAAAACCCAAATTTAACCCCTAGCCCTCCTTTTTTTCTTTCTATAAAAATTAAAATTAAAAAAAGGGAACCTCCACGTCACGTGGCCAAGCTACCGCATTAGCCAATTCTTACTCCACCACAGCCCCCCATCATCGCCAGCGTTCATCATTCTCGCTAAGAGCACACACATAAATTACACGCACTGCACACTAACATAACCCTTTGTGCAACCCGAACCTGGAAATGATTACCTTCCCTTCCCTTTCCGCCTAAATACCCTAACTTACCTGCGCTCCCACCCTCACCGACAAACCATCGGACAAATATATACATCATACAGCACAGCACAGCACAGCATTCCAGCCCTGTAGCTGACGGACAGATAGATAGTCTTTCGCCTAATAGCCAGCGGGTTTGGTTCCTTACTTACTTCTTTCCTTACTTACTTCCTTACTTCCTCTCTTCCATCTGATGCACATTTCTTACTTACTTGGCGTAGCAGGTAGTACTGTAGTAAGCCTGCAGCTACAATAAGAATTCTCCGCACATGCTTGGGGGCCGGCGGGAAGGGTGAAGTTTATCCTTCCCCGGAAGCTTTTTTTCTTCTCCTTCTTTCTTTTTCTTCCCTGTCTTCTCGCTTGGCTTGTCCTCTGGGAGATCTCGCTGCGGTCACTTGTTTGGCTGGGTGGGTGAGTATAGTAAGTAGGGAGGGGGGTGGGTGGTCTTAGCTCCCGCGGGTAAGAAGCTGATTACTATAGACGCCCTGGGGGAAGGGAAGGGGTTCTGGCATTGCTGTTGCTGAGTGAGGTATGCCATGGTGGCCTACCTACCTACCTGCCTGCCTGCCCACTCATCACCTTGGGGGAAGGCCATGTGTCTTTGTAGGCGTAGGGTTGGCCGAGGCGGGTGTGTGAGATTGTTCTTTTTTCTTCTCTTTCTCTTCTGCATCCGTTTAGCTTACGGTCACAATATAACGGTGGGTGTGAGGAGGGGGGGGAGAGATGCGTTCTATTGGGGTCACCTCAAGTCTCCATCTATAAGATATTTATCGCCACCCGCTTTGTTTCGTTTCGTTTAGGTCCCGCTGCGCCTGCAGGATAACGATCACAATGCGGAAAGGACCCGCCTGCGCCATGAAGGCGCTCGTGATGATAGTCTCGATAGGTCCTCGGATTTTGCATTATATGGGGAGGGCAGGAGACTTAAAGTGTGGCGGCAAGGTAAGTTGGACCAAGGAAAGGTCAAGAAGAGGAAGGCATATAGGGCACGGGCCTTATAGTTTAAAGCACTCTATTGATAGAGTGCTTGTATGTGCGATAGCCTATCGATTGCTTCGCACTTAGTACTGAGACGGTTTAACTGCCATTGTCTCATAATCACCCCCCCCCCCCCAGCCGCTCGCCTTAAAATGGAAAATGAAGAGAAACGATCCCGCATTGAAACCGGATCCAGACGAATGGGGGCTCCTAGGGCCGGGAGGTACAAGTAGAGTCAAGGCCCTCACCGGTATCATGAAAAAATCAGGGACAAGGAAGATAGATATTCCTCAGGAAAGAGCTGAAGTACCAAGCAATACCACGATAAAGGAACTTGAAACAAGACACAGGATCATGTTTCACTATCAGCAGCAAGCAAGGAAGCGGTATTCAAAGCGAAGCCCGACCTTACAATTTATACGTTTATTTTTACCTCCATATTCTGTCCTACTGTTTCTCCGGGGCGGAGATGGGATTCCAAAAATCGTGTGATCCACGAACCATGCTGTTTCGTATTTCACAGAAGCGATATGAGTAGCTAGTGCCCCAAGCATGCATGAACTTACCCTGGAAACTAGCCCATGTATATCGACGAAGATAGCGAGGGTCAGAAAGCTTAAACCCTTGAATGTCCCACCCAGTAAGGGAAGCTAGCTGACAAACCTATTACTTGTACCGGAAAAATCAAAACAGCCCAGCTAACTTAGCTACTCCAGCCCGCCAAAGCCATAAGGATAAGCAGCTCGGATTATGCAATATTCGAGAAATGTCTCAAGCTGATCAACCAAACGTCCGGGGAGAGAGAAACAGAAACTTTGCTTGATGATGCACCCTTACTTACCTACCTGCGGTATACCCATCATATCTACCTACCACATCTATCCACCACCTTCCTTAAAAATCCGCCGCACAAATACATGTACACACCCCCCCCCCCCCCCCTTTCCTGCTTACCGCATTGAAAAACTTCCCACCCTTCTAGAAAGATTCCGAAACGGAAATCTCTTTCCTAAATCACTACGGTAAACGCTTTTTTTTCCTTTTTTTTCCATTCCAATTATTTCCCCCTTTTCCCCACGCTTTAACAAAACTACCGTAAGTTAGTTTAGTTTAACCGCTTATCGATAAGCATTACCGTAAGTAGAAGTACGGTAGGATTGCTCAACATTCTTGCAATTCCTTGCTTGGTTTGCGGGTACTGCACAATAAACTTTGTCCGTCAAGAACCGGCGTCTAGGACTGCAAGTTATCAGAAGGCAAAAATTAAAAATAAAATAAAATAATAAAGGTCCGTTGCTAAGCGCGGATATATTCACCGGGATTGAGGGGGGGGGTTGGTACTGTACAGTACTGTGCACTACAGTTATCATATTACCGGTAGGACGCTCACCCCAATTGTCCGCTTCCGCAGATCAAGCACCCTAGGCAGGCGGGCAAGAATGTTGATTGTAAATTGGCTTGTTTGTAAAAATCACAACTTAGCCACAGCTTCTCTCCATCTATCTTCCCCCTTCCTCCGGCACAGACGCAGTAATTTAATGCCGGACAACAACTGCAGCGCGCAACAAACCAAACTTCTGCATCCTTGCGGC
>Ga0307509_10006527_pt1 | contig 15639 bp, 11 predicted proteins | sample 10_EM_MG_FD_202245 | JGI IMG/M metagenome (GOLD analysis project Ga0307509, IMG submission 202245) | Populus trichocarpa ectomycorrhiza microbial communities from riparian zone in the Pacific Northwest, United States - 10_EM | ecosystem: Host-associated > Plants > Roots > Unclassified | place...
ACCGGCATCAAGACGGTGGGCTTCATCGGGCTGTCCGACGCCTACGGCGAGTCCTGGTACCGCACCTTCGTGCCGATGGCCGAGAAGGTCGGCATCAAGCTGGTCGCGAACGAGCGCTTCCAGCGTGGCGACCAGAGCGTGATCGGACAGGCCGCGAAGATCATCGCCGCCAACCCGGACGCCGTGCTGGTCGGCGCCGCCGGCGGCCCGACGGTGCTGCCGCACACGACGCTGGTCGAGCGCGGCTACAAGGGCAAGATCTACCAGACGCATGGTGCGGCCACGCCCGACTTCGTGCGCCTGGGCGGCAAGGCGGTCGAGGGCACGGTGATGGCGGCGAGCCTGATGCTGGTGCTCGACCAGGTGCCCGCCAGCAACCCGGCGAAGAAGGTCGCGCTCGAGTACATCGACGCGTACCAGAAGATGTACGGCAGCCGCCCGGCCACCTTCGGCGCCAATGTCTATGACGCCGGTCTGCTGCTGCAGCACGCGGTGCCCGAAGCGGCCAAGAAGGCCAAGCCCGGCACGCCGGAGTTCCGTGCCGCGCTGCGCGACGCGCTCGAGGCGACCAAGGAGCTGGTCGGCACGCAGGGCGTCTACAACATGACGCCGCAAGACCACGCCGGCTTCGACAAGCGCGGCCGCGAGCTGATGACGCTGAAGAACGGCGTCTGGACCTTGATCCCCGAATAAGCGCTGCAACGCGCCGGCCTGCGGGTGGCCGGCGCCCGATCGGCATCGGTCCGCCCATAAAGTTGACATATGAACTATTCAGAAATCATGCGGTTCAAATCCTTGCGCATCATCGCCGCCCTCGGTCTTGTCGCCGGCATGGCGACAGGCGCGCGTGGCGCCGATCTGAAAGTCGGCGTCATCAGCTCGCTGTCCGGCCCGGTGTCGGCGCTCGGCATCCCGTACGAGAAGGGCATCCGCGCGGCGCAGGCCGCGATGCCGCAGCTCGCGGGCCACAAGGTGCAGGTGTTCGTGCTCGACGACGCGTCCGACCCGACCACCGCCGGCCGCAACGCCCGCAAGCTGATCACCGAGGACAAGGTCGACGTGCTGATCGGCACCTCGGGCGTGCCCGGCGCGATGGCGATCGCGGCGGTGGCGCGCGAACTCGGCACGCCGCTGATCTCGCCGACGCCGGTCACGCTGCCGGGGCCCGAGGGCGCGTGGACGGTGTCGGTGTCGCAACCCTTTCCGCTGATGGTGGCGGCGGTGGTCGAGCGCATGAAGCGCTCGGGCGTCAAGACTGTGGCCTACATCGGCTTTTCGGACGCGCTCGGCGACCTGGCCTACGACTCGCTCGTCAAGAGTGCCGAGCCGGCCGGCATCAAGGTGGTCGCGAACGAGCGCTATGCGCGCAGCGATTCGTCGGTGGCCGGGCAGGTGTTGAAGATCGTCGCGACGCGGCCCGACGCGGTGTTCGCGGGCAACTCCGGCACACCGGGCGCGTTGCCCTATCTGGGCCTGGCCGAGCGCGGCTACAAGGGCCAGCTCTACGGCACGCACGGCCTGATCAACGCCGACTTCGTGCGCGTCGGTGGGGCCGCGATCGAGGGCCTGCAGGTGCCCAGCGGGCCGGTGCTGGTGGCCGATCAGCTGAAGGCCGACAACCCGATCCGCAAGGCCTCGATGGACTTTCGTGCCGCGTACCAGAAGGTGCACGGCACGCTGCCGACTGACGCGTTCTCGGCCTACACCTTCGACGCCTGGCTGCTGCTAGCCGACGCCGCGGCCCGCACCGGCGGCGAACCCGGCACCGCGGCCTATCGCACCGCATTGCGCGACGCGATCATGAGCACCAAGGAGCTGGCCGGCACGCACGGCGTCTACAACTTCAGCCCCGGTAACCGCTACGGCTCCGACCAGCGCGCGGTCGTGATCGTGAAGAGCGAGAAAGGGCAATGGAGGCTCGCACCATGAGCAGTTATCGCGGCAACCCCGACGCGATTCGCGCGCTGGTGCAAGACGACCGCGTGCACCGCGACGCCTACCTCAGCGACGAAGTTTTCGAGCTTGAGCAGCGCCACTTCGTCACGCGCACCTGGAGTTTCCTCGGCCACACCAGCCAGGTGCCCGAGGCGGGCGACTACGTCGCGGTCGAGCTCGCTGGCCAGCCCCTGCTGATGGTGCGCCAGGCCGACGGCGCCGTGCGCGTGCTCCACAACCGCTGCGCGCACAAAGGCACGCAGCTCGTCACCGATACCGCAGGCAACGCCGGCCGCTTCTTCCGCTGCCCGTACCACGCGTGGACCTACAAGCTCGACGGCGCGCCGCTCGCGTTGCCGCTGAAGTCGGGCTACGAGGGCACGGGCCTGGCGCAGTGCGCGTCGGGCCGCGGGCTCGAGGCGCTGAAGCATGTGGTCGTGTACCGCGAGTTCGTGTTCGTGCGGCTGGCCGATGTCGGCCCCGAGTTCGACGCGTACTTCGGCGGCGTGCTGGCGGCGATCGACAACATGGTCGATCGCTCGCCCGAAGGCCGGCTGACCGCGGCCGGCGGCGTGCTGCGCAACATCGTCCACTGCAACTGGAAGATGTACCTCGAGAACATCAACGACACGGTGCACCCGGTCTCGACGCACGAGTCTGCCGTGCAGGCCGCGCAAGGGCTGTGGCAGGGCCACGCCGCCGACGAGCCCAAGCCGATGGCGATGGAGCAGATCCTGCCGTTCGGCGCGGGCTACGACTTCTTCGACCGCATGGGCGGGCGCGTCTACCCGAACGGCCACAGCGTGCTCGGCATTCACTTCAGCATCCATTCGGGCTACGCGCAGCTGCCCGAGTACGAGCAGGCGCTGCGCGACGCGCATGGTGCCGAGCGCGCTCAGCAGATCCTCGAGCGATCGGCGCAGAACGCGGTGCTGTTCCCGAGCCTGGCGGTGAAGGGCTCGCCGCAGGCGATCCGCGTGATCCGGCCGCTCGCGGCCGACCGCACCCTGATCGAGGCCTGGAGCTTCCGTGCCGAGGGCGCGCCCGAGCTGCTGTTCGAACGCGCGCAGAGCTACAACCGCTTGGTGTTTTCGCCGATGTCGGTGGTGGCACACGACGACGTGCACTTGTTCGAGAGCATCCAGCGCGGCCTGCGCTCGGGGGCGAACGACTGGGTCAGCCTGCACCGCGGCTTCGACGCCGCCGAGCTCGGCCGCGGCACGGCCGAGACCAACGGCACCAACGAGCTGCTGATGCGCAATCAGTTCCGTGCCTGGGCGCAGCACCTCGCGGCGGGCATGGAGGGCGCGCCATGACGACCGAGCGCGACATCTTCGACCCGATCGTGTTGGCCGACTTCGTCGCCGAGGAAGCGGCACTGCTCGACGCCGGTCGCTTCGACGAGTGGCTCGCGCTCTACACCATTGAGGGCCGCTACTGGGTGCCGCTGGCCGGTGCCGCGCAGGCCGACCCGCACAGCCACCAGTCGCTGGCCTTCGAGGACCGCCTGCTGCTGCAGCTGCGCATCGATCGCATGAAGAGCCCGCGTGCGCACTCGCTGCGCCCGCGCAGTCGCTGCCAGCACGTGCTGCAGCGCTCGCGCATCGACGCGGTTGACGAGGCGGGCCGCAGCGCCACGCTGAGCACGCCGTTCGTCTACATCGAGACCCGCGGCGAGCTGCAGCTCACGCTCGCCGGCACCTGCCGTCACCGACTCGTGCACACCGACGCCGGCTGGCGCATGTGCGAGAAGCGCGTCGACCTGCTCGACCCCGACCGCGCCTACCCGGCGATCCAGTTGTTCATCTGATTCATTCCATCCAACCCCCAGGAGATCCTGACATGAGAAGCCTGATTCGTTGTGCAGTGGCGGCGGCCGTGTCGGCCGCATGCGTCGTGAATGCGTGGGCCGCCGATCTCAAGGTCGGCCTGAGCGTCTCGCTCTCCGGCCCGAACTCGTCGATCGGCATCCCGTATGCCAAGGGCATGCAGGCCGCGCTCGCCTACAAGGGCGAGGCCGGCGGCCGCAAGATCCAGCTGATCGTGCTCGACGACGGCTCCGACCCGACCGCGGCCGGCCGCAACGCGCGCAAGCTGGTCGAAGAGGAAAAGGTCGACATCCTGATGGGCACCTCGGGCGTGCCCGCATCGGTGGCGATGGCCCAGGTCGGGCGTGAGGCCAAGGTGCCGATGATCGGCCTGAGCCCGCTCTCGCTCGACCCGGCCGAGAACCCGTGGATCGTGACCGTGGCGCAGCCCGCGCAGCTGATGATCGATGCGGTGGTCGAGCGCATGAAGACCAACGGCGTCAAGACCGTCGGCTACATCGGCTTCAGCGACGCTTGGGGCGATCTGGTCTACGACGCGCTGATGAAGGCCGCACCCGGCGCCGGCATCAAGGTCGTCAGCAACGAACGCTATGCGCGCGCCGACGCGTCGGTCACGGGCCAGGTGCTGAAGATCGTCGCGCTGCATCCCGATGCGGTGATGACGGGCGGTTCGGGCACGCCGGGTGCGCTGCCGTTCCTGGCGCTGACCGAGCGCGGTTTCCGCGGTGGCGTCTACGGCCAGCACGGCCTGATCAACCCCGACTTCGTGCGCGTCGCCGGTGCCTCAGGCAACGGCGCGTTGATGCCCACCGGGCCGGTGATCGTGGCCGAGCAGCTGCCCGACAACTACCCGACGAAGAAGATCGCGCTGGACTTCCGGGCCGCGTTCCTGAAGACCAACGGCGTCGCGACCACTGACGCGTTCTCGGCCTATTCGTTCGACGCGTGGATGGTGTTCGCCGATTCCGCGGCGCGTGCGCTCGCCACCAAGGCCGAGCCGGGTACGCCGGCGTTCCGCGTCGCGCTGCGCGATGCGATCGTCAGCACCAAAGAGGTCGTCGGTGTGCACGGCGTCTACAGCTTCAAGCCCGGCGCGCTGTACGGCGTTGACCAGCGTGCGCGCGTGATCGTCAAGCTCGACAACGGTCAGTGGAAGCTCGCGCCCTGAGCCGCGGCCATTGACCTGAACACAACGACGTGAGCGAGGACTGATTCATGACGTGGGACGTGGCGCTCATTCTGGGCATCGACGGCTTGGCCAACGGGGCGGTGTACCTGCTCGCCGGGTTGGGGCTGGTGCTGATCTTCTCGGTCACGCGCGTGGTGTTCGTGCCCTTCGGCGACATCGCCGCGTTCGCCGCGCTCAGCCTGGCGGCGTTCGAGACCGGCCGCGTGCCGGCGACGATCGGCATGGTCGCCGTGCTCAGCGCGGTGGCGGTGCTGATCGAGGTGGTGGGCCTGCTGCGGCGCGGCGAGGCCGCTCGCATCCCGAAGGCGCTGTTGATGTGGGGCGTGCTGCCGGCGTTGCCCTGCCTGCTGGCCTGGGGCGTGGCGCGGCCTGGTGTGCCGGCGGCGCTGCACGTGGTCAGCGCGGTGCTGCTGGTCGTGCCGCTCGCACCGCTGCTGGCGCGCATCGTGTTCCAGCCGATCGCGGATGCCTCGGTGCTGGTGCTGTTGATCGTCTCGCTCGCGCTGCACTTCCTGCTGTCGGGGCTGGGCCTGTTGTCCTTCGGACCGGAGGGCTCGCGCACGCAGCCGCTGGCGAGCGGCTCGCTGATGCTGGGTGAGGGCTTCCCGATCAGCGGCCAGGTGATCCTGATGGTCGCCTCGGCGCTCGTGTTGAGCGGCCTGTTCTTCCTGGTGTTCGAGCGCACGGTTGCGGGCAAGGCGCTGCGCGCCACGGCGGTCAACCGCGTCGGCGCGCGGCTGGTCGGCATTCGGCCGGCGCGCACCGCGCTGCTGGCCTACGGGAGCGCGTCGCTGTTGGCCGGACTGATCGGCGTGCTGATCGCGCCGGTCACGACCATGTACTACGACTCGGGTTTCATCATCGGCCTGAAGGCCTTCGTGGCCGCGATCATCGGTGGGCTCGTCAGCTACCCGCTGACGGCGCTCGGCGCAATCGCGGTCGGCCTGGTCGAGAGCTTCGCGTCGTTCTGGAGCGGGGCGATGAAGGACGCGATCGTCTTCAGCCTGCTGATCCCGGTGCTGATGCTGCGCTCGTTCATGAGCGCGCATGCGGAAGAAGACGACGAGGAGGTCGAGCAATGAATCACCTTCGTCCGCGGTGGCTGCTCGGCGTCATCCTCGCCGCGCTCGCAATCGCGCCGCTGCTCTTGGGCAACTTCAGCATCTCGCTGCTCAACGACATCGGCATCGGCGCGCTGGTCGCGCTCGGCCTCGTGCTGCTGACCGGCGTCGGCGGCACCACTTCGTTTGGCCAGGCGGCCTTCGTCGGCATCGCCGCCTACGCGACCGCGTGGCTAACCACCACGCAGGGCCTGTCGCCCTGGCTCGGGCTGCTGTTCGCACTGTTGCTGACCGGCGTGTCGGCGCTCGCGATCGGCATGCTGACCTTGCGTCTGGGTGGGCACTTCCTGTCTTTGAGCACGATCGCGTGGGGGCTGTCGATCGCGATGCTGTTCGGCAATGTCGACGCGCTCGGCCGCCACACCGGGCTGTCGAACATCCCGGCGCTGCGCATCGTCGGCTGGTCGCTGGCCGAGCCGCGCGCGATCTACTACTTGATCTGGACGGTCGTCGGCCTCTCGTTCCTGTTCAGCCGCAACCTGCTGCAATCGCGCCCCGGCCGCGCGATCCGCAGCCTGCGCGGCGGCGCCACGTTGCTGGCCAGCGTCGGTGCCGATGCCTACCGCGTGCGCTTGTCGCTGTTCGTCACCGCGGCCTTGTTCGCGGGGCTGGCCGGCTGGCTGTATGCGCACACGAACCGCTTCGTCAGCCCGTCGCCGTTCGACGTGCGCGCGAGCATCGAGTACCTGCTGATGGCGGTCGCGGGCGGCCTCGGCCAGCTCGCCGGTGCACTCGTCGGCGCGGCGCTGGTGCTGGTGCTGAAGAACGGGCTGCAAGACGTGCTGCCGCTGCTCTCGCAGCGCGCCGGCCAGCTCGAGGCGATCGCGTTCGCGGCGCTGTTCATCCTGCTGCTGCACTTCGCGCGCGGCGGGCTGATGGGCTTCGCGAGGCGCTGGGCGCCGGCTTGGTTCGTGCCGCAGCGGCAGGGTGGGGCGCCGGTGGCGGCGGCCGAGCCGCTGCCGCGCCGGCAACTGCCTGCGGCGGGTACGCCGATCCTGTCGGTGAGCGGCGCGGTCAAGCGCTTCGGTGGGCTGGTCGCGGTCAACGAGGTCAGCTTCGATGTCAACGCCGGCGAGATCGTCGGCCTGATCGGCCCGAACGGCGCCGGCAAATCGACGATGTTCAACCTGCTGACCTGCACCGCGCCGATGACGTCCGGCCGGGTGCGTTTTCTAGGCCGCGACATCGCCGGGCTGCCGCAGCGCGAGGTCGCGCGGCTCGGCCTGGCGCGCACCTTCCAGCACGTCAAGCTGCGGCCGCAGATGAGCTTGCTCGACAACGTGGCGCTGGGCGCGCACGCGCGCACCGGCATCGGTGTGCTGAAAGCCGGGCTCGGCCTGGGCGGCGCCGAGGAGCGCCGGATCTTCCAGGAGGCACGCCGACAGCTGGACCGCATCGGCCTGGGCGATCGTGCGCACGAGCTCGCTGGCAGCTTGCCGCTGGGCACGCAGCGCATCCTCGAGATCGCCCGCGCGCTCGCCGCCGACCCGGTGCTGCTGGTGCTCGACGAGCCCGCGGCCGGCCTGCGCCGCCAGGAAAAGATGGCACTCGGCGAGCTGCTGCGCAAGCTGCGCGACGAGGGCGTGACGATCCTGATCGTCGAGCACGACATGGACTTCGTGATGAAGCTGGTGGACCGCCTGGTGGTGATGAACTTTGGCTCCAAGTTGGTCGAGGGTGTGCCGGCCGCGGTGCGGGCCGATGAGCGCGTGCAGGCCGCCTACCTCGGGAGCGTGTCATGACGGCGATGCTCGAGATCGGCGATCTGCACGTGTCCTATGGCCAGGTCGACGCGGTGCGCGGCGTCACGCTCGCGCTGCAGCCCGGGCAAATCGTCTCGGTGATCGGCCCGAACGGCGCCGGTAAGACGACCTTGCTCGCGGCCGCGATGGGCTTGCTGCCATCGACCGGCACGCTGCGCTTCGAAGGCGAAGACCTGCACGGGCTCGACGTCGAATCGCGCGTCGAACGCGGCCTGTGTCTGGTGCCGGAGAAGCGCGAGCTGTTCGGCGAGCTCAGCGTGCTCGACAACCTGCAGCTCGGCGCCTATTCGAAACGCCTGCGCGCCGACGCGCTGAAGAAGCGTCTGCAATCGGTGTATGACCGCTTCCCGCGGCTGGCCGAGCGCCGCGCGCAGCGTGCCGACACGCTCTCGGGCGGCGAGCGCCAGATGCTCGCGCTCGGGCGCGCGCTGATGGCGGCGCCGCGGCTGCTGATGCTCGACGAGCCCAGCCTCGGGTTGGCGCCGCTGATCGTGCGCGACATCCTGACCATCGTGCGCGGCCTGCGCGACGACGGTGTCTCAATCCTGCTGGTCGAGCAGAACGCGCGCGCGGCACTCGAGACCTCCGACCACGGCTACGTGCTCGAGACCGGCGAGATCGCGCTGAACGGCGCGTCGCAAGACCTGGCCGGCGACCCGCGCGTGCAGGCGACCTATCTCGGCGGGGCCACCGACGATGACTGATGCCCACGCGGGCACGGCGTCGACACGCACCGTGCCGGCGCTGCTGCGCGCGCAGGCCGCGCGCTTCGGCGACCGTGCGCTGCTGGCGATCGCTGGCACGCATTGGTCGCATCGCGACGCGGCCGCGGCCGCCGCTGCGCGTGGCGAGGCTTTGCAGCGCGCCGGTATCGGCCGCGGCGACCGTGTCGCGCTGATGTGCGGCAACCGCATCGAGTTCCTCGAGGTGTTCCTCGGCTGCGGCTGGATTGGCGCGGCGTCGGTGCCGATCAACACCGCGTCGATGGGGCCGCAGATCCAGTACTTCCTCGCGCAAAGCGGCGCGCGGCTGCTGGTCATTGAAGAACCCTGGCTGGCGCGGCTGCACGTGGCGGACTTGTCGCAGACGCGTCTGGAGCGCATCTGGGTCGTTGGCGCGGAGCGAACCGACGAGTTCGCGCCCATCGACGGTATCGTGGTCGAGCGCTACCGGCCAGCCCATGGTCACGTCGAGCCCGCCGATGTGCAGCCCGGCGAGACGCTGGCCATTCTCTACACCTCCGGCACCACCGGCCCAGCGAAGGGCGTGACCTGCCCGCATGCGCAGTACCACGCCTGGGGCGTGAACACCGCGAGCGTGCTCGGCCTGGTGCCCGGCGACGTGCTGTGCACGACGCTGCCGCTGTTCCACATCAACGCGCTGAATACCTTCGCGCAGGCCGCGGTCACGGGCTGCAAGGTCGTATTCGAGGGGCGCTTTTCGGCTTCCGGGTTCTGGCCGACGATGGCGGCCGTCGATGCCACCGTCGTCTACCTGCTGGGCGCGATGGTGCCGATCTTGCTGGCGCAGCCCACGGGTGCCGCGGAGCGCGCGCATCGGGTTCGGATCGGCCTCGGGCCCGGCGTGCCGGCGGCGGCGGGCGAAGCGTTTCGCGAGCGCTGCGGTGTCACGCTGCTCGAAGGCTATGGCTCGACCGAGACCAATTTCGTGATCGCGACCGCGGCCGATTCGCCGCGGCGCGGCGTGATGGGCTGGCTGCGGCCGGGCTTCGATGCGCGCGTGGCCGACGCGCACGACGCCGAACTGCCGGACGGCGAGGCGGGCGAATTGCTGCTGCGCGCGGACACGCCGTTCGCGTTCGCGACCGGCTATTTCGACATGCCCGACAAGACCGTCGAGGCCTGGCGCAACCTGTGGTTCCACACCGGCGACCGCGTCGTGCGCGAGGCCGATGGCGCGTTCCGCTTCATCGATCGCATCAAGGACGCGATCCGCCGCCGCGGCGAGAACATCTCGTCGTTCGAGGTCGAGCAGGTGCTGTTGAGCCACCCGGCGGTGGCTGCGGCGGCGGTCTATCCGGTGCCATCCGAACTCGCCGAAGACGAGGTGATGGCCACACTCGTGGCGCGGTCCGGCGCGCTGGTCGACCTGCCCGCGCTGGCCTCGCATTGCGAGGCACGCCTGCCGCGATTCGCGGTGCCGCGCTACCTCGACATCGTCGACGCGCTGCCTTGCACCGAGAACGGCAAGGTGCAGAAGTACAAGCTGCGCGAGCGCGGCGTGACGGCCACGACCTGGGACCGCGCCGCGGTATGAAGATGACCATGAAGATCGCCATCCTCGGCGGCGGCCACGGCTGCTATGCCGCCGCTGCCGACTTGTCCGAGGCCGGCCACGAGGTGCGGCTGTGGCGCCGCGATGCGGCGGCGCTCGCGCCTGTCATCGAGACCGGCAGCATCACGCTGAAAGACGCCGATGGCGTGCGCGACGTGAAGATCGCCGTCGCCACGGCCGAGATCGCGGTGGCGCTGCACGGTGCGCAGCTGATCGTGATCCCGTCGCCGGCGATCGCGCAGGTCGACATCGCGCGGGCGATGGCACCGCATCTCGTCGATGGCCAGGTCGTGTTTCTGCCGCCCGGCACCTTCGGCAGCTGGGTCATGGCGCATGCGGTGCACGAGGCGGGCAACCGGGCCGACGTGGCCTGGGCCGAGACCGGCACGCTGCCCTACCTCGCGCGCAAGCATGGCGAGCGCGAGGTGAATGTGACAGTGCGCGCGGTGCGGCTGCCCACCGGCGTCTATCCGGCCTGCCACCAAGAGCGCGCAATCGAGGTGATCCGCCGCGCCTACCCCAGCGTGCACGGCTGCGGCGACGCGCTCTCGGGCGCGCTGATGAATGCCGGGCCGGTCATCCACCCGCCGCTGATGGTGATGAACGCCGCGCCGCTGCAGCACTTCCCGCGCTGGGACATTCACAACGAAGGCACGCAACCGGCCGTGCGCGCGGTGACCGACCGGCTCGACCGCGAGCGCATCGCGGTGCGCGAGGCCTTCGGCTATGCGGCGCCGCACTATCCACTGGCCGACCACTACGACAACGACCGCTGGATGTACGGCGACGCGCACAAGCAACTCGTGAAGTCGGGCGACTGGCGCGAACACATCGATCTGCACAGCCACCGCTACATCACCGAAGACACCGAGCTCGGGCTCGCCTTGCTGGCGTCGGCGGCGCGCTTCGTCGGTGTCGAGGCGCCGGTCGCGCATGGGCTGCTCGCGATCGTCGGCGGCTTTCTCGGCCGCGAGCTGCGCTTCGGGCCGCGCAGCTTCGAGGCGCTACAGCTTGATGGGCTGAGCCGCGACGCGCTGACGCAGCGCCTGCAGGACGGAGACGCGCGATGACGGGAACGCCGCCGCGCTTCGCGGCCGTCGGCGCCGGCCGCATGGGGCGTGGTATCGCGATCGCGTTCGCCTACGCGGGCCATCGCATCTCGGTCATCGATCTGCGCGTGCGGGCCGATGCGGCGTGGCAGGGCCTGCACGACGATGCGCGCGCCGAGATCGACGCCAGCCTGCTCGGCCTGGCGCAGCTCGGTGTGTTGCACGCCGACCAGGTGCCGACCATCGCGGCGCGCATCGAACTCGTGCGCGCAGACGCCGCACCGCAGGCGCTGGCCGGGGCCGAGCTCGTGTTCGAAGGCGTCGCCGAAACCCTGGCGGCCAAGCGCGAGGCGTTCGCGCAGATCGAGCGTCATTGCGCCGTCGATGCGATCCTCACGTCCACCACCAGCAGCATGCCGGTGACGCAGCTCGCGACGCTGGTGCGGCGGCCCGAGCGCTTCATGAACATGCATTGGCTGAACCCGGCCTACGTGATGCCGGTGGTCGAGCTGAGCTGCCACGCCGGCACCGAGCCGGCAGTGCTGGCGCGCACGCGGGCGCTGCTCGAGGGCATCGGCAAGCTGCCGGTGGTCTGCGGCGCGGCGCCGGGCTACATCGTGCCGCGGCTGCAGGCGCTGATCATGAACGAGGCGGCACGCATGATCGAGGAGGGCGTGGCCAGCGCCGAAGAGATCGACAAGGCGACGCGCTACGGCCTGGGCCTGCGCTTCGCGGCGCTCGGGGTGGTCGAGTTCATCGACTTCGGCGGCTGCGACATCCTGCATCACGCCAGCCGCGAGATGGCCGCAGCCATCGACCCCGGCCGCTACGCCGCACCGGCGATCGTCGGCCGCATGGTCGACGAGCAGCGGCTCGGGTTGAAGACCGGCAGCGGCTTCTACGACTACGCCGGCCGCGACCTCGTCGCGTATCGGCGCGATGTGCTCGCCCGCACGCTGGGCATGCTCACACACGCCGGCTTGTGGCGGGCGCCTGCGTCCGAAACACTGGGATGAAACTCACCCTATTGAACTGTGAGGGTGTGGCGGCTCGCGGCCCGATGCGGACGCTGCCCCGGTTGCTTAAGAGGGATCGCAAAGAACGCCAAGGAGCGCAAAGGACACCAAGAAGACTTAGGCTTTTCCTTTGCGATCTTTGCGCTCCTTGGCGTTCTTTGTGGTCGAAAAATAGAGTCGCAGGCAACACCGCTCACGAAAGGCACCCAACGTCCGCAGCGGGCCGCGAGCGGACACCCCAAACGACAGCAGCGTTTCATGCGTCGCGAAAGGCGCCTAGCGCCATGGGTCACTGACATGAGTCAGCCCGCGATTCGCCGCGCCTTTGCCGAGCTCAGCGTCGGCCCGGTGCACTACGCGTCGTGCGGCGACGAGCAAGCCCCCGCGGTGCTGCTGCTGCACCAGTCGCCACGCAGCTGGGCCGAGTACCGGCATGTGCTGCCGCTGCTCGGTGCGCGCTACCACGCGATCGCGATGGACACGGTCGGCTTTGGCGACTCGGCCGCCGCGCCGTGGCCGCCCAGCATCGAGCGCTGGGCCGGCGTCGCGGTGGAGCTGCTCGACGCGCTGGGCGTGCAGCGCGCGCATGTCGTTGGCCACCACACCGGCGGCGTGATCGCGGTCGAGCTGGCGGCCGTGTTTGCCGACCGGGTCGCCGCGCTGGTGTTGTCGTCGACGCCGTTCACCGATGCGGCGTTCCGCCGCGCGCGGGCTGAGCGCCCGCCCATCGATGCAGTGGTGCCCAGCCTCGACGGCAGCCACCTGATGGCGCTGTGGCGCAACCGGCAAGCCTTCTACCCGGAGGGGCGGCCCGACCTGCTCGAGGCCTTCGTGCTCGATGCGCTGAAGGCCAGTGGCGATGTCGAATCGGGCCACCGCGCGGTCGCCGCGTACCGCATGGAGGACCGGATCGGCCACATCCATCAGCCGACGCTGGTGATCCGCGCGACCGACGACCCGTTCGCCGCGCCGCATGCGCTGGAGCTGTGTGCCCGGTTGCCGCACGCCAGGCGCGTCGACATCGTCGGCGGCATGGTGCCGCTGCCCGATCAGCTGCCGGCGATATTCGCGCAGGCGGTACTCGACTTCCTTGACGCCGACGGTCGGGTCGGTTAAGATAGTTGACATCTGAAGTATTTAGAACTGATGAAGTATTTTGGCTGATGATTAACGCGGAGACTCCATGAACATCGTCTGCATCGGTGGTGGCCCCTCGGGCCTGTACTTCGCGCTTCTGATGAAGCAGCAGAACCCCACGCACGAGATCACGGTGGTCGAGCGCAACCGGCCTTACGACACCTTCGGCTGGGGCGTCGTGTTCTCCGACCAGACGCTGGGCAACCTGCAGCTCGCCGACCCGACGAGCGCGGCGCAGATCCTCGGCGCGTTCAACCACTGGGACGACATCGAGGTCAACATCCGCGGCGCCAAGGTGCGCTCCGGCGGCCACGGCTTCTGCGGCATCGGCCGCAAGCGGCTGCTCAACATCTTGCAGCGGCGCTGCGAAGAGGTCGGCGTCAAGCTGGTGTTCGAGGCCGACGTCCAGAACGACGACGAATACCCGCACGCCGACCTGATCATCGCCAGCGACGGCCTGAACAGCCGCATCCGCACGCGCCATGCTGCCACCTACCAGCCCGACATCGACATGCGCGATTGCCGCTTCGTCTGGCTCGGCACGCACAAGCTGTTCGACGCCTTCACGTTCGCGTTCGAAGAGACCGAGTGGGGCTGGTTCCAGGCGCATGCCTACCGCTTCGACGACAGCACCTCGACCTTCATCGTCGAGGCACCCGAGCGCGTCTGGCGCGCCGCGGGGCTGGACACGATGGAGAAGGAAGACGCGATCGCGTTCTGCGAGAAGCTGTTCGCGAAGCACCTCGACGGCCATGGGCTGATCTCGAATGCGACTCACCTGCGCGGGTCGGCGCAGTGGATCCGCTTCCCGCGCGTCGTCTGCAAGCGCTGGGTGCATCACAACGGCCGCGCGCCGGTCGTGCTGATGGGCGACGCCGCGCACACCGCGCACTTCTCGATCGGCTCGGGCACCAAGCTCGCGCTCGAGGATGCGATCGAACTCGCGCGCTGCATCGGCCAACAACCCGACGATCTCGCGGCTGCGCTGCAGCACTACGAAGACGTGCGCAGCATCGAGGTGCTGCGCATCCAGAATGCGGCACGCAACTCGACCGAGTGGTTCGAGCACGTCGATCGTTATGTGAACCTGCCGCCCGAGCAGTTCGCGTACTCGCTGCTGACGCGCAGCCAGCGCATCAGCCACGAGAACCTGCGCGTGCGCGACAAGGCCTATGTCGAGGGCTTCGAGGACTGGATCGCGCAGCGCGCCGGCGTGCAGCGCGGTGCCTCGAGCGCGGCGGTGCCGCCGATGTTCACGCCGTTCACGGCGCGCGGCGTGACCCTGAAAAACCGCGTCGTGGTCTCGCCGATGGCGCAGTACTCGTGCATCGACGGCGTGCCGGCCGACTACCACCTCGTGCACCTCGGCGCGCGCGCGATGGGCGGCGCCGGGATGGTCGTGGCCGAGATGACCTGCCCGTCGGCCGATGCGCGCATCACGCCGGGCTGCCCCGGCCTGTGGAACACCGCGCAGCGCGACGGCTGGAAGCGCATCGTCGATTTCGTGCACGCGAACAGCGACGCGAAGATCGCGATCCAGCTCGGCCATGCCGGTGCCAAGGGCTCGACCCGCGTCGCCTGGGAAGGCATCGACCAGCCGCTGGATCACGGCAACTGGCCGCTGATCTCGGCCTCGCCGCAGCAATACCTGGACGGCGTCAGCGACTGGTCGCATGCGATGACGCGCGCCGACATGGACCGCGTGCGCGATGACTTCGTGCGTTCGACCCGCCTTGCTGCCGAGGCCGGCTTCGACTGGCTCGAGCTGCACTGCGCGCACGGCTACCTGCTGTCGTCGTTCATCTCGCCGCTGACGAACCTGCGCAGCGACGAGTACGGCGGAACGCTCGCGAACCGGCTGCGCTACCCACTCGAAGTCTTCGACGCGGTGCGCGCGGCCTGGCCGCAAGACCGGCCGATCTCGGTGCGCATCTCGGCTAGCGACTGGGTCGAGGGCGGCATCACGCCGGACGACGCGATCGAGATCGCGCGCGCCTTCAAGGCCGCGGGCACCGACCTGATCGACTGCTCGTCGGGCCAGGTCAGCAAGCTCGAGCAGCCGGTGTTCGGCCGCATGTTCCAGACGCCGTTCGCCGACCGCGTGCGCAACGAGGCCGGCATCCCGACGATTGCGGTCGGCGCGATCTCCGAGGCCGACCATGTCAACAGCATCATCGCGTCGGGCCGCGCCGACTTGTGCGCCGTCGCGCGCCCGCACCTGGCGAACCCGGCGTGGACGCTGATGGAGTCGGCCAAGATCGGCTACGTCGACGTGGCCTGGCCCAAGCAATACCGCGCGGCCAAG
>Ga0307509_10006528_pt1 | contig 15638 bp, 10 predicted proteins | sample 10_EM_MG_FD_202245 | JGI IMG/M metagenome (GOLD analysis project Ga0307509, IMG submission 202245) | Populus trichocarpa ectomycorrhiza microbial communities from riparian zone in the Pacific Northwest, United States - 10_EM | ecosystem: Host-associated > Plants > Roots > Unclassified | place...
GCCCTTTAACTATTATCCCTCATTACCTTCGAGTTCTCTGAAGCCTCCCTTAGACCTAGCGCTTGCCGGTCAACCGCTAGCCCTCTATTGTACCTTTTCGTTAGACAGGAGTAAACCTGTTACATCTTGGCATTTCAAAAACATCAAAATTCAACACCACTAATCCTATAGTTTATTCAAGAGACTCATATTTAGTAGTCTTTATGACTTGTACAAAGTCATACAGTATATGAAAAAAAAATCTCAAAATAGAATAAGTTGAGCTATTAAAATACAAAAGTGATAATCTATGATTCAGTCTCATTTAGTTAAATAATCAGGTCATAAAATTGATTTCTAGCTAATCTTTCTATATGGGTAGTATTAGCTATAGGTGGTAGTTAGCCTCAAGGTATTAAAAATTGGAATTTCATTCTACTCAATGCAAGCAATAAGTTTCAAAATTGTTCAATATAAGATATAGGAGGTAAATAAGTATACTTAAGTAAATGATATTTATCTAATTACATAGTTTCTCTCAAGATCCCAATCTCCATAGATAACTACCTGGTTAGACTATCTTTCATATGGTAGTATTTGAGCTCTGTTAGCACTATTATTACTCTTGCAATACTTTTTCCTTTTCTCTTAATTAATATCAACATTGGATATTGATCCACATCCACTATTGAATTTTCTATTTCTCAACCAATAGAAAATCAGTCTTTATTTAATCTATCTATATGATGCAAGCGTATTAGAGATATTTAGAAGTTGTTGGGCTGATAATGATTTGAATATCGCTTGTATTATTGGTTTCAAATGTCCACCCGAGTTCTTTCTTTATCTAGTTCGCATTCTGCACAGTTTTATGAAGTATTTCTCATACTACCTTTCCTAAACATTATCAATTCTATTAAATCAAGTATATTAATGGCAATCTGCTATAGAATTATTGGTAATTATTGTTAAAAACCTACCAGAAGAATTGGGTTATAAGTATTGACTGATTGAGCAATATGCATATATATATAATTAATGATTTATAAAGGATGTGATAGAGAAAGATAATTGTTTAAAGAAATGTTGAGAGAGATCAAGAGCAAAGATATCAACAGTTAGACAAATGAGTTATTATAAAATGCGGAAATAATATTTAATTATGATACATACTTTTCTGTTGATGATTCTTAGGGAAATAAGCAAGATAAAGCCTGGTAATATTAAGATAAGTATTTTCTGATATATATAACATGTTGAATGATCAATTTTCATATTCTTAGTTAGCCAAATATGGTAAATAATTGAAAAAGAACTTTAGAGTATATAATTGAAGTGAGAGTAAATAAATGGTAATTGTAAGAGTAATAATAGTGCTAACAGAGCTCAAATACTACCATATGAAAGATAGTCTAACCAGGTAGTTATCTATGGAGATTGGGATCTTGAGAGAAACTATGTAATTAGATAAATATCATTTACTTAAGTATACTTATTTACCTCCTATATCTTATATTGAACAATTTTGAAACTTATTGCTTGCATTGAGTAGAATGAAATTCCAATTTTTAATACCTTGAGGCTAACTACCACCTATAGCTAATACTACCCATATAGAAAGATTAGCTAGAAATCAATTTTATGACCTGATTATTTAACTAAATGAGACTGAATCATAGATTATCACTTTTGTATTTTAATAGCTCAACTTATTCTATTTTGAGATTTTCTTTTCATATACTGTATGACTTTGTACAAGTCATAAAGACTACTAAATATGAGTCTCTTGAATAAACTATAGGATTAGTGGTGTTGAATTTTGATGTTTTTGAAATGCCAAGAATAGTGACCCATTACTGGGGGGTGACCCATTACTGGGTGAAATACGTTATGTTGGATGGGACGTGCAAAAAAGTGCGATCCATCGTCTCCCTTCAATACCGCCATACGCTCTGCACGACACAATAAGGGTGTCGGTTATGCCATACAACACTCAACAGTTACACGGATCCCCCCTTACTCGCCTTCCTTCCTAGGAAGGGAATATCAGATTACAAGCCAGCCCGCGGGTTTACCACTGGCGCAGGGGACTTGGTCATGCATCTGCGAGTACAAGTCCAATCATGTCGGTCTTGTTAAGTGTGGCCATCACGCCGGAGGCGTGAATCACTACGGAGGGTGCTGGGCCGGGGGTAATTGTGGGGTTTCTGCAATCCGCCCGTCGAGTTTATGGCGAGGCAGTGGGCATGTGTATGCACGTTGTGGTAGTAGCCGGAGAAGAGGCAGGAGGGCATACTTTGATGAGTTGTCGGCGCTAATATGGGAACTTTGTTGTTTTCTAGATATACCAGTGTTGCAGTGTAGATGTGCCTGGAGCGGAATTGTCATTCTATTGAAGTGTGAAGTTCTTCCGGAAAGGGAGAAATATTTTTCAAAGCTGGGAGGGTAAAAAAGCGGGGGGTCAGAGGGATCATTCGTAATTAATAACGCGGAAAATAGAAGCTTCGAGTAATTGAACTGTAAATTGATTCAACTACCTATCAACATTATCAACCATTATTATCGAGTTGACTATCTTACAACCACTTCTCATACATAGCAAACCCATCCCACACCAACTGCCCACCCCTCGATTCCTACAGCCTTCCTTTGCTAACCCATGCCTAACCTCCTGTGTGACAGAAGAATTTCGAGTGATATAGAGTGATTACTACTAAAGCTCCCGGAACAACGGTTCGTCTAGAGCTTAGTTGATCAGATCGAGATTCGAGGGATGGGTATGTGTGCTGCCCAGCTTTAGACTTGAAATCAAAACTTGCAGATCATCCTAGAAAGGCGCCGGTCTAGATTTGACGATTAGGGTGAGGGAAGTGCCGTCCTCATCTGTGTACTTATGGCCGAGAGTGCGCTTGACGTTCCCCTGAAACTCCCCGTGGTCCTTTACGATTGTTAGCTTTCATCACAAACGGAATGGATACTCGGGTCAGGGGATAAATGATGAGACGGACAGGGGTTTTGCGGATTCCTTGCTCCGTAAATAGGCTAAGCATCGTTTCTTCTCCTAGTTTTGTGGTTATCGTACTGGGTGTTTGTGGGATCTGATGTGTTGCTTGCGTGGCGATTGAATGGGGAGAAAGAAGGGTTCGCGGACACTTCTCACTCTTATTTCTATTCCTCTCGCTGTGCCAAGACTCTCTACCTATTCAGGGCTAGGGCACTTGCTAACGAATTTCACCGTTTGCGAGTAGGGCACGGTATGTGATGGTGCTCTATAAGTTGGCCCATTAATCTCCTATCGGACAGGAATTTCGAGTGATATGGTGTGAATTCAAGAGCAAAGCTCCTCACACAACGCTTAGTCTCCACCTTAGTCGATACCATTCAACTAGCCTCCAGTTCGGAGTTCATCAGATGGAAATTCGAGAGGTGGAGATTTGTACTGCGGAGATTTAGACTTGAAATCAAAGCAAGCTGATCCTCCTAGAAAGGCGCTGATCTAGATATCACGGTTCGGGTAAGGGAAGTGCTGTGAATTCATCACCATCTAACGGCGGAATGAGGATTTTATGATCGGATAGTAGTTTTGCAATGGCATGATGTCCACATTTTAGAGCTTGCGAAAGAGTTGTTTCTCCCGAATTATCGGCAGTATTGGGATTGACATCCCCTCATTCGAGTAGCATATTCATGATTCCTTCATATCCCTTGCCCGCAGCCTTGAAAAGGGGGGTTTGGCCATGTGCATCAGCAGGATCGGCGTTGATATCGTTGAGCTCCAGCAATATCTTCACAATTCTCTTGCACCCATTTCAGGCCGCTCTTGAGAGTGGCGTTTCTCCATAGCTATCTATAGCATTGGGATTGACATCCCCTCGTTCCAGTAGCATCTTCGCGATTCCTTCATGTCCCGCCCAGACAGCTTTGAGGAGGGGTGTTCTGCCAGCTTCATTCATATGGTCGGCGTTGACATGGTTGCGCTCTAGAAGCTTCTTCACGACTCCTTCATTTCTAAACTGGGCTGCTGTAGAGAGTGGCGTTCCTCTATGATTATCGACAGTATTAGGATTGACATCCTCTCATTCTAACAGTGTCTTCACGACTCCTTCGTGTCCCCAGCGAGCAGCCATGAGGAGCGGTGTTCGGCCATCTTCATTCGCAAATAGTGTTGGCAACGGGGCAGTCCGTCCGTCCTAAGCTAGGACGAGGACGGACGGCAGTTTGTCGTCTCGTCTGGTCATTTTCTAAAGTTGCCCGACAAGTAAAAATCAAAGACAAGGACGGACTGCATTCTGTCGTCCCGTCCGGTCTTTTCTGGAACTTGCCCCTCTCATCCAAGTGAAGGACCATCCCCCACCGTCCCCCACCGTCCCCGGCCGTCCCATGCCGTCCCCCGCCGTCTTCCGCTGTTTTCCGCTGTTTTCCGCCGTCCCCTGCCGTCCCCCGCTGTCCCCCGCTGCCCCCCGCTGTCCCCCGCCACCCCCAGCCGTCCCCTACCGTCCCCTACAAGAATATGTCTCAGATCGTGGGGCTTGTCGTCCTTCCTAATGACGGCCGTCCTGGAAATTCAAGGACGAGGACGGACTACGTTTTGCCGTCCCGTCCCATCCCGGGCTCTTGGCAGTCCCCCCGCCGGGCCCTACGGGGGCCCTGGACTGTTGCGAACACTGTTCGCAAACTCGGTGTTGACATCTTTGCGCTCCAGTAGCAACTTCGCCACTCCCCTATGCCCACAGAAGGTAGCTCTCGAGATTGGCTAATCACCATTAATCCCCACAGTATTTAGATTGGCATCATTACGTTCTAGCAGCATCTTTACCACTGCCTCTTGGTGAGTCGTGATAGCAGACAGAAGCAGTGTTTCTCTACAAGGATACGAAATATTGGGACCCACATCCCGTCGTTCCAATAGCATCTCCACGGCTTCCTCATGCCCCTTCGATATGGCCATGCCAACGACTGCTTCTTGCTCACTCTTGACAGCCCAGGAAAGCGGTGTTAGGTGGCATCTCGTCGGGCGGTTGGCGTCCTCTGACTCCAGGGCCATCTTCACGGTTATAGAAGAACGAATATCCACCCAGGCACTGACGAAAGTACCAATAAGGAGCTCCTAAAAGGAAGAGCAAGGTCAACTATCAATAGTGTCGTAAACGGTCAAACAGCAATTTGTACCTGCTTTTGGGTTTGAATGTTCGCAACGTGGGGCGTATAGGTGCAGGTTGGTGGCAGCTGGCAAAGGCTCCCCGTGGCCTCGTCCATAAGGGTGTTGTTATCGTTTTCGCCGTCTCGGTCTGTGGCCTTTTGGAAACATTTTCCTCGACGTATCCTCTCCTAAAGACAGATATGACGAAAAAAACTTTCTAACCCTGTACTAAGCCTGCTGCGTCCTACGGTGACTTGATTTGTGGGGTAATGGGTTATAGATTAGGAAAGCCTATTTTCCACGTTCAATGTTCAATTCTTCTCTTCATTCAAGTTTTTCCCACCATATTTTTCCCTAAATAGGGTATAAGATTTCCGAATCATATTTATGAAATAAGGTTGGGGGTTAAAAGCGCTCAAATGGAATGGTCTGCTCATCATGTGGGCTGATCATCCACCCACAGGATTTGTATTTCTTATCATACTAAGAAGGAATGTTCAGTACGATAGGAGCCCAGAAGAGGCAGGTCAACTCTTGGCCTACAGAAGGTGACTACGGGAGTTGTAAATACAAAAAGGCCATAGCTTGTAGAAAGTAAAAGAAAAAATGAGATTGCCATTCAATCAAGCATATTCTTTTCTAGAGACCTGAGTCAGCCTGAAGTATACTTCCTGCTAACTAGGAAATGGTTAAAATAGGGAATCCTCACAATTCAAATCCCGAGGATCACTACCAGTAAGTGAGCACTTACCAGGATCCTAAAATCATACTCGAATCCTAAAATCTTAGGCTTTTTACGAACTAAGCCATAACCCTACACTGAGTGTACATGACCACTTCTTGCTAGAATTTCCAAACATAGTATCCAACAACTTAAATGCTATCAAGGCCCAGCATGGAAACAGAGGTTTCACTCATTTAACTAGTCAGAGACCCTCGACTCTAAGGGATAAAAGGTATTAACCCCAAAGAGAGTGCCACAATCAGTAACACGAACGATATATTAAAAATAATCTTAGCCGTAAGTGCCTTATCGTGAAGGGAATTATTTTATTTTATTTTTCAAAACCAGACCCTAGGGGTTAACTTATATCTTCTGGACATTGTACATCTACACCAGGAGCTTCCCTGCTGACCTGCGAGCCGCTCTGCCCTCTGCCTCTAGTCATAGGATTATGCGTCTGTCAATCTCATCTTTTCAAAGATTAACACACTAGCGAAAGGGTGTCATGTGTTTTCGCTCTCCACCCTTATTCATGGAGTTCTTTCATAAAACCAAGAACACGCCACGTTACCCCCCGAGTCCCTCTCGCTATAAACAATCCTAGGTGTTATACCCTACCTTAATAGGAGAGCTTCTCTAGGCGAAGGGAGAAATTGATATTTTCGAAGGGAAACCCCAGGCCTCCAAACAATTTCTTTTGTAGAATCCTCAAAATAGCTAGGATACTAGATTGGGTTTCTTCAAGTTTAGACCTTTTTTTAAGGTAAAATATCGGCTACAGTGCCAGATGGCAGTTAGAGTAAAGCCAAGGGAAACACCCTAATTCCTAAACAGCTGGTCTGGGGCTTTAGGAAGATGGGGAAGGGGCCCTGGAACCAGGAGGTGCATATTCAGGCCATGCTCAGAAGAGGGAGTGCAATTCTCTAGCTTTCCCCGTGCTCGGAGAGGAGGCCCTCTCAGCGCTTAATAGCCCTAGACAGAATCGCCTCCGAAATGCCTGGAAGTTCCCACCCGGCAGTGCTACCCCACCAATCGCCACGCTAGGGTTCCGGTGACTCCTGGAGCAGGCCATCCCCTGGCTTGAGAATCGAGAAGTTTAAGCCAAGGGAAAACATCTCTCAAAGAAGGAGGAGAGAAAAAGCAAATCTTGAAGTTGGAGGATTTCGGGAGTTTTAAACGCCACGAGCTTGCCCCAAGCTGCGAAAATCACAGGAACCTCACCGGGTGCGTAGGAGATCTTCGTGGTGAAGGAACAGCACTAGTGTTAGTACTAGATATCACTTTAGGACCTTGTAAAGCTGCTGTGAGCCGGAAGTTTGCTTATTAGTGCCCGAAACGGGGAATCAAGGTTAATACAGTGTTTTTATTGCCTTAATCGAAGGACGATGATAGCAATAAATATATAATATCTCTTAGCAGAGCGCAGCCCCCATGATTACAGGATTCTAAGATTTCACACCAGCTCCGATTCCTGAAATTCCTACCGTTGTCATAAATTCCAGCCATTCCCAAGAAAATAGTCATTCCCATAACATCTTTCACGCTAATACTAATTATTTCTGTTAGAATGGTAACGCCAGCAATACTAGGTGTCCGCCAGTAAGTGGCCACCGATGGTAATAATATTAAAACAATTATAAAAAACGTGTTATCGATACCGTTATTAAGCGATTCCCACCTTACCCCCAGCAATCCACCTCCTTTCACGATATGCTAGGCTAGTACCCAAGTCCCGGTCCCTAAGGGCTCCCAAAAATCGCAGGCTTTTCCAAATCAACAGCGTTGTCCGATGGGGTATATGAGAAGTGTGGGTTCTAGCACGCCTCGGCTATACCTAGGCTAATTGTCACTCCTTGGAAGTCTCTTGCGCTGCCGTTCCGGATCCTCTGCTGGTATATATTTTTCAAGGTTAGCTATGATACGATATAATACCTCTCCTAGTAACGTCCGTCATGTTTTCTTTTTGTCAAAGTTGAGGGCAGAACTTGAAACGCAATATTTTTTCCAGTCCTCTTTCTCCCCCTAATCAGAAGATGGAGATTCTAGACGTCACAGAACAAGGTCCAATTACGTACCCCCACAATAGTAACTAAAGTTGCCAATGTTGTCTGAGAAACACCTTGGGGTTTTTCTAGGAGTGAAGCTTATTCGCTTTGCAGCAAGATTTCGTTATCTAAACCTTGGTAGGGGCTCGGGTGTGATGCGCTACCACGGTTGCCGAAAAGCCAAGAGTTTCCCTAAGGAGGAGGGGATCAAAGGAGAAAGAGCGCAAGCTTGATTTGGTGGCTTGGCTGTTTACGCAGCTCTACCGGGTTCTGTCTGATCTGGGACCCCACATCTAGATCGCTTTCACGAATACATCCTATTCCATGCACAGCGTCCTCCCTCATCTCCTCTACCTATTTTATTACCGTGTTCATCATTCTATAAGCCCCAATCAACAAATAAACGATATACTTTTGTTATCTCCCTACCCAAACTTTTACCAAGACGAACTCTCATCGATCACTAACATCCCAACCCTCCTCACCACCGTCGTAAACAAGCTCGCACCGGTATTCGGAAGTTCCCATGGAGCCCCTGCCTTCGTCTTGTGGGATGAGGTGGACGTGGTGGAGGTGAGAGACAAGGTTCCTGTCCATTCCCAGATGCGAGCCTACTAACTATATAAGACTAACAAACATGTGTGGGTAATCATTGGTTTACCTTCAAAGCCGCGATTCGCTCCCCTCAACACAACCAGGATGGGTAAGGGCGCTAGGGCACGTCATCCACCCCTCGCGGTGACCGTCGTCCTAGGGGCTGATGGCCGGGCGCTGCGGGCTCAGTGCAAATGGGATATTCCCGCAGCCACCTGTCGGTATTTCGGGGTAGAGACCTATATGGCCCTGTCGTCCTCCCTGAGCAGAGGCTAGGACGGACTATAAGACGGGCGCCCGTTCTACCTTATGCAAAAGACGGACGGACTAGACGCTTGGGAGCATCGTCAATGGTGGGGATGTTATTGGAAAGAGATTTGGAATTTTAGTGAAGCAAATTTGACAGTTGTGGGGAAGCGTTGAGGAGAGCCACCGCAAAACTCATCAAGATTTCGCCGAGACTAAGAGCAACTTGATGGCCCTCGCGGGAGAAGGTACAAGGAGAAGCTGAGGCCTAGTGGCTTTCTATGTTATTGGCAACTATGGGAAATGGTGGTGATCAAGTACAGTAATGCTACTGGTTGGAATTAACAAGCCTATATTTCGGCGGTTCTAGCTTCACTTCTTTCAAATTTTCTCCATCCGTGCTAGTCCCATTCTTCTACTCTCTATTTTTCCTTTTTCCTTTTTCCTTTTTCCTTTTTCCTTTTTCCTTTTTCCTATTTTGATCTTTTCTCTCCTCAGTATTAGGGCCAGATGTAGGGTTAACATCATGGAGGGTGAGGGCACTTCGTGTATCTTAGCACTAGTATAGGTAGTCCGGCCCAACCATCGGAGGCAACCATCCGAATCCACCATCACCAGAAGAGGGGAGAAGGAAACATTCGAAGAAAATTATATCACTTCTTCTTTCCCCACTCCGTTCCTCTCTTAATTCCCCTTGATAGTTTACTCTACAAGATACAGCCTAAGTGGATCAAATGCGGAAAAATACGAGGGGCTATGATGCCAGAGCCGGGATTGGTCCTTGGCGGATTGAGTGCCAGTATTGACTAAGCACGGTCCATATACAACGTTAAAGCCCAATAACCTTCCGGGGCTGAGATCCATATACTTTCAAAATCCAAAATCCAAATGTGATGTGAAATAACTGAATCCAGGGGGTATCTTTAACCTCTACTCAAGTAGTTGTAGTTCCCTGAAGCTGGTAAAACAGACCACCTTTGCGTACCACTAAAATTGTGAAGTCCATGCCGATCCTTGGCCAGTATTCAATATCAGTCTGCTTTACAAACCTTCAGGCAACTCGAAGAGGGGAGGGGTTTTGCCTGCTCTCAAGCCCCCCCCGGCACAGACATTGCACATCTGACACAAGAACTACAGTGAGAGGAAGAATCTAGGGTTTATGGTTGGTTGGGTGGGTGTTCTATAGTTTGGGTGCCGCCACCGATTTTGATGCTGAAGCACATGGATAGCCCTAACTCGTCATGGTGTCAATCCTACAAGTGTACAAATATCGCCTGGGCTGAGCCTTTCCACGACACCTATCGCGCGATCCATTTTTCCCAACCTACCAACTTAGGTTGAGATAAATTACGATAACCATTTCCTGCTCCGGACACCTCCGATTGAGATTGATCTGTTGCATGGCTAGCTCTTCAGCAACCTATTTGTAACCAGAACAGGAAAACCCATGGCATACACTCCGAGGTACGGCCTAAATTCACACACCCAAGGCCATGTTGTTAAATATAAAAGTACGATTTCCCATCCTATGATCGCATAAGGGGTGTAAGTCAAGCTGTGGCGCACACCTGCGCGACCATATGCTACACATAATTTAGACACTTTCTGGGTATATATGGAGCTTGGGCACATGATTGGATAAGGGTATATAGAGAAGTTTTTTTTATATATATTTCCTTGGTTTACCATTTGTCTAAATATCGCAATCTTAGAATTCAATTCCACAATCCAAGATATATTGAGTTAAAACTCTCGCCTCCAACTTTACCACAAAGCATGCCTCAGATATTGGCAATATTTTCCACATGGCAAACGTACTCACGCTTTCCCGGACCTTGCAACATTCAACCCTCCCGAGTTATGGTACCCTTATTGTGCCCCGTAGAGACGTGGGTCGTTCTTGAATTTCAGAGAAGTAGAGGGAGTTCCCGCTCTCCCTTCACATTAATGGACTCTCGGATCGTACCCATTCTGGACCCGAAATTCTTTAGTGAGCAGATATATACACTTCCTGCTTACACCACAATTAATTTCGAAGACTATTATACCCTATTGTCCAGGAAGTCCTCCTACAATATACACCAGATCTATATAGTGATGATTTCGGATGTATTACCCTCATCTCAGGGGAGTGCCGTCAGGGTTGGCTTTTCAGGCGGTGAACAAATAATGCGATATGCTGAAGTCTTCGCTATTCTCTATCATTTATAGCTCCTGTGTTTGCCATCTTTCTCACCGTCAAATAAGTCGCTTTTTGTCGTTCCTAGAATCCATCAGCCATACAAAGATGCACAATACTCCAACCCAGCTAATAGAAGATGGCAGAAGACTCAAGAGAGTTCTACCGGATCTTCTCGGTTCTCTTATGAGCTGCCCCACCACCACTCGAGAGCCGATCCAGGTTGGGTCCAGCCCGTGGCAGGCAATGCTTGATCCACCCCAGGAGAAACTCAACCAAGCCCCATCCACCTCACCTCAACAACCCCAAACCCTCGATACTTCTCTCCACCACATCAAAAAGTAACAAAAGAGATGAGCGCGTAGGGAATCGAACCCCTGCCAATGGCAACATAACCCCGTACCCCTTCAAGTCGATCGGCCTGGCCGGATACAGAATTAGATGTCAATGGGAGCAAACCATTACACTATACACCCCTTATATCTAGTTGTATTCGTTTGGGTATATGACTAGAGAGCCCTTTCGCAATACTAGCTTAGAGAGATGAGTGCTCTAGCAGTGAAAAAAGTCCTAAAAGGTATCACTACAATGATATTAGTATGTAAACTTTGCTAGCGTATTTGCTAGAGGGGACGAAAATCCCTACTGGCAGTGTTTACACCGCTACAGCCATCTCTCTGCTTTAAGTCTTAATGCGCCATGATCATAGCTGCACCCTCCTTTAGTGGTTCCTATAGACTATGGCAAGTTGTATCAAAATACCGCCTATTAAGAATCTCGACTTTTTAGTATCCCATTAGCAGCAGACTTCCCCAGCGCATAGCTAGTTTCCGATTTCCGCAGCATGGTTCTTGTTCATGTCGATACGGGGAGCCATTTCTGCAAAGCCGTAGTAGGTTCTGCTAAGGTAAGGGCGTGCCCACCGAGGCCTCTAAGAAAACTAGTGCAGTGCAGCGTAGTGTTGTGGCACGGTTGGTTGGTTGATATATGAACCGGAAATCTACCGCATCTTTCCAATGATTGAGGAGTCAGTTGATCAGAACTTAGTACCATTCAATACCCGATCTATGCTGTAATTGAAAAAGTCATTAAATATGTTAACGAGTAGTCCTCCACCAGACTCTAGGATAACTCAGCACCCAATATTTCCGCTAAACCAGGTCACCGAGACAGCCGGGTAAATCCCCGGTAAACAACCTTAAAATAAATTACCCCATGTATCATACTAAGCCACATTCTTGGGACATTGTGCCTCAAAATACAAACAAAACTGCATGGCTAAAGCAGTAGTCACAGAAAAAAAACCGGCCCCGCTCTAGCTGGTCCACGCACCGCCACACTTGAGCGGTATTACCACCAAGTAGGTGACCACCACTCTTTCCAAGGATGCTATATAATACCATCACAGAACGTCACTCGTCTACTTGAACGATTCGCGCAGACGAGTCTACATAGCCTACGTGTTATGAGTTGTGCTGTGAGAACAAACATTTTTATCAAGTGTTCCAGACTTAGAGGGAGAATATATTGAAGAGAAGGGCAAAAAGGAGAGAAAGAAAGCCAACATAAGGGAATCGTCAAGGTGCGGGAATGCGTGCTTTATGGGCTAGGTCTGCATTCCGACTACGAGATCACGCAATATAGTCAAAGCACCCAAACCATGCAGAGAACAATACAGCAAAGAACTAGAGACAAATCACATCCACATTCTAGCAGTACTGTCCAATCCGATACAATGCGGTAATTTACCGTAAACTCGCCGGATGCCGTAAGCCGAGAAAGTGTAAAACAAAAGCACCTTAAATCTAAACCGGGATGTAAGAGTAGGGCCACAGGGAAGGGTATTGGAGGTTAACCTAGCTTTTTAAATACACAATTAACCTCCAGCATTGGGGGGTAAGAATATTGTAGATCTAATTTGGCTCCCCCCATACCGCGGGTTCCTACGCATACTCTCATACTAAAGCCTCACGCTTAAATCATTTTCCTAACTTACCCTCCTATCACTACAGGTTGGCGACCTACAACCCGCTAGTTTTGATATAAGGAAACTTAACTCATCGGCCCCCCTGCAACCGGGACTTAGGGCAAAATAAACCACCCAGAATCAAATCTTAGAGTATAAGACACCGTTTCCCGATATTTCACCCAATAGCTGTAATTTAAGGTAATATGCGGGTTGATCCGAGAATTCATATCCAGAACATAGCAAGATTTTCCCTACCAGCGCCTGAATAGAGAGTTTATATGAGCTCGCAATGCCCGCTTAAGAATTGGCAAGAATATCCTGCAAAGGAAAGGTTCTGGTGGGCAAAAGGACGGAATACCCCTCCAGCCCTCCCGTAAGTTGATATCGCACAGTGCAGTAGGTAGTGCGATCACCCTTTGCGGGCTGGGGAAGGATATAACTTTAGGTGCTTGTGAAAGGTTGAGCTAAATTCGATTTCAGAGTCAAAAAGTTCCTTACTACATTGATTTTCCTTCATGAGCCGGACTAAAAGGTGTGGGCAGCCTCCCAACCCCACTCTCAAGCTCACCCCCGGGGGGGCAGTAACATGTAACCACAATCTTCATTAAACCAATGTGCATAGTGGAAACGAATCGCGATCCTGTCTTAGGTATTATCATACCCCTCCTAGTAGCGTCAGTCATGCTTTTCTTTTTTTATAGTTAAGGGCCAAACTTGAAGGGTAATTTTTTTGCAGTGATTTTCCCTCCCTAACCCGAAGGTGGGGATTCCAGACGTCACAGAGCAAGGTCCAATTACGTACCTCCGCAGACTATGGTAACTAAAGTTACCAATATCATCAGAGAAATGTCTTGGGGGGGGGGGGGTTCTGAGAGCGAGGTTTGTTCGCTTTACAGAGTTTTCGTTATCTAGGTGTGACGCGCTATCATGGTTGCCGAAAGGCCAAGAATTTCCCTGTGGGCGAGGGAGTCAAGATGGGAAAAAGGAGCTTGGTTCGGTGGCTCGGCATTGTTATGCAGCCCTATCGGGTGGTTCTCTCAACCTTGTCATTGATGAAGCTTAAAGAAAAGTGCGAAGAAAAGGAACAACCGTGTAATCGCAAAAGACTCTAAGTGGAGTGGTAGGTGATGGAGGAACAGTCGTCTGGATGGGTACTATCTCTCTAGCTAAGGACAGGCTGGGAGATGTATCTCTCCGTCTAACAAACAGCAACATGACACTCCCGAAACGCAACAAACTCTCTAAAGAAACGCAAAGCTAACACACGCAATCCAGAACCATCCTGATCTCTCTTGATCCACGTGCTCCTAAAGCCTGTGCCCTGCCAGTGCGCCAACTCTCGTATCATATGCCTAGTGACATAAGGTATGAAAGGTACAATGAAACCAAATACCCAATACCTCAGACCCTATCATCAACAAACCATGAAAGGAATATCCTATGCCAAGCGGCATAGGATGTGAGAACAACCCACGACAAAGCGCCTAACCACCGGAAACCACAATGAGACATGCCCTATAACCGTACTTGTATCTCTCCTGACAGCATATCTGCTAACATGCATATCCGCCTAATCACCTAACCGCATGCCCTATAGGCAACCCAACAGTCCGATGATCAGAACACATCTTGTTAGATATTGCGAGTTGCTCGATGGAGCATAATTGCTTAGTAATAGAGCCATCTGGCTGTAACTGAGAGCCTGTCTCGCTTGTATTTTCAAATCCTCTTTTTCTCGCTCTCTCTTAAAGTTCTCTTTCTCTTTCAAGAAGACGAATCAATAAGACAGCCCCAACACGCTTCGTATCTGGCCTTCAATCTCTCGCGCTTACTTGGCCCTTGAATTCTCCGCACACAAGTTGCCACTGCCAAAATATTCAGTTTGTTCCACTGCTCATTTGGTTCAAATTGTTACCACTCATTTCTAACACCTCTTATAGATTCCATTCGTCGTCAACCACATCGTTCCTCACCTCCTCCACCCTATTTTATCACAGTTTTCGCCTTTCTGTGAACCTCGATCAACAAACAAACGATATACCTTCGTTACCTCCATATCCAAATTTCTACCAAGATGGACTCTAATCCACCAACGTCCCATGACCCCTCACCATCAGCGGAAGCGAGTTTGCACCAGGACTCAGAAGCTCCCACGGAACCCCTACCTTCGTCTGAGCGGAGGGGTTTTAACGAGTATTTGTCTAGGAGAAGCCATTTTCTCTCTGGCTATGAACGGTTCAATCCTGCTCAAAACATCCACGTACTCGCCAATCATGTGTTCGACATGTCAGAAAACATACTGTGTATCGAAACAATGTTTAAAGGTTTAGAAAGGAAGCCGGAAGTTTTAGAAGGGATGTTCGAAGAGTTGAAGGAGGGGTTTCGATTTTTGGAAAAGAAGTTGGAAGTTTTGGAAGTGAACTTTAAAGCGAACTTTGAAGATTTGGAAGGGGCGTTCAGAGATTTGGGAAAGAGTTTTGGATTTCTGGAAGACGGAATTGCAGAGACATACTACGAGACTCAGAAAGGTTTTACCAACCTGAAAGGGAACCTTGAAGATTTGGAGGAAGAGTTTAGAGGTTTAGGAAAGAGGTTTGGAGCCTTGGAGGACGAAATTGGAGAGTTGGGAGGAAGAGTTGGCGAGACACACCACGAGACTCAGAAAGGTTTTGCCAACATCGAAGGGAAATTTGAAGGTTTAGTTTCAGAAGAGAGGTTTGGAGAGTTGGAGGAAGAGTTTAGAGGTTTAGGAAAGAGGTTTG
>Ga0307509_10006530_pt1 | contig 15634 bp, 13 predicted proteins | sample 10_EM_MG_FD_202245 | JGI IMG/M metagenome (GOLD analysis project Ga0307509, IMG submission 202245) | Populus trichocarpa ectomycorrhiza microbial communities from riparian zone in the Pacific Northwest, United States - 10_EM | ecosystem: Host-associated > Plants > Roots > Unclassified | place...
GACGGCGGCACCACCTGGAAGGACATCTCGAAGAACCTGCCCGACGTGCCGACCGACTCCGCGGTCGTCACCCCGAACGGCGGCCTCGCCGTCGCCACCGACCTCGGCGTCGTCTACCGCGCGCCCGGCCGTACGACCTGGAAGCGCGTCGGGAACCTCCCGGCAGTCGCCGTACTCCAGTTGAAGCTGAGCCCCGACGGCAAGACGCTGTACGCGGCCACCCACGGGCGCGGCATCTACACGGTCGACGTACGCAACATCCGCTGAGGCAGCGGTAGTTGGAGGGGGGTCCCGGGTTGCCCGGGGTCACCCCTGCGTCGTGTACGGCACCACGCTCACGTGCAGGGTGAAGGCGACCCGCGCCGCACCCGCCAGGTCCGGCGCCTTCGCCGACACGGTGACGTCCGCCGTACCGCCCCTTGTGCCCGCACAGCGCAGCGAGGCGTGGGCCGTACCGTCCACGTCCACCCGCCATCCGGACGCCAGGACGAGGGCCGGCGCGGAACTCCGCACGGCCGTCCACCGCTTGCCATCCGTGCGAGGCCGCAGGACGAGCGACACCACGGTCCCGGGCCGCACGCACAGGTCGCGGACCGAGGCGTCTCCCAGGCGGTGGGTGACGGTGATGGAGCCCGCGACACACCCTGGGGACGTGGAGGCTTTCCCTTGAGAAGCCGGGGCTCGTGTCGACGGCGTCGACGGCAACGTTGCCGACCTTGTCGCAGAGGGCGAGCTGGGGGCTCCCGGCGTGTCGGGGCCACTATCCGAGGGAGTGGCGGTGGGTGAGTCGGTAGCAGTACGCGGCGGCGCGGAGTCCGCGTCCGAATCGTCTCCTCCGCCTCCGCAGGCGGTCAGAACACAGGAGAGGGCGACCAGGACGGTCATGAGCGAGGTCCAGGATCCGCGGCCCCGTCCGCAGTCCTCCGGCATCATGATCACTCCCTTGCTCCGCCGAACGTCCCTGCGACGCCCTCGGCCGCAGTTCGGTTCCCGTCGCCCCAAGGGAAGCGGAGGGTCTCACGGCATGCCCGAGCCGAAGGGGATGCAGACCACGCGACACCGCGGCCAGGGGCGACCTCCTTCGAGATCACGCGGGGTTGGTGGACCGTTCGTCGGCGAGTGAGGGCCGGACGACCCTGCGCTTTTGCCACGCGCCGACGGGACGCCGTCCCTCGCCGAACAGTTCCTGGCGCCAATGGATGGGGCATGCGTCGCCTCCGGGACAGGGCTGATGAGTCGGGGCGATGCGACCAGGGCAGGGGCACCGGTCCGGGAGTGATGTCGTCCTCGTGGCAGCGGCTGCCGGTAGAGCGTGGTGCGGGAAGGCGGGCCGTCGAGGTATCCGAGGGTCAAGGGGGCGTCAATTCCCTGCGGTTCGGGCGGTGTTGCGACAGATAGTGTTGACATGACCATGATTGTGTAGTCAGAGTGGCGCCGTCCTTCAGCACGTCCTGCACGACGTTCGGTTCGGCCGGGCTCCGCCCGCCCTCATGGTGCGGACGTGTACAAGGCATGCTCCCGACCCCACTTCGCGACGCACCGATGCCGGACGTGCCCCTTCTTCGAAAGGGAACGGATCATGTCCCTGGCATCCCTGCTCCACCGCCTGGCGAGACCCGGCCTGGTGACGGCGGCCCTCGCCGCCGGCCTGCTGGCCCTGTCGACGACCACCGCCGGCGCCGCGCCCGCCCTCACCCAGATCAGCACCGATCCCTACACCAACTCCACCAGCCAGCACGCCACGGAGGTCGAGCCCGACACCTTCTCCTACGGCTCCACGATCGTCTCCGCCTTCCAGGTCGGCCGGTTCAACGACGGCGGCTCCTCCAACGTCGGCTTCTCCACCTCCACCGACGGCGGCGCCACCTGGACCAAGGGCTTCCTGCCCGGGATCACCACGCAGGCGGGCGGCACCTTCCAGCGGGTCAGCGACCCGGCGGTGGCCTACGACGCCAAGCACAACGCCTGGCTGATCTCCACCATCCCGATCACCTCGTCCGTCACCGTCCCCGAGGTCTTCACCAGCCGCTCCACTGACGGCGGGCTGACCTGGAGCAACCCCGTGGTGACCGCGACCGGCTCCAGCCTCGACAAGAACTGGATCGTCTGCGACAACACCGCCACGAGCGCCTTCTACGGCAACTGCTACACCGAGTACGACAACAACGGCGACGGCGACCGTCTGAAGATGACCACGTCGAGCGACGGCGGTCTCACCTGGGGCGCTTCGAAGAACACCGGCAACAACGCCACCGGCCTGGGCGGACAGCCCGTCGTCCAGCCCAACGGCACGGTGATCGTGCCTGCCTCCAACGCCTCCGAGACGTCGGTCCTCGCCTTCCGGTCCACCAACGGCGGCAGTACCTGGACCTCGACCACCACCATCGCCACCGTCAGCACGTTCACCGTGCGCGGGAGCCTGCGCAGCGGCCCGCTGCCGTCCGCCGAGATCGACGCGGCCGGGAAGGTGTACGTCGTCTGGCAGGACTGCCGATTCCGCGCGAGCGGGGGCTCCTGCACCTCCAACGACATCGTCATGGCGACGACCACCAACGGCACCACCTGGTCGTCGGTGACCCGCATCCCGATCGACGCGACGACCAGCACCGTCGACCACTTCATCCCCGGCCTAGCCGTCGACCCGGCCACCTCGGGCACCACCGCGCACCTGGCGCTGGCGTACTACTACCACCCGGTCGCCAACTGCACCGCCGCCACCTGCCAGTTGGACGTCGGTTACGTCTCCTCGACCAACGCCGGCACCACCTGGACGGCGCCGACCCAGCTGGCCGGCCCGATGACCCACTCCTGGCTGGCGAGCACCACGCAGGGCACCATGGTCGGCGACTACATCTCGACCTCCTTCTCCGGCGGAACGGCACACCCCGTCTTCGCCGTGGCCTCGGCCCCCAGCGGATCTGTCTTCAACGAGGCGATGTACACACCGACTTCGGGCCTGACCGCGGTCGCCGGAACCGCCACCGCCACGACCGCCACCGCACGTGACAACGCCTTCTCGGCCCGCCTGGCCGCGATCGCCTACGCGCAATGGCTGGCCAACGGCGGCACCGGGGGCGGCGAGGACAGCCCCTGATCGCAACAGCCGCCCCGGCACGTTTTGCCGGGGCGGCTCCACACCACGTCCCTTCGTGCAGCAGGGAACCTTGAGCGGGACGTGGCGTCGACGGGCGTCTCGCACTCGGTGCCGTTCCGCACGAGCACCGGCAGACCTGCCGCCGTATCACTCGGCCCGGCCTCGACCGCTTCCTCCGGCACGCGTCACGAGGACGACAGGATGGACGAGGGCCCCGACGATCACACCGCCGACCGCTGCTGCGCCGTGGTAGGGGCGACGGGCACTTCAGGCGAGACCGTCATCGCTGCGTCCTGCGCCCCGGCGAGGGCAGCCGTACCAGATGCCACTGCGGCGCATTCTCGGTCACAGTTCGGTTCCTGGCGTGTCCGAGGTGAAGCGGAGAGTGCCAGCACGAGTACCGGCGGGGTACCGAACACCGATCGACTTTACGAACCCATTGCGAGCCCAAAAGGTTCCGTGAGACCCCGCATCCGAACTGCTCTAGATGCGGGTTCCGAAATGGACAGGAGACACGGCGCTCGTTTCACGGAAAGCAGCGGGGACTCTCTACGTGGGTGGTGCGCTCAGTGTCACTCCTCTACCCCGCGATGCTCGGAGTCCAGAAGGCCAGGAGTGCGCCCGAGCGGGTCATCGCCAGTCGGCCTCCTTGATGAAACAGCCGCGCCAGACTTCGAGGGAGCCATTGGCCAGCGCGGTGGTGTAGTTGATGACACGGGTATAGCCGTCGTCGAGGAGCATCGGCAGTGCGGGTCCGGCGGGAAGGCCGTTCGCGAAGGTCTTGGTGATCCAGTCCTGGACCCACGGCGACTCGTTCGTCCATTCGACCGTGGCGAACCCCGCGTCCCTGATGCAGGCGAGCAGTGTTTCGGCGCACACGACGAAGCTGTCGGTGCCGTCGAGTGACCAGGGCATGGGCCAGGGCAGGTCGGCCTGGCGTGGTTGGCAGACTTCCCAGACGGCCAGGCGCGCGCCGGGGGCGAGGCGTTCGGCGATGTGACGGAACCAGGTGGTCTTGTCCCGCACATTCATCTGGACGTGCATGGTGAGCGCGGCGTCGAAGGCCGGATCGGACTGGAAACCGGCGATGTCCCCGTTGTGGAACCGGACAATGTCGCTGAGCCCGGCCCGGGCGGTGAGGTCGCGTGCCGCGTCGACGTAGGCCGGGGTGATGTCGATGCCGACGACATGGTTGCCGGTGCGGCGGGCGATCTGGCGCGCGGGTCCACCGAATCCTGAGCCCACGTCCAGGACGACGTCACCGTGCGCGAGGGCGAGCGTGGGAATGAGCCGTTCGACGGCGTCGGCGCCACCGATGTGGAACTGGTCGAGGTTGTCCAGGGCTCCGTCGGCCGCGGCGTCGAGATCGCGCTCGTCGCTCAGGAGGCGGTCGATGGTCTGGCGGACGGCGGTTTCTCCGTAGGTCATGGCACCGGGTCCTTTCGGTCGCTGGTGGTGTCTGCCAACTCGGCCGGCCGGTGTGCCGGTCCGGGTTGCTGCGGGGGTTGGGCGGGCAGGAAGACGCCGGCGAGCAGCGCACCGGCGACCGCGACGAGTCCGGCCACGACGCACCCGACGCTGAGGCCGTGGTCGAAGGCGCCGGTCGCGGCCTGACGTACGGCGTCGGCCGCGGCGGGCCGGCCCTGGACGGCGAGCCGGCTGGAGACGCCGAACGCTGCCCCGACGGACTGATGGGCGAGGTCCGTCAGCGGGGTGGGCAGCGTCGTGGGAAGGGTGGTGTTGAGCCGCGCGTCGTACAGCGAGGCGTACACGCTGCCGATGACCGCAACTCCAAGGGTTCCGCCGAGGAGACGGGTGGAGTCATTGACGGCGGACCCCACGCCGGCCTGGTCGGACGAGACTGCTCCCATGATGGACTCGGTCGCGGGCGCGGAGGTCAGGCCCATGCCCAGGCCGTAGACGACCATCTGGATGGCGATGATCCCGTAGCTGAGTGTCGGGGAAATGTCACTGGCGACCCAGAAGTAGAAGATCGCCTGGAGGGCCAGTCCGGCCGTGACGATCGCCTTGGTACCGGCGCGGACAGCCAGCCGTGTCCCGAGGGTCGATCCGACGGCGACGGAAACCGCGACGGGCAGCAGGTGGACGCCGGTGGACAGGGGGCTGTACGTCCGGACGAACTGGAAGAACTGCGTCATCAGGAAGATGAACCCGAACAGGGTGAAGAACGCGATGGTGACCGCGGCGCTGGCGGCGCTGAAGCGCATGTCGCTGAAGAGCCGCACGTCGAGCATCGGTTCGTCGGTGCGTCGCTCGCCGACGATGAACGCGATCAGCAGGAGCGCGGCGCCGGTGAAGCCGACGAGCGACGCCGCCGATGTCCAGCCACGGTCCGGGGCCTCGATGATGGTGTAGACGAGCAGCCCCATGAAGCCGCCGGACAGGACAAGGCCCAGGAAGTCCAGGCGGTGCGGGGCGGGGTTCTGCGCCCTGGGTACGAACCATGCCACCAGGGCGATGACGACCAGTGACACGGGGCCGAGGGTGTAGAAGATGCTCGACCAGCTGTAGTGCTTCAGCAGGAAGCCGCCCGCGATCGGCCCCAGCGCGATGGCCATACCGGCCGTCGCGCCCCACAGGCCGATGGACAACGCCCGCTCCTTGCGGCTGGTGAAGACGCCGGTGAGCAGGGAGAGCGTGGCCGGGAACGTCATGGCAGCCCCGAGACCCATCACGGCCCGGGCCGCGATCAGCTCCGCCGGGGTGTCGGCGTACCCCCCGACGAAGCTGGCCACACCGAAGACCAGCAGACCGGCCAGGAGCATGCCCCTGCGGCCGAAGCGGTCGGACAGACTGCCCGAGGTCAGTAGCAGGGCAGCGAACACGAGGTTGTAGGCATCCACAACCCATTGCAACTGCGCGGTGGAGGTGCCCAGTTCACGCGTCAGCGTCGGCAGTGCCACGTTGACCAGAGTGGTGTCGAGGTTGATCACGAACGAGGCTGCCAGGAGCGCGACGAGTACGAGCGGTTTCGACGGTGTTCGGGTCATGGTGGAAGACTAGACACGAGTGGTTGATTTTTTCTACTACTCGATTTGGAAAATAAACCACCCTCGGGCTAGGCTTGCCCCATGCGGAGCTACGGTCAGTACTGTTCGATCGCCAGGGCCCTCGACGTCGTGGGAGACCGCTGGACGCTGCTGATCGTCAGGGAGCTGCTGCTGCAAGGCCCGTGCCGGTTCACGGACCTGAAGAACGGGCTGCCGGGCGTCGCGGCGAACCTGCTGTCGGCCCGCCTCAAGGAACTTGAGGCCGCCGGGCTGATCACTCGCGAGGACGCACCGCCGCCGATCGCCACCGCCCTCTACACCCTGAGCGAGACCGGTCTGGCCCTGGAGCCGGTCCTGAGGGCACTCGGGCTGTGGGGTCTGCGGTTCATGGCCGTCGAACGGCCGGACGACGCGTTCCGCGCACAGTGGCTGGCCTACGGCCCCGCGTGGTTCACCACCGACGTCGATCCCGACGCCCCACCGGCCGTCATTCAACTCGTCGCGTCCGACGAGTCGGCCGTCATCGAGCTGCGAGACGGTCAGGTCCACACCCGGCTCGGCCGCGCCACCGACCCGGACCTCATCCTGGACGGCCCGCCCCGTGCCGTCCTCGGGCTGCTCAGCGGCATGCTCGATCTCCAACGCGCAGGCCAACTCGGCTTGTCCGTCCGCGGCCGACGCGATCTGCTCACCCGCCTCCGCCCAGTCACGCAGGACCGAGCACACACGCAGGACGAGGTCCGCCAATGAGCGGCGACGCCGACCCGTCGACCGTGATCGCGCACGTCGACGTCCGGATCCGAGGCCACGTCCTGCGACACCGGCGTTCCGCACCTGACTGAACCGTCCGCCCCGGCCGGGGCAACCCTGAGCCACTTCCACCAGATCCACCACGTACGCCGAGTCCGGCCCAGCCGCGGCCTCCGCAGGCCGAGACCAACTGCAGGATCGGCTTCTACGCGGCGCTGGGCTTCATGGCCAGCGTGATCACAGTGGTCATGAACGACACCGAGTCCCGCAAGGACGTCGGATTCAACGTATGGATCCTGGCCTCTTCCGGGATACTCGCGCTGTTCCTCCGCTTCTGGGCCGTTTCCGCGGACTCTCCGGACCAACGCTGAGGCGGTTCGTGCCGACCGAAGCCTGGACCGTCGAGGCAAAGGTCAAGCTTGGTCGGCATCCTTGGTGAAACAGCCGCGCCGGACTTCGTGGGAGCCGTGCGGGGTCAACTCCGGCCGTTGATCGCGTCTTTGCCCGTTCACTCTGAGCGCGGAGACGCACGATTTACGCTGGTCAGCGATCCGTAGCTCGTGTACCACCAGCGGCCCATCCATTCCGCCACGTCGATGATAGGTATGCCGTTTCCGTGGGCGTACGAGGCGAAGTAGTGCCGGAATCCGTACATCCCCATCCCGTCCATCGCCGGCAGCCGCTCGAAGAGCGTGCGGGCACGCCGACGCTCCATCGGCTCCGTGTAGTACCCGCTCGGTCCACGCAACAGGTATCCCTGCGGCGTGGTGCCGTGCTTCTCCTCGTATCGCTCGATCGCCTCCCTCACCGAACGAGGCATCGGAACCTCGCGGAACTCCCCGACCTTCCGATGCTTCAGCTTCGCCGGCCGATGCGTGTTGGAGTGGATCTGCTCGTGCACCCGGTAAACGTCGTCGGCCACAAGGTTGTTCATGTTCACAGGCGGGGCCTCACCGTTGCGCAGCCCGCACCCCGCCATCATCATGATTTCCAGCGCAAGATCATCACCTGCCGTGGTCAGCGCCTCCTGCAAATACGCAAGCGTCGGTATGACCACCGTCTGACGGACGTACTCCGGCTCCTGCACACCTTTCACCGGGTCTTCCGCCATCGCTCCCCTGCGGGAGGCGTCCCCGAGGATCGTCTTCAGGGTGCGGAATATGTTGACCTGGTTTCCCCGGCCGACCCCGTCGGACTCCAATTCGTCGAGGAAGCGCTCCACCACGATCGGCATGACGGTGTTCAGCTTCCGCGAGCCGACTCGGGGAACTATGTGGACATTGATGGAGCTGTCGACGTGCTCTCCGTGGAATAGTCCGTCATCTTCCGCTGTCGCGGCCGCCACTGCTTCGCGTACTCCCCCACCGTTTTCTGACCCAGCTCGCGGCGCGCCTCCGCGACGGACGGCGCTGTCCGCTTCTTCTCCGTGTAGATCTGCGTGAGGCGTTCAATGGCGTCGTCCTGCGTGGGAAAGCCGCTCTCTTCGGCCTGCCTGCCCAGTCCGTTGCGAAAGCGGATCGTGTAAGGGTGAGGGCACCGAGTCGGCTTGGTGCAGTCGCAGTCCCTGAAGAACGACCCCATACCGCGGGCGAGCCGGCGAGCCATGTATCGGACCTTCTGGGTCACAGTCGGACATCTGCCCAGATCCGGCCGTGGCGGCCCCCGGTCAGCGAGCCGAGACCCTACCGGGCTCCATGCTGACCTTTTGCTGACCTGGATGCGCCTATGATGCCTCTGACCTGCACAGATGACCAAGCGTTAGATCTTGGACTTGAACATGGTGCGCAGCATCGGACACTCCCGGGACTCGGCTCCCTGCCCGCAGTCGCGGGTCAAGGGCGGGTTTCACAGTATCCGTTACGGTTGCCGGGTTCCCTGTGGGGGATGAATGTGGCCACAGAGGCTGGATCAGCACCTGGGAGGCACCGTGACCACCGACTCAGAGCCCCGGGTGTCGGGGCTGGAGATACGTTCCATCGACTACGTCCCCCTGAACGAGCGCCACGGCAAGCTGTGGCACCTCGGCCCCCTGTGGTTCATGTCGAACGCGCAGATCGCCACGCTGGCGGTCGGTCTGATCAGCATCACCGAGGGCGGCAACCTCATCTGGTCGCTCATCGCGATCGTCGCCGGCACCCTGCTCGGCACCTTCTTCATGGCCTTCCACTCGGCCCAGGGCCCGCAGCTCGGACTGCCGCAGATGATCCAGTCGCGGCCCCAATTCGGCTACGTGGGCGCCCTGTTGGTGTGGCTGTTCGCCTATGTGCAGTACGCGGGCTTCAACGTCTTCAACACGATCCTGGCCGGTGAGGCCCTGCACACCACGGTGCACGGCAACACCAAGATGTGGGTGGCCGTGGTCACCGTGATCGGCTTCGTGATCGCGCTGGTGGGCTACGACGTCATCCACAAGGCGGAGCAGTTCCTGACGTACAGCTTCCTGGTCGTCTTCGGGATCTTCACCGTGAGTGTGCTGGCGACCCTGCACTACCCGGCGGGCTCCTTCGACCTCGGCGGTTTCTCCTGGACGCCGTTCCTGGCCCAGTTCGGCGTGGTCGCCGGCTATCAGATCAGCTGGGCGATCTACGTCTCGGACTACTCGCGCTACCTCCCGCCGGACGTGACCGTCCGCAAGACCTTCTACTGGACCTACTTCGGTTCGGCGCTCGGCGGGGTCTGGCTGATGACGCTGGGCGCGCTGCTCGCCGCCTGGGCGGGCAAGGACTTCGACACGATCCGCTCGATCAACGCGGCGGGCGACAAGGTGTTCAGCGGCTTCGGCGCGATCGTCCTCCTCTTCGCCACGCTCGGCCTGATCTCCGTCACCGCGCTGAACATGTACGGCGGTTCGCTGACCCTGATCAGCGCGATCGACTCCCTCAAGAAGGTCCAACCCACCGTGGGCGTCCGAGTGTTGACGATCGGGCTGACCGCCGCGCTCTCGCTGGTCGGCGCCTTCGCCGCGACCTCCGACTTCCTCACCAACTTCAACAACTTCCTGCTGCTGGTGCTCTATCTGTTCATCCCGTGGACCGCGGTCAACCTGATGGACTACTACGTGGTGCGCCGCGGTCACTACGCCATCGCGGAGATCTTCAACCCGCACGGCATCTACGGCCGTTGGGGCTGGCACGGGATCATCTCCTACCTGGTGGGCTTCGGCGTGATGGTGCCGTTCTTCTCCGTCGGCACGCTCTACGTCGGCCCGATCGCCCACGCCATGGACGGCGCCGACCTCTCCCTGTTCGTCGGGCTGCCGGTCGCCGGTCTGCTGTATTGGTGGCTGAGCCGCTCGATCGACGTGTCGGCCGAGATCAGGGTGGCCGAGGCGGAGGCCGAGGAGCTGGAGAAGGCGGCGCACGAGCACCGCGAGCCCTGAACACCCCGGATCCCTGACCCCACCCCGGTCGCCTGACACTCCGTCAGGCGACCGTCTCCGGCTGCTGCTTCGCGAACTGTGTGCGGTACAGCTCGGCGTATCGCCCGTCGGCGGCGAGGAGTTCGTCGTGCGTGCCGCGTTCCACGATTCGGCCCGCCTCGACGACCAGGATCTGGTCGGCGGAGCGCACGGTGGACAGCCGGTGGGCGATCACCACGGCCGTGCGGCCCTGGAGCGCCTCCGTCAGGGCCTCCTGCACGGCGGCCTCCGAGGTGTTGTCCAGGTGGGCGGTGGCCTCGTCGAGGATGACGACGCGCTGGCGGGCCAGCAACAGGCGGGCGATGGTGAGGCGTTGGCGCTCGCCTCCGGAGAGGCGGTAGCCGCGTTCGCCGACGACCGTGTCCAGCCCGTCGGGCAGGGACCGTACGAGATCGTCGAGGCGGGAGCGGCGCAGCGCGTCCCACAACTCGTCCTCGGTGGCGGCGGGTTGGGCCAGCAGGAGGTTGGCGCGGACGGAGTCGTGGAAGAGGTGGCCGTCCTGGGTGACCATGCCGAGGGTGGCCCGCAGGGAGGCGGCGGTGAGGTCGCGGACGTCGGTGCCGCCGATGCGGACGGCGCCTTCGTCGACGTCGTAGAGGCGGGGCAGGAGTTGGGCGATGGTGGACTTGCCTGCGCCGGAGGAGCCGACGAGGGCGATGGTCTGGCCGGGTTCGGCGCGGAAGGAGACGCCGTGCAGGACCTCGGTGCCGCCGCGGGTGTCGAGGGAGGCGACCTCCTCGAGTGAGGCGAGGGAGACCTTGTCGGCGGACGGGTAGGCGAAGCGGACCTCGTCGAACTCGACCGCGACCGGGCCCTCGGGGACCTCGCGGGCGTCCGGCTTCTCCTCGATCAGCGGTTTCAGGTCCAGCACCTCGAAGACGCGCTCGAAGCTGACCAGGGCGCTCATCACCTCGACGCGGGCTCCGGCGAGCGCGGTGAGCGGGGCGTAGAGGCGGGTCAGGAGCAGGGCCAGGGAGACGACGGCGCCCGGCTCCAGGGTGCCGTGCAGGGCGAACCAGCCGCCGAGGCCGTAGACGAGGGCGAGGGCCAGGGCGGAGACCAGGGTCAGGGAGGTGATGAACACCGACTGGGCGGTGGCCGTGCGGACGCCGATGTCGCGGACCCGGCTCGCGCGCTCGGCGAACTCCACGGACTCCTCCTCGGGGCGGCCGAAGAGTTTGACGAGGGTGGCACCGGGGGCGGAGAAGCGTTCGGTCATACGGGTGCTCATCGCCGCGTTGAGCGTGGCCGCCTCGCGTTGCATGCGGGCCATCCGGCTGCCCATCCGGCGGGCCGGGACCACGAAGACCGGGAGCAGCACGAGCGCGAGCAGGGTGATCTGCCAGGACAGGGTGAGCATGACGGCCAGCGTGAGCAGCAGCGTGACGACGTTGCTGACCACTCCGGACAGGGTGTTGCTGAAGGCGCGCTGGGCGCCGATCACGTCGTTGTTGAGTCGGGAGACGAGCGCTCCCGTACGGGTACGTGTGAAGAACGCGACCGGCATGCGCTGCACATGATCGAAGACGGCTGTCCGCAGATCGAGGATGAGTCCCTCCCCGAGCGCAGAGGAAAGGCGTCGGCCAAGAATGCCGAGTGCCGCCTCGGCGACCGCGATCAGGGCGATGAGCAGGGCGAGGCGTACGACGGTGCCGTCGTCGCCGCCCGACACGATCGCGTCGACGACATGTCCTGCCAGTACGGGGGTCGCGACGGCGAGCAGTGCGGTCAGCACCCCGAGCAGGACGAAGCGGGCGATCGGGCGGCGGTGCGGGCGCGCGAACGCGGCGATGCGGCGCAGCGTGGCGCGGGCCAGCGGCCGGCGCTCCTGTTCCGCGGTCATGACGCTGTGCAGTTGGGTCCAGGCCGTGCTCTCCATGCTCATGGAGGAGAACGTAGGACCTCAAGCGGCGTTGAGGTCAATATTCGCACCACATCCCCGCGCAGAGACTCGGGCGAGGACACGTGTAAGGCCTCGCGTAAGGAACTGTCCGCGCTGCCGCAACCCGCAGTTGTCGTGGCGCGGAGAACCTCCAGTGGTGTGAGACACATCCGCGTCCGGCAGATCCTGTGCCTGCTTCCGCTGCTCCTGGTCGCCGTCGTCGCCGTACAGCACCGGTCCGTCCTCGTCGCGGGCTTCGGCCAGCTGCGGGCGGCGGAGTGGCCCTGGCTGGTGGCGGCGGCCGGTGCCACCTGTCTGACCTGGGTCGCCGCCGCGGTCACCCGCCAGGGTGCCGTGGTCGAACGGCTGCCCGCGCGGCGGTTGTTGGCCACCCAGTTCGCGGCGGGCGCCGCGAATCATCTGCTGCCCACGGGACTTGGCGCGGGCGCGGTGAACCTGCGCTTCCTCACGGTGTGCGGGCTGCCGCTGGCCCGTTCGTCGGCCGCGCTGGCGCTGTTCCTGCTCGCGGAGTCGATAGCCCGGCTGACGCTGCTCACCGGTCTGCTGATCGCCTTCCCTGACGCCCTGCGCCTGGGAACACTCCTTCCGGCGGGGGCAGTTGTTCCCCTTCTCCTGATCCTCGGTGCCGTGCTGTGCGCGGCGGTCGTGGTGCTCGTCCTGGTGCGGCGGCTGCGTACGGCCGTCCTGTCGTTCCTGCGCACCGCGCTGAGCGAGGCACGTTCCGTGCACACCCGGCCGGCCCGGGCGCTCGCGCTGTGGGGCGGTTCGCTGGCGTTCCCCGCGCTCCAGGCGGCCGGACTGGTCGCCGTGGGGCAGGCGTTGAATCTGCCGGTGCCGCCCGCGCAGATGGCGCTCGCCTATCTGGCGGCGACGGTCGCCGTAGCGCTGGTGCCCACGCCGGGCGGGATCGGCTCGGTGGAGGCCGCGCTGATCGTGGCGCTGGTCGCGGCGGGCGGCCCGGTCGCGGTGGCCACGGCGGTGGTGCTGGCGTACCGGATCATCACGGTCTGGATCCCCATCATTCCGGGCGCGTTGACGCTCGGCGCGCTGGTTCGGCTGAGGGTCATCTGATGCGCGACTCCGCTCCGATACCTCTGTAAAGCACACCGCCGGCGGCGAACGCGCCGGGCCGCGAGGTGTGCAGGGTCCCGTCGACGGCGGGGCCCCGGGTATCAGGGTCCGGAACGAGCCCGCCGCGCCTGGCGAGTTCGTGGTCGGGCACGAAGTCACCGGTGAACACGGCGGTGTCGCAGGCCAGTTGCGCACCCTTGCCGAGTGCCGTGGGGACGGGCAGGAGGATGTGGCGGAGCAGGTCGCGGGCGAGCTTTGTCGAAGACGATCAGCTGGCCCCGGCGCGGGGTCACGGTGAAGTCGTGGTGGCCGAGGTGTCGGTCGAGGGTGTCGGCGTGCAGTCCGGCCGCGTTGACGAGGTACCGGGCGCGCAGGGTGCCCCGGGTGGTGGTGAGGACATGGCCGCCGCCCTGCCGACTCGCCTGCTCCACGCGGGAGTTGAGGTGCAGGTCCACTCCGTGCCGGACCGCCTGGGTGGCGTACCCCAGTGTCGTCGTCCAGGGGCAGACGATGCTCTCGCCGGGCACGTGCAGAGCGCCGAGCGCGCCGGGGCCGAGGTGAGGTTCGCGTGCGAAGAGCTCGGGCGGCTCGATGAGGCGGGCATCGGCGTATTCGTTGCGTACGGCCTGCTCCGCCAAGTGCGGGAGCGCCGCGAGCTGTTCCTCGTCCCAGGCGACGAGCAGCGCGCCGACCGGTTCGACGGGGATGCCCGACTCCGCAGCGTACGCGGTGAGTCGGCGGGCGCCCTCGCGGACGAGGCGTGCTTCGAGGGAGCCCGGTACCGCGTCGAAGCCGGTGTGCAGGATCGCGGTGTTGGCCTTGGAGGTGCCCTGGCCGACGTCGTCCTGGGCCTCGACGATCGCGACGCGCAGGCTCGGGTGGCGGGCCAGTTCGCGGGCGATCTCGCAGCCGACTGACGGTCATACGGGGGTGCGGTCGAGCAGGGCGGTGACCTCGGCCCGGAAGGCGGCGAGGCGTTCGGCCGCCTGGTCGGGGCCGATACGGGGCTCGTAGACGGCGGAGGGTTTTCCGTCGGGCAGCACGTCGGCGAGGGCAAGTCCGGGTTCGGCGCCGAGGCGGGCCAGCGCGCCCGCGCCGAGAGCGGTCGCGTCGGGCAGCACGGACACCTCTACAGGGCGTTGCAGCAGGTCGGCCTGGGTCTGCATGAGCAGGGCCGAGCGGGTGAGGCCGCCGTCGACGCGCAGCACGTCGAGGGGTGCGCCGAGGTCGGTGGCGGCGGCTTCGGCGAGTTCCACGACCTGTGCGGCGAGGCCTTCGCACAGGGCGTGCACCAGGTGCCCGGCCGTGGTGTCGAGGCCGAGTCCGGTGAGGGAGCCACGCAGGTCGCCGCGCCACCAGGGGGCGGCGAGTCCGGCGAGTGCGGGGACGAAGGTGACGCCGCCGTTGTCGGGGACGGTGCCGCCCACGCGGTCGAGATCGGCGGGGCCGGCGATGACACCGAGGTCGGTGAGCCAGCGCACGGCGGACGCGGCCGTGTACACCTGACCGTCGAGGCAGTAACTGGTCCGCCCGTCCAGCCGCCAGGCCACACAGCTCACCAGGCCCGAGTCCCCGCGCCGGGGTGTGTCGCCGGTGTGGGCGAGCAGGAACGCCCCGGTGCCATAAGTGCACTTGGCGCCGCCGGGTGCGGTGATCCGCTGGGCGAGCAGGGCCGCCTGCTGGTCCACGACGAGTCCGGTGAGGGGGATCTCCGCGCCGAACGCGGTGGTCGTACCGATGGGTTGGGCGCAGTCGACGACTCCCGGGAGGCGTTCGTCCAGGAGTCCGTAGAGGTCGAGGGCGCGGGGCGACCAGGAAGCCTTGTCCAGGTCGAGGAGTTGGGTACGGCCGGCGGTCGCGGCGTCGGTGACGTGGGTGCCGGTGAGGCGGTGCACCAGCCAGGAGTCGCTGGTGGTGACCATGCCCTCGTGGGTGAGATGGCGGCGGATCCAGGCCATCTTGGGCGCGGCGAAGTACGGGTCGAGCGGCAGGCCGGTCAGCGCGCGCAACTCGTCGGCGTGCTCGGCGAGTTCAGCACAGACGCTCTCTGCACGCCGGTCCTGCCACACCAGCGCGTCGGTCAACGGCATACCGGTGTCGGGGTCCCAGGCGAGCACGGTCTCGCCCTGGTTGGCGAGGCCCAGCGCCGTCACGGGTTCGTCGGCCTCGGCCAGTGCGCGGCGCCCCGCGACGATCACCGACTCGTACAGTTCCTCGGGGTCGGCCTCGACCAGACCGCCCGGCAGCCGGCGGTTCCCCACCGAGACGAACCCGGTGCCGATCACGCCGCGTTCGGGACAGATCACCAGGGCCTTCGTACCGGATGTTCCCTGGTCGACGGCGAGTACCGGACCCGTCATACCACCCCTCCCGTAGATCAACGCCCG
>Ga0307509_10006531_pt1 | contig 15634 bp, 15 predicted proteins | sample 10_EM_MG_FD_202245 | JGI IMG/M metagenome (GOLD analysis project Ga0307509, IMG submission 202245) | Populus trichocarpa ectomycorrhiza microbial communities from riparian zone in the Pacific Northwest, United States - 10_EM | ecosystem: Host-associated > Plants > Roots > Unclassified | place...
GGCGGTCGCCACGCTGCGCCGGGCACTCGCGACCGCGAAGGCGATCACGCCGCATCCGACCGTCGCGCTCACGGACATCGAGACCGGGCTCGCTCTGCTGCTCGCGCAGGGCGGCGACCTGGCGGGTGCGCTGCATGCGTTCGAGGACGCGATCGCGATCGCGCGCGCGCAAGGCGCCGAATCGGTTCCGTTCGCGATGCTGCTGCTCAACTACGGTCAGCTCGTCGGGATGAAGGACTTCGAGGCCGGCCTGCGCGCGTTCGCGGAGGCGCGCCAGATCCTCGAGCGCAAGCACGACCCTCGAGCGAGCTACGCGGCGTCGGCGATGGCGGTGGTCGAGGCGGAGCACGCGCGCTGGCGCGATGCGCTCGGCCATGCCGAGGAGGCGGTCGCGTTCGCGGCGAGCGATCCGGATGCGCTGCCGGCGAACACCGCAGAGCTCCAGTTCGTGCTCGCTCGTGCACTGATCGAGACCCACGGTGATCACAAACGTGCACTCGGCCTCGCCCACACGTCGCGCGCCACGTTCGCGAAGCTCGGGCCTCCCACCGCGGGCGAGGTCAAGAAGATCGATCGCTGGCTCGCGACGCACCGCTGACATGTCGCACCTCCGATCTCCATGCAAATCCGATCGGCGAGCAGCCACCCTGGAGTGACGTGCAGTGCCTCGACGACAACCAGGTCAGCGCGTACATCGCGCGCCGCCTGTCGAGCGCGGAGCAGCAGCAGATCGTCGACCACCTGTCGTCGTGCGACCATTGTCTGACGATCACGTGCGCGTCGATCGCGGACGAAGCGGTGGGGCCGTTGCGCACGTTCGGGCGCTATCAGGTCCTCGCAGTGATCGATGCGCGAACCTACCTCGCCCACGACCCCGAGCTCCGGCGCGACGTATTGCTGAAGATCGGCCCCCGAGGCGCCGCGGTGCGCCATCCGAACGTCATCCAGATCCTCGGGACCGCAGAGGTCGACGGCGAGGTCGTGGTCGCGCTCGACCTGTTCGGCGAGCCGCTGGCGATGTGGCTCGCGACCGCGCGACCTTGGCAGGCGATCGTGCGCGCCTTCGTCGCCGCGGGACGAGGCTTCGTCGCGCTCGGTCGCGACTTCACACCGGACGACGTCTTCGTCGACGCGGCAGGGCGGGTCGCCGTCTCGCCGATCGGCGATGGCGCGGTACGTGACCTCGCCGGAGAGCTACGCGCTGCACTCGGCGCGGCCCCGGTGCCGCGGCGCGTTCGCAACGCGTTGCGCGCACCCATGCCCGAGGTCCTCGATCGGATCGAGCGGGCGCTCCGACCTCGCGAGGTGCGCCGGCCGGTGATCGCCGCAGGCCTGGTCGCCGCGAGCGCGGCGGTGGTCGCGGTCGCGTGGCCGGGTCACGCGGCGCGCGCCCACGGTCCAGATCCGATCGCCGGCGTGATTGCCGGCGTCGAGCGCGAGCGGCTCGCCTCGCTCACCGCGATCGAGCTCGCCGCACATCGCTTTCCGCGCGCACTCGAGCTCGCGCGCGCCCGCGGTGATCGCCACGCGCTCGTGATCGCGGAGCTCGGCAGCGAGCTGCTCTCCGAGGCCGCGCACGACGGCGGTGCCCTCGTCGCCGAGTCGAGCGAGCCGGCCGCGGAAGATGTCCGTGCGCTCGTCGCGGCGCACGCGCTCCTCGGCCATCGCGATCAGGCTGTCCGTGCGCTCGATCGCCTCGGCGAGCATGCGCGCGCACAGGCCGCGACCGAGCTCGCGATCTACGAGGGCCGGCTCGACGACGCACTCGCGACCGCGGACCCGCTCGCGCGCGAGATGATCCTCGCGCGTCGCGGAGGTCGGACCTCCGCGAATGGCGTGCTCGAAGCGCGCTGGCCGGACGTCGCCGACGACTGGCTGGTCCACGAGCGTCGCGCCCGCGCCTCGCTCGATGCGGGCGAGCGCGAGCGCGAGCTGCGCTGGTGTCTCGATCATCGCGGTCGGGCCGCGCTGCTCTCGCTCGCGCTCCTGCCCGAGGTCTACGTCGAGCTCGCCCGGCTCACCGGCACGCGCGCTGCGTGGCAGGCCGTGGTCGAGCTCGGCACGACGGCACAGGGCGATCCGTGGACCGCCGAAGCGCGCGCTCACCTCGACCGCTAGGCCTTGCGGCGCATGATGACCAGATGCCCGCGGTGCTTGCCGTCGGGATAGCCGAACCGGAACTTGATCGGCTCGCTGTGCTGCTCGGCGAACAGCTTCTTCCACACCGGCGCGATCGGTCCGCCGGCCGCCATGTTCGACGTCGCGAACTCGCCGTGGGCCTCGTACTCGAAGCCGGCGGGCGTTCCGTAGGTCGGCGCGAGCCCCGTCGAGTCCGACACCATCCAGTCGACGTGATCGATCACGTACTGGCGCATCTTCTTGAACTCGTCGAACGTGAGCAGATAGCTCGCGGCCTTCGTCATCCCGGCGACGTGGCCCTTCTTCTCGAGGTGGGCCAGCGCCGCCGGATCCTTCTTGAGATGGGCGTCGTCGAGGTTCGCGAGGATGTGGCGATAGATCTGCTCGTGCTTCGAGCCGGTCTTGTGGAAGCGCAGCTCGACGTTCGCAAACTCGCGGTTGCGCGGCCCCGCGTCCTTGATCTTCTCCGCCGTCTCGACGTCCTTGTCGGTGAGGTACGCGATGTCGCCCTCGGGCGTGAGCTTGAAGTAGCGCAGCGACGTCGGCTCGTAGCCGTGCAGCCACAGCGCGGACAGGCTGAAGATCAGCTGGGTCGGCAGCGTGCCGCTGCGCATCGCGCCGATCATGTTCATCGTCACGGAGAAGTTCGACTTGTAGAGCGAGCCGAGCTCCTTCTCGACCGTGCCGAGTGCCTTCTTCAGTTGCGCGTCGTCGAGGCGTGCGAGGTCGAGCGGATCGCCCGCCGGCTCGAGCGAGAGCGTCGTGATCTCGTCGGCGTCGGGGAACACGGTCAGCGCCGTCGACAGATCGCCGCCCGCGAACGGATAGACGACCGTCTTCGCCACGGTCTTCGGCACGTTCGCCGCGAAGAACGTGTCGGCCTCGGTCATCCACCCGGCCTTGTAGTCGTCCTGCGCCTTCTTGAGGATCTTGCAGTGCGCCTCGACGATCGCGGGCTTGATGGTCTCGGGCGGGGTCCCGTCGGCACACGCACCGACGACGAGCAACGCCTTGGCCTCGGAGATGAACTCGTGCGGCGCGTCGGCGCTCGCCGGAGCGGCGGATGCGAGGAGGAAGCAGACCAGGAGGCGGCGCATCGCGCGATGCTGCCACATCAGCGGACATCTTCCGCCCGATGTTTCGAGATTCGAACGCGATGGGGCGGGCTGGTGGGCGCGGCCGCGCGGCGCGCGAACCTGCCGCCACGACAGGTTCCCGCGGCTCTAGCTCAGCCACTGGATGTCGTCGAGCGAGAGCTCCTCGACGTCATCGTGCTGGTCGAGGATCATGCAGACGTCGAGGACGCGCGCATCGGCGAGCGTGGCAGGCACCACGTGAGCCTCGAGCTGATGTTCGTGAACGCCGATCGCGAGCATGACCTCGGTGGTCGAGGCGCCGGTCGCGCGCACGCGCTCGGCCAGATCGTCACGGTCGTCGAGGAAGAAGCGAAGCTCGTCCAGGTTTGCAGCCGCCATGACGGTCGCCGCTGCATTCCGCGCGCCGATTCGTATCCCCCAACCCGCCGCGCGAGTGTCATGATTCTCCGTATGACCTCGCCGGATCCATCCGGGGCCGGCCGCTCGGCGTCGGACACGCGCAAGTGGACCAACGAAGGCCGAGTCGCGCCGACGACGCGAATCTCGGATCGCCGGTTCTTTATCCTGCTCGTGATCATCGTCGCGGTGATCGCCGGCTTCGGGCTCGCGCTCTGGCTATTCGGCGACTAGGACGGATCGGCTCGCGTAACCTACGCGAGGACGAGGCGGCCCCGGGCGACGCCGGGACGGGCCTCGAACGCGGCGAGCGCTCCTGTCACATGCGGGAAGTTCTGGATCCCGACGAGGTCACCTGCCCCGTAGAACCCGACGAGCGTGTTGATCCATGGGAACACGGCCATGTCGGCGATCGAGTAGTCGTCCATCAGCCAGCTGCGATCGGCGAGCCGGCGCTCCACCACGCCGAGCAGGCGCACCGCCTCGTTGACGTAGCGATCGCGCGGGCGCTTGTCCTCGAAGTCCTTGCCGGCGAACTTCGTGAAGAACCCCACCTGCCCGAACATCGGCCCGATGCCGCCCATCTGGAACATCAACCACTGGATCGTCTCGTAGCGCGCGGCGCCTTCGCGCGGGAGGAACCGGCCGGTCTTGTCGGCGAGGTAGATCAGGATCGCGCCGGACTCGAACAGCGGCAGCGGCCGACCACCCGGACCGTCCGGATCGATGATCGCGGGGATCTTGTTGTTCGGGTTGAGCGCGAGGAACTCCGGCGACATCTGGTCGTTGGTGTCGAACCGGATCTTGTGCGCCTCGTACGGGAGCCCTAGCTCCTCGAGCATCACGGACACCTTGATCCCGTTCGGGGTTGCGAGCGAATAGAGCTGCAAACGATCGGGGTGCTGGGGCGGGTACTTGGTCGCGATCGGAAACGAAGACAGCGCGGACATGGCCGAAGTGTAGTGACGTTTTTCGTTGAAGCGAGGCGCCCGCGGTGGAATGAAGGCGGGATGGTGAAGCTCGTGGTGGCGCTGGTGTTGATCTCCGCGATCGCGTCGGCCGAGTCGAGGCTCCGGCTCGGTGAGCCACGAATGACGCCGTCGGACGCGGCCACCACGGTGGCCGTGAAGCGCGTCGTCGAGAGGAGTCAGCCGGACCTGCTGGGGTGCTACACGGACGCGCTCGCGAAGACGCCCGGGCTCGCAGGAGAGGTGAGCGTCGTTCTCGTGATCCGCGCGGATGGCAAGGTCACCGGCGCGGGTGCGTCTGGGTTCGATGCCGGCGTCGATGCGTGCGTGAAACGCGTCCTGAAGACGCTCGTGTTCGCGAAGTCGAGCGAGAAGATCGAGGCGGTCTACAGCTGGACGTTCATCGATCTCCCCGAGGGTGCGTTCGCGTCGTTGACCGGCACGGGAGACATCTCGAGCGGCTTCGACGACGCCAACATCTACGGCGGCCTGCTCGGCAACGAAGGTGGCGGGGGCACCGGGTGGGGCACGATCGGCACCGGCCGCTACGGCACGATCGGTCATGGCAGCGGCGGCGGGCGCGGCGGGATGCGCGGTCGGACGGCCGCGGTGCCGACGGTCTCGATCGGTCAGCCGACCACGTCGGGGAAGGGCGTGCTGGATAAGGCGATCATCCGGCGTTACATCAAGCGGAACATCTCGAAGCTCCAGTACTGCTACGAGAAGGAGCTGCTCGGGCACGCCGGGCTCGCCGGCAAGGTGACCGTGGCGTTCACGATCGAAGCGTCGGGCGCGGTCGCGCCGGACGCGAAGGCGACCGGCATGCCGGAGGTCGAGGCGTGCATGACCCAGGTGATCCAGGGCATCGCGTTTCCGAAGCCGAAGAACGATGGCTCGCTCGACGTGAAGTACCCGTTCGAGTTCCGCCCGAGCGGCTCCTAGCAACATCTCTGAGCCGATCAGGTCGCATGCGCGGCGACGAACTGGCTGAGGTCGATGAGCTTCGCCGGCTTCGGAAACACCTTGTAGCCCTTCGGCGCGAGCTGGGGCGATCCGGTCACGAATGCGATCGGAACGTCGCGCAGCACCGGCATGAGGTGGAGGTACTCGACGACCGTGGTTCCGAGAACACCGGGCATCAGGATGTCCGTGATCATCACGGACGGCGGGCCATCGCGCTCGAGCAGCGCGAGCGCACTCGCTCCATCGCACGCCTCGCGCACATCTGGATTACTTCGCCGCAGGTAGTCACTGATGATCTGACGCGTGTCTACGTCGTCTTCGACGACCAGGACGTACCCGTGGGCCACCATTCGTGAGAACCGTAGCCAGGACCGTGCCAGAAGTTATTTCGTCGCGACGATCGCGCGAGCCTTGACGCGCACGTAGGCATAGTTCGCGGCGAGGCCGTTGAAGTCGGCGGCCTTGGCAGCCATCGCCTTGGCACCCTTCGCATCGCCTGCCTTCTGCAGCGCGAGCGCGGTCAGATAGAGCACGCGCGGGTCGCGGAGGTTTGCCTTACCGAGCTCGCTTGCAGCATCTTTGAACTTGCCGTCCTCGATCAAGATCATGCCCTGGAGCTCGTGCTGCTGGCGGACCTCGAACGGGTTCTGCTTCACCCCGACCTGCTTCGCGTAGAGCGCGGCCTTCGTCTTCGCCGTCTTGAGGTCGTGTTTCGCGAGTGCGACGCGCGCCTCGTCGTAGATCTCGTTGCGCCGCCCGGTCTCCTTCACCTCGGCCGGCAGGTTCGCCTTGTCGCTGGTCTCGATCTGCAGCTTGAACTTCGCGAGGGCCTCGTCGGTTTTCCCCGCCTCGAGCAAGGTGTTCGCGACGAAGTTGTAGTCGTTCGCGAGCATCGCGAGATCCTTGTTCGCGTTCGCGATCGCGACGAGCTTGTCGGCCTCGGCGAGCGCCTTGTCCCACGCGGCCTCGTGCGAGTACGCGACCGCGGTCCAGAAGATCGCCTGGCGCTTTTCGCCATCGTTCCGCGCGACCTTCGCGAGCTTGTCGAAGGTCTTGCGGGCGTCGTCACCCTTGCCCAGGAAGATCTGGTCGTTGCCGATACCGACGTACGACGCGACGAAGTTGCCGTCGACCTTCAGCGCCTTCTCGTAGCTCGCGATCGACTCGGCGAACTTGCCCTCCTGCATCAGCAGCTCGCCGTAGGAGTCGTAGGGGTTCGGATCGCCGGGGATGAGCTCGATGTACTTCTTGAACGTGCGTTCCGCGTCGGCGAGCTTGTCGGTGAAGCGGTACGCGTAACCGAGCTGGTTGTACGGCTGCGAGTAGGCGGGGTTGATCTGGATCGCCTTCTCGTACGACGCGATCGACTCCGCGTAGTCCTGGCGCCCGAAGTAGTACTGGCCGAGCTGGTTCTGGATCCGCTCGTCGGTCGGGAACAGCTTCGCGACCTTCTCGAGCGACTCCTTCTGGTGAGTGAGGTCGCCCTTCGATCCTTGATCGGCGGCCTGGATCAGCAGCTTCTCGGCGGGCGAGACCTTGTCCTCGAGCGCGATCGCCTTGTTCAGCGCATCGAAGAAGTCCTTGTTCGTCCCCGACGACTGCGCCATCCCGAGGTAGGCCAGGCCGAAGTTCTTGTCCTTCGCGACCGCCTTCGCGAACAGCTCGTGCGCGTCGGTCGCGCGCAGCTTATCGGCGAAGTCGCGAGCCTTGACGTACATCTCGCGCGCTTCGTCGGAGCTCGTCGTGATCGGCACCTTGTCCGCGGCGGCCTCCTTGGTCTTCGGGTTCGTGTTTGCGCTCGCGGTCGTCGCGAGCCCGATCAACATCGATACTGCGAGGGTGGTCTTCATGCCGCGACGCTGGCACGCGCGTCACGCGCCGCCCAGAGACAGCCCTGGACCGGCGGGTACGATACGACGTCGCACGCGAGGCGCTGGAGCCTCACCCGCGAGCGAGTGCGGCGACGTGCATCTCGCGTACGAGATCGAACCCCAGCGATCGGTACAGGTCGATCGCAGCGGTGTTCGACGCGTACGCGTGTAGATAGGCCGTCTCGCCGCGCGCCGCGATCCGCGCCGCGACCCACGCCGAGAGCAGACGCGCGAAGCCGCGCCCGCGCGCATCGGGATGCGTGCACACGCCGCTGACCTCGGTGGAGCCGGCGTGCTTCATCCGCTCGCCGGCCATCGCGACGAGCGTGTCGCCTTCGCTGATTCCCCAGAACTCGCCGAGCTCGTGCGTGCGTCGCGCGAAGGGACCGGGCTTCGTCAGCGTCGCGAGCGCGAGCATCGCGGGCGCGTCGACGGGGGTGAGGCGGCGGATCCGCGGATCGTGCGGCGACGCGACCGGACGCTCGGCGATCATCTGCACGCCGGGTGCGGACATCGTGACGACGATGCCCGGCGGGACCACGATCGGATCGGCCTGCAGCATCACGATCGTGCCGGTCGCCGGCACGAGGGCGGCGAGGGCGGCGAGGCTCTCGGGGCTGTCGTCGCGCGCCGCGGCGAACGGGCTGACCTCCGGATCGAACCTGCGCGCGTACTCGCCGCCGATAGAGAACGCGGCCTGACGCGTGGTCAACGCATCCCAGATCGGCCGCCTCATCGCGCCGCCTTGCGCCGCACCGGCACGCGCTTCGCGAGCGGCACTGCGGCGAGGCCATCCTCGATCGCCGCCAGGTGCGCGAGCAGATCGCCCGGGGCCTCAGCACACAGCGCCTTCACCGCCGCGTGGATCACCGGCCACGACTCGCGCTTGCCCGTCTCGACGAGCTTCTTGCCCTGGCGGGTCAGCGTCACCGACCGCCGGCGCAGGTCGTCGGCGGTGGTCGCGATCTCGAGGAGGCCCGCCTCTGCGAGCTGGCCCACGGTGCGAGTCGCACCCGGCTGGCTCACCCCGACCGCCTCGGCGAGCTGGCCGATCGTGAGCGGCCCGAGCCGATCGATCGCGGCAAGGAACGGGAACTGCGCGGATTGGATCGCGTCGTGGTGCGCGTCGAGGATGCCCTGGGTCTGCGCCTGGAGCCGCTCGCCCAGCCGCTTGAGGCGCGTGCCGAGCGTGAGGTAACCGAGCTCGCGGACGACGTCGGGAATCATATGTGACGATATATAACATGCTATGGAACGACGCGCCAGGTTCCACCGGCTCCCCGGGCCTCGAGGCTACGGGCAGGTGCGAATTTCCCAACCACACGTGTGGTCGGGATGCTCGAGACAGCGCCCGGTGGGGCCGCCCGTGCTGCCGTCGGAGCACGGCTTCGACATCACGCCGAGCACCGGCCCGCAGCGCTCCTTCGAACACTCCGCGACCGGGGTCGTGGGATCCGCCGCCGCCGAGCCGCTCCCCGCAGGTGGCGCGGGCTCCCGAGTGGGCGGAGGCGGCGAGTGGCACGCGATCGCGAACACGAGCACGAGATAGCGCATCAGAAGCCCGTGCCGGCGGCGAGCGTCACCGACGGGCCGGTGACCATCGAGGTCATTCCCGTGACCTGGACGCCGGCGATGCCCGCCATCGCGGTGACGACGACCGGGCTGATGACGACGCTGGCGGTGACTCCGCCGAACGCGTCGCGGAGGACGCCGCGATCGCCACCGCTGCCGAGCGCATCGCGATAGTTCGCCGCCACGCCGACGAGCAGGCGCTCTCCGATCGGGATGTGCGCGTGGACGGCCACCTCGCCATCTCGCTCCTTCGCATCCGCATCCTGGCCGTAGGCGAGGTTGACGACGCCGCTCACCGGACCGACGGTCTTGCCGAAGGCGACGAGCGCTTCGACCTCACCTTCGACCTCGGTGAAGCCCTCGGTCTTGTAGACGAGATACGCGGTCGAGGCCACGCCGTGGCGCGCCTCCGACAGGAACTGATACGACGCGCCGATGCCGGGGCGACCGTGATCGGTGAGGTTGTCGACGCGCAGCACGAGGTGGAGCTCCTTGTAGAGCTTCAGCTCGCCGCGCAGGTCCAGGGTCGTCGCGCGCGTTGCGCGATCGTAGGTCGTCGTCGCGAGTGCGAGCACGTCGGTCGTGTGGTTCGCGGCCTGGAGGTTCGGGATGAACGACGAGTCGTCGGCCACTGCGAACGTGGTCGGGGTCGGGGCGTGCGTCGCGCCATCGTCTTCCGCCCATGCGGGAGCCGCCGTCAATCCGATCGAGATCAGCGCGAGCCGGCAAATCATGGCCGTGACGATAGACGATCGCGATCGCGAAATGACGCCCTGAATTCGAGACTGGCGTTCAGCCCGGATTTGCCATGACACGGTGCATGAAACCGCGGTGCTGCGTTCACAGTCCGGACAGCAGAAGCGGGGGCGCGGTGGTACTGCCGGCGGCCGGAGTCGACGATCCTCTCCGCATGCGCAATTTCGGAGGAGTCGGGTTCCTGATCGCGTGCGGCGTGCTCGCCGGCTGCGGCGACAAGCAAGCGCCGGTCGCGGCCACCGACGGCGGCGAGGTGGTGCACCTCGCGGCGCACGATATCTCGTTGCCGCTGCGCGACCTCGTCAAGCTGCCGCAGGCCGCGCGGGAGCGCGATGCCGACGAGCTCGAGTTCGAGCCCGTGCGCCGGATCCCCCATCCCCGGATGCGCAAGGTGCCGAGTCCCGACCCCGCCGTCCAGCGCACGATGGGCCTGGCCCCACCGCTCGCGACCGGCGTGAACTTCGAAGGGCAGGGCGCGGGCCTCACCGGGTTCCAGCCCGGCGGCGTGCCCCCCGACACCGACGGCGACATCGGGCCGAATCACTACGTCCAGGTCGTCAACACGTCGCTCACCGTGTTCTCTCGCACCGGCACGATCATGCTCGGGCCATCCCCCACCGGCTCGGTGTTCACCGGGTTTGCCGGCGCGTGCGGTCAGAGCAACGACGGCGACGCGACCATCCGCTACGACCACATCGCCGATCGCTGGGTGATCGCGCAGTTCTCGATCGGTAACAACGCCAACGGTCCGTACTTCCAATGTGTCGCGGTTTCGACGAGCCCGGATCCCACCGGGACGTACGCGCGCTACCAGTTCGACTACAACGCGCTGAACGACTACCCGAAAGTCGGGCTGTGGCCGGACGGCTATTACTTCACGTTCAACATGTTCAACCTGAGCGCCGGCTCCTTCCTCGGCGGCAAGATCTGCGCGATGGACCGCGTGAAGATGCTCGCGGGCGATGCGAGCGCGACGATGCAGTGCTTCGACGCAGGCGAGAACTACGGTGGCCTGCTGGCGGCCGACGTCGACGGACACGCGCTGCCTCCGACCGGTGCGCCGAACTACGTCATCGCGCTCGATCAGGATACCGCGCACGCGTTCTGGAAGCTCCACGTCGACTTCACGACACCGGCGAACAGCACGTTCACCGGGCCGACGCCGATCACCGTGTCGTCCTACGCGCTCGCGTGCAACGGCGGTGGTAGCTGCGTGACCCAGCCGTCGGGCGGCGCGGCGCTCGCTTCGCTCGGGGATCGCGCGATGAACCGGTTCGTCTATCGCCGGTTCGCCGATCACGAATCGCTGCTGCTCACCCACTCGGTCGATCCGGGCACCGGCGGTGGCGTGCGCTGGTACGAGCTGCGCAACCCGGCCACGACGCCGACGGTGTTCCAGCAAGGCACGTTCGCGCCCGACGGTGCGTTCCGCTGGATCCCGAGCATCGCGATGGACGGCGCCGGCCAGATCGCCGTCATGTACACGGTGTCGAGCTCGACGATCAAGCCGAGCATCCGGTTCGCCGCGCACGCCGCGACCGACGCGCCCGGCACGCTGGGGATCGCCGAGAGCTCGATCGTCGACGGTACCGGCGTCCAGACCGGCATCGATCGCTGGGGCGACTACGCGGCGCTCAACATCGATCCCGTCGACGATTGCACGTTCTGGGCGACGAACGAGTATCACGGCGCGAACGGCGGCGGGAACTGGCGCACGCGCATCGCGTCGTTCCAGCTGCCGAACTGCGGCTCGTTCATCCTCCCGCACGCCGACGACGAGACCGTCAGCCAGAAGGGCATGGCGAGCTACTCGATCCCGACGACGACGGCCTCGGGGGCCGCACAGATGCTGACGATGAACGCGACCGGCTTGCCGGCCGGCGTCACCGCCACGTTCACGCCGGCGACCGTGATGTCCGGAACCGCCGCGATGATCACGTTGACCGCCGACGACACCGCCGCGCTCGGCACGACGAGCTACACGATCACCGCGACCAGCGCGTCGAGCAGCTTCGCGACCACCGACGTCGCGCTCACCGTCACCGCACCGCTCCCGCCGGATGCCGGCACGGGCAGCAACGGGAGCAATGGCGAGGGTGGCGAGTCCGGAGGTTGCTGCGAGGCCTCGCACCAGGGCTCGCCGCTGGGATCCATCCTGATCGCCGGCGCCGTGCTGGGCTTCGGTTGGCGGCGGCGCCGGCGCGCGACGATCTCGTTGCCATCGCGCGGTTGACCCCGGGATCGAGGCGCGCTACGAGCAGCGACCATGTTTCGCATCGCCCTCGTCGCCACGTTCCTCTCCGCCTGCGCGCTCACCGACCCGGAGGACACCAGCGAGGACGGCGCCGCGATCGAGTCCGCGAACGCCTGGTACACGCTCGCGTCGACCTCGGGCCTCGGCCCGGCGACGCTCGTCGTCGCGAACGGCTACAAGGTCCACTGTCCCGACGGTCAGTTCTCGACCACGTGCCACGTCACGGCGCTGACCGTGCCCGCGACCTGCGGGTTCGAGTGCACCGACGGCCTGCTCGGCCTCCAGGGCGACTCGCTCGTCCGCGGCACCTTCAGCGGGACCACGTTCGTGATCGCCGAGGGCTTCGACACGTTCTCGCGCGCCGCCGGCCAGTACTCGAGCTACCGGATCACAGGCGCGCCGAGCTGCGCCCAGGCGCCGTGCCCGACCGGCCTCGTCGCGCAGAAGCTCAACATCAAGACCCAGCCGACCGCCGTCCAGAGCGTCGACTTCTCGCACGCGATCGATCCGAACTACGTCCTCGACCCGACCCGCGGCGACGATCAGATCGCGTCGCCCTCGGGCCTGCTCGTCACCGGCCACGTGGTCTCGCACGTGTTTCGCGCCGAGCGAGTGTTCCGCCTCGAGACCTCGCATCCGGCCTGCGACGTCCAGCTCGTCGCGCGCGCGCACGCGTACGGCGGCGGTGACGACGGCGAGGAGCTCCGCCAGTTCCGCACCGAGCACGAGGCCGAGTGGTTCGTGCCGCCGGTCGACACTCAGAACCACTGGCTCGTCCGCACCGGCGAGTCGCCGACGAGCGTGACGTTCACCTCGGGCACGAACGACCTGTGGGCCGTCCAGTTCGCCGTCGCGAAGAGCGACTGCGCGATCACGACGCTCGCCGAGCACTGAATGCGGGCGCTGTTCGCCCTCGCGATCGCCGCGTGCGGCGGTGGCCAGCCACCCGCGTCGCCACCCGCGCCGGTCGTCGTGCCGGCCGATGCCGCGGTCGATGCGCCGCTCACGGGTGTCGCCGCGATCCTGGCGCAGCAGGCGAAGTTCACCGACGAGATGTGCCGCTGCGCCGACAAGCCGTGCGCCGATCGCGTAAACGCCGCGATGACGAAGTGGGGCCAGGAGCTCCCGGCCTCCGAGCTCGACGCGAAGGTCGGCCACGCCGACGCCGAAACGCTCGGCGCGCTGCTCGATCGCCTGAACCACTGCTTCGACACGGCATCCGCGAAGCCGTGAATTTGCGGCCCGCGAGCTGATCCGGTGGCATCACTGGGAATGCCATCGATCCGCGCGCCCGCGCTGTGGGGCCTGATCGCGATCGCGCACGGCGCCGCGGCCGTCTACGCGTGGTGGATGCTCGCGCACGGGTTCGCGGTCGGTCATCCGCGGTTCTGGATCAACGAGGTGCTGCCGATCGCGCTGGTGGTTGTCTCCGCCGGCTGCGTCGTCGCGCTGTGGCGAAAGCGCGAGCAGCTCGCGGCGCCGGCGATCGCGCTGTTCGCGTGCCTCCACGCCGGCATGGCCGCCGGCTGGAAGCTCGAATTCCCGATCACCGGTGCGGGTCCGGCACTGATCTCGATGGTGATCGCCGTCGTGCTCGTCGCGTGCGCGATCGCGTCGCTGTATCGGGCGGCGCGGCTCCCGATCGTCGCCGGCGCGCTCGTCGGCCTCGTCGCCGGCGCCGCCGTCCCGTGGGCGCAGCGCGGCCGCGATCCCGCGACGCATCCGGCCGGTCCGGTCCACGATCTCGGTCGTCCCGATCCGGCGATCGCGCCCGCGCCCGCGTTGCCCGCGTGGTCCGAGCTAGTTCCCGAGGCCGGCGTGATCCGGATCCACGCCGGCGCCGTCGAGCTCGCGATCCAGCCGTTGCTGACGTTCTACAGCCGGTCGCCCGATCGCGACTGGACCGTGTTCGCGAGCGCGCATGATCGCATCGGCCCCGAGCGCCACTACGCCGGCACCAGCGGCGAGACCTCGTACTACGCGGGCGACGAGCCCGCCTCGCTGCGCGTCACCGGCGACGACGTACTCCACGTCGACGCCCAGACCGTGCTGCCGGCCGCGGTCTACGCGCACCTCGACTCGTTCTGCGTGCTCGAGATCCGCGGCCACCACCACCTCTCCGTCGCGTTCGCGCCGATGCCCGACCAGCGGATCGAGGTCACGTACTCCGAGTATCCGACGGGCAAGCCGTCGCGCTTCGCCTACCTCGACGCCGACGGCGTGCTCCGCGTCGTCGAGTCGACGAGCGGCGAGAAGGGCCCGTTCCACGAGCTCGCGCACGGCCCGCTGCCCACCACCGCACCGCTCGGGATCACCCTGTTCGACGACGCCACACCGATCGCGCATCTCGACCTCGCCGACTTCGCCGCCCAGGCCAGCACCCAGGCATCACCGACCGCCGGCTGGGGCGTGCCCGAGAACGCGATCGAATTCTCGCTCGGCGCCGATCGGCCCGACGCGCCGGCCTCGTTCTTCATCACGCTCGCCGCGACCTCGGTCGGCCGCGGCTGGGACAGCGTCGGCCACGCGCCGGGCCTGTATCGCAACCGGATCGACCTCCGCTCCGGCCCGTGACGGATCAGGCGGGCTTGTCGGCCGGCGGGGCATCCTCGGCATACCAGTCGAGCTTGCGGGTCAACCGCATCGTCACCGCGAGCGCGGCGAACACGACGAGGCTCCCGGCGAGGAGCGCGTAGTCCTCGGCCTGCAACACGACCCACAAGATGGCGAAGCTCGCGCCGAGGAGCCCTGCGGCGATGCCGGTCCGGCGACCGGTCTTCAGCACCGGCAGCATGTACGTGACGACGAGCCCGACCGTGCCGGCGGCCGCACTCGAGTAAGCGATCGCGAACGGCACGAGCTCGGACAGCGCGAGCAGGATCAGGAAGAACACGCCGAGCGCGAGCCCGATCATCGCGTACTGGAACGGATGGATCCGGGCCTTCGCGACGACCTCGAACAGGAAGAAGCTCATGAACGCGAGGACGACGAACAGCACGCCGTAGCGCACCGCCCGGTCGACACAGCGATAGCTGTCGATGCCCGGCAAGAGGTCGACGCCGAACAGCGAGCTCTCGATGCCGCGCGGGAGCTCGCCCTGGCCGACCTGGCCGAAGTCACGCCCGTAGTACGAGACGTCCCACGTCGCGGCGAAGCCGTCGCCGCCGACCTCGCGTGTGCCCGGCAGGAACGCGCCGGTGAAGCTCGGGTTCTCCCACGGAGAGCGGATCGCGACGGCGTTGTGGACGCCGAGCGGTGCGAAGTGGATCCCCTCGCTACCGCGCACGGGCAGGGCGAGCGTGAACGGAATCGCACCGTCGGTGATCGCGACCGGTGCGTGCAATCCCGAGGGCCAACGCTCGAGCAGCGAGCCCGGCAGCATCGCTCGATCCGAGGTGCCCCACTTCATGATCACCTGGGTGCCGGTGCCGCGCAGATCCGAGACCGCGACCGCGACGTACGCACGGTCCCAGTGGATCTGCTCCGCGGGTACGCCGAGCTCGGCAGGGGCGGGGCGATGAAACGTGCCCGCGAGCTCGAGCTTCGCGGTGTAGACGATCGCGGCGTAGATCCCTCGACTGCGCTGCTCGGGTAAGAGGCCGGCGGTGACCTTCAGCT
>Ga0307509_10006532_pt1 | contig 15633 bp, 10 predicted proteins | sample 10_EM_MG_FD_202245 | JGI IMG/M metagenome (GOLD analysis project Ga0307509, IMG submission 202245) | Populus trichocarpa ectomycorrhiza microbial communities from riparian zone in the Pacific Northwest, United States - 10_EM | ecosystem: Host-associated > Plants > Roots > Unclassified | place...
GTACCAACTTATGTCTACCGGTAGTATACTAAGTATACTGGCCTATCCTCAATATGGTTACCACTTGGTATGCCATACGGGCTTGAGTTTAGTCCACTGTAGCTACCTATTCGTAGGGTCGTTACACTCCTGTACGTCTCCATGAATTGTTTCCTTACCTGTCTGAGGTTTTGTCTTTGGCGTTAGGCGTGATGGACTTTTCCTATTGATTCGGGGTGTTTATTTTCCCATGAAGATGTGAAGTGGCCGGTTGGGATATTTGGATTTATAGGTTTTTTTCTCTTCATAGCTCGCGCTGCACAAGGCTTTTTGCACCTAAAACAAACAAGGCATGAGATCAAAAAAAAAAAAGAAAAAGAAAACTAAGGGATAGGCACGAACCATCTCCTCTCTACCTCTAGTGATTGAAATCTCAGCACCACGGGAAATCATCGTCACTTTCCGCCATCCACCTCTCTTCTCCCACGATGGCTACTGCCTAGGGGTTGACGTTAAGCCACCTTCACTCCTCTTCAGAGGCCTGTCGGCCTCCCATCCTTGGGGTTCTCGTTCTCGTTCATCGTTGACACCAGCTCATGATGTTCGGTTCTCTCCCGTACCCCACGCTCGTTATGCACCTCGCTTAGCGTTTGCACCGTGAGAAAGCTTCTCGCTTTGTTCAAGGTCGGCGGTACAGTGTCTAGACTCTCGGTCGAAGTAGGCCTTGGCTTGCTGGCCTTGTACCTCTGATGGGGAAAGCCACGGTGGGTAACATCTCGGTCCCGCCTCGGTTTCGTCGTCGTCCCAAAAACCCCGCCTATGGCCTGTTTGGCGGTTGCAGCTAGCTCATTCGCAATCGTTCCTTCTCCCTCCTCCCGGTTCTGTCACCTTGCACCGTTACTGCTACAACAGCTGGCACCTTACTGCCTCCTCATCCTCCCCCATCGTTCGTCCAGTCCTCGGTTACGCCCGGTCGTAGTATTGCACTACCGCTGTGCCTGGTGTCACACTCCTTGGATCGATGTAATTACCGGCGCGACCGTACGTTTATGGTTACAAATGTCGGCCCACAAGTCCAGTGAATGTTCTCTCGTGACGGCGATCACACATCCTCCCCCTCAGGCCCTATCGGGCCTTCCCGAACCAATCCTTTCTTTTGGTTTTAGGGAAGCCTGCTGAAGGGTTGGGGTCTCTCACCTGTGCGTCTCTACGAATTGTTTCCTTACGTGTCTGAGGTATTATTCTCTTAGGTGCTAGGCGAGGGGGACTTTTCCTATGGATTCGGAATGTTTGATTTTTCCCATGAAGAGGTGAAGCGTGTGGTTGTTCAGATTAAGGTTTTCTTCACGCCACCTCTCACGATGCATGCGAGTTCTTGTACCTTAACAAATAATACATGATATAAACAAAAAGAAAAAAAAGAAAAAAACAAAAACCAACCAAGGGACAGGATCTTCACGCAACTATCTAAGTACTTTTCTATGCTCAACATATTGCAATACGATTACTATTAACTCTGTTTACATACACTCCTCTTCTACGAGAGCCTACACTCTAAGAAACCGGAGACTATTGTGATAGTCTTGACGGGCCGCCCGAACATACAACCATTGTGATAGTTCTATCAAAGCACGACAATCCACCAATCTTACTATCTGATCAGATAGTATTCGTAGCCGGATCACTCAAGAAGAGCAAGCCAGTTCCGTACTATCTGAACAGAGAGTACTTCTCTACTCCCTAGTATAGAAGGGAGAGACTCGCTTACTTAGGAAATGGCTGTCGTTGCCTGTTGCATATCTGCTCAACAGTAGCATTGTTACAATAGAATCCGGCGAAGACATTCAATTTGACTTGCAATTGTTGCATTAGCCTTATCCAAAAATTCGATGTTGTAACCTGTGTACATGTTCCGGTAACGGTACATATGAGCGGGCAGTGCAGGATCTTCTATGTTTAGTAGATTTATATTTGGTATATTTGATTTGATTTCAGCTCCGCCACTGTCTCTGAGTCAGATAGGCTATGCTATCGTATTGCTATGGTTAGTTTGCTTTGTTCGAAGTTTATATTTAGGATTCCGGGTATGGAATGGCCATGTAGCACTGGTGAAGGCTGAGCACTGTTTGTTTGTTTCTTTCTTTGGTCTTGCAGGATTACTGGATTCCGGTATGTGCGCAGCTACTGGTAATGATCGTGATTGCAGGAAGGCTATCGCTCTTGGGTTTTGTATTTAAACCAGTCTCCTGGCTAGCAGGAGACAGCAGACTTCGACAGACCTTCAGTCTAAGAATATACTTGGTTGAACGGCAATCCCTGAGTCCCCAAGCCCAACCTGTCCTTCCACTATTATCTCTTTCCTCTGGTCTCCCGAAGCCTCCCGTAGCACCAGCGCTAGCAGGTCTATCGCCGGTCCTATTGTATTTTCGTTAGACAGGAATAAACCTGTTACATTTCTTTGCCTACAGCAGGTAAAAACCCTTTGTTCTCAGGATTGGGAATAGCCTGGGAGGATTGATCACCCGCCCCTTATCTTGATAACTAGTTAGAAGGAGGAGCGGCAGGGAAAAGAAATCCCGGCTCAGGTGCTACATTCACAATAGCAGATCGCAGGAGCAGAAGCGTTACCACGTGCGGTAGGGCCGACAATAGTCCCTCAGCAGAACCTACAGACGATACTCCAGAACCAACCACACAGGAACCAACCCCTGGGCCCACGCCAGGCTTAACGGAGATACACCAGCAAGAACCAGTCACCTTCTTCCAGGAGATCTAGATACAGATTCAGTCGAAGACCACGACCTCACAGCTGAGGATCTCATTCAAAGAGAAGCCGGGCGGATTGAGGAAAGAGCAGCAGCAAGAGCAGCAGCACAGCAAGCTTCGGAAACTGACCGCCCACCAGAACGCCCCACTACAAGCAGGTGGCGAGCACCCAGCAGTCTAGGAGTCTTTGGAAGTCAGACACCAACTAGAGCGCCTTCCCGAGAGTATAGAGAGCAACAACTACCTGGTACATTCATCCCAGACACACCAGAAAGACCCTCAAGATCCAGGAGAGCCAGAGAGCACCCTGAACGACCAGACCCACCACCTCCAGCCCTAGACCCACCTAGAGGCACCATGGCAGACCCAGGTCCAGCGAGGTTGCCCCCTCCCCAGCTCCCCAAACCGCCCATGTTTAGCGGTGATGGACAAGATCTGAGACGAGACAAACTCAAGCGATGGCTCAGAACAGTCAAGAAGCACCTGCCGAGATCAGGACTAAACGACGATTCCCGTGGAGTAGCGGACTACTATGGCGCCTACACAGATGGCAAGGCCAACAACGCATATCAGACGCAAGACAGAGAAGTGGACGACCTAACTCTAGCACAGTTAACCCAACACCTTCAGCAGCTATTCGAAGCCTCTACCAACACTGATGACACCTATCACAAATGGCAGAATGTCCACCAGACAGCAGGTAGACAGCCGGCACGCATAACGAAGCTAGCTGGAGAGCTAGCGGACCTCAAAGGATCCCTTCCAAATGGATCCATCTCACACTATGCACAGAAGCAGCGATTTCTCGACGCTATGGACTCTAGACTACGCCGCAATGTTGAGCCCCAGCTCAGATCAGAAGATACCTGGGACGAGATGGTGGCTGTAGCAGAACGCTATGATGCTACCATGTATAGAACTGGTGGCTACAAAGGCAGCGATACAAGCCAGGCTACTAGCAGCAAAACCCATACACCAGAGAAAGAGAGTACCTACCGCAAGCCCTCTACCACACCAACGCCCAGGAGCACAGGCAAAGGAAAGGCCCCAGCCAAGAAGAGGACCTCTACCAAGTCTAACAAGCTAGGTAAGGCTGAGATGGACCGCCGCAAGGCAGAATGAGCCTGTTTCTACTGTGGCGAAAGCGGACACATGGCAAATGAATGCCCAAAGAAAGAAGTTAAGACCAACCATGTTCGCCTCTCTGAGGAAAGCCCAGACAGCAGCAAAGGCGAATATGAGCCCGATACAGACAGCACAGAGGAGCTAGATGGCAGCGGCTCGGTCAGAACCTACAAAACTACAGTAGGCACGCCTAAGGATAGGCCATTCCAAGCACTCGAATTCACTATCAACATCAATGGCAAGCCCGCTAGAGCCCTAGCAGATACAGGTACCATGGGCGGTACCCTGATATCCAACAAATTCGTTCCAACACACAACATCCCCTGCACAGCTAGGAAGAATCCCGTCACTCCGAAGATGGCAGTTAAACGATCGCGATCGACTAGCAACTTCTCTGTTGAGGTTATGATTCAGCTAGGCAAGATGAAAGTCGATAAAGTGCCTATGCTAGTCACGCCAGTATCAGACTACGATATCCTCATTAGTATGGACAACCTCATAAGGCTAGGAGCGGTCATCGATTGCCAAAAGAACAGCATCTGCTTCTCCAAGTACAAGGTCGGAGTTACCTGTGACGGAAAATCCAGAGAGACTAGATCAGCCATGACAAAGCCACAGGAAGTACCAGACTTCCTTGGGATATTCCCAAAGGTATTTGTCAAAGAAGTACCTGAGGAACTGCCCGCAGTACGCAACATAATGCACAGGATAAACCTCATAGACATGACGAAACTTTTAAAGACACCCACCTTCAAGGCGCCACAAGCCTTGATGCCCAAATACAAGGCATGGATGAACAAGCAGATGAACACCAGTATCCTCCATAGGACCAGTGTGCCCGGAGGAGCCACCCATGTTTGTGGAAGCCAAAAGCGATGGCAGAATCCGACCCCTGGTAGACCTCCGCTTCAGGAATGATAACACACAGGCCGATCACACACAGATTCCAGAACAGAATACTATATTAAATGCGGTAGCCAGAGGACGATTCCGCAGCAAGATAGATCTCAGTGACGCCTACTTCCAGACCAGAGTACATCCAGATGATGTGAAGTACAACACTATCAAGACCCCCTTCGGCGGCTTTACCAGCCAGGACATGATGCAAGGACACATGAATGCTCCTGGAACCTTTGTGAGGACTATGGAGGACCTATTCCAGGACGAATGAGGCAAGAATATATGGGTCTACATTGACGATATTTTTGTTTTCAGTGACACCTTTCAAGAGCATGTTAAAGATGTTACGAACGCCTAGAGTAAGCTGCAGAATGCCGGCTAATATGCCAACCCAAAGAAAAGTGTTTTCTTTGCCACAAAGCTCGATATCCTAGGCCATATGATAGACGATGATGGCATCCACCCTGCACCAGTGACAATCCGGACCATAATGGACTGGACAAGGCAAGCGAGCCAGAAAGAACTGCAGCGATTCACTGGAATAGTTAATTATATCTCGCAGTTTATTCCCCACATCGCCACCATCACAGCCCCGCTCACAGAACTGAGTGGGAACGCTGAATCGCTGTGGACTCATCTGCAGGAAGCGGCCTTCGAAGCGGTCAAGCGAGCTGCAGATAAGCACAAAGTCCTAAGGCCGATCAACTATAATAAGCCAGATATGATATGGCTGTTTACCGATGCATCCCCTACAGGTATGGGCGCTTGGATAGGCCAAGGACCAACCAGTGATGCAGCCAGGCCTGCAGCGTTCCACAGCAGGAAGCTGATGCCATCACAAAGCAACTACCCCACACACCAACAAGAAATGCGCGCAATCATTGAGGCTATAGAAGCATTCGCTCCCCATTTGCTACACAGGCAGTTTACAGTGGTTACAGACCACGAAAGTCTCACCAAACTCATAACACAAATGAATCTCAATGGAAGAGAGCAGAGATGGCTAACGCACATCAGTCACTTTGATTTTAAAATCGAATACCAGCCAGGAGCGAAGAATTTCCTAGCAGACTACCTATCGAGAATCCATGAAGGAACCCCATGACCGTTAGATATAAGCCTCAAGGACCCCACTATCAATTATGACAGCCTTGAGCTACCTGACACTACCCAACCCCTACAGATCACTACAAGCTACGCCTCTTCTACCGATGTTCGCATTGAATCAGACGACACCATGTACCACTCAGGCGAAGCCCAAACCTCTCCCACTCTTACCAGCAGTGACTCTATCAGTCGCTGCCCCCCTGAATACCTTATGGACGAGATTACCAGCAATGCTGTGACGCGCTCCCAGAAGCGTAAGGCTTCTGCTTCCTCGCCAGCTACATCAAGCGCAGCCATCAACGATAGCAGAATATCGATTGGAAACTCTTGGGGTGATAATAGAACTCTCCCAATCTCTAATGAAATGGAACGACGACACTCAGAAATGAGCTGGATGTCAGGCACTGACGATGAGTGTGAAATACATAAGAATGAAAAAGAAGGTGCAGGCTACTGGCCAAAGGACCCTAAGGTTCGGAAGCAGAGTAAGAAGACAAAGACAAAAGAGGAGGATAGGACTTCAACCTCGAATACAGCCCTTGAGGCAGGCCAGGCCTCGCTCCCCGACATCCCATACCTCTCAGAAAGCCTCCCACCTTTTCGTATGAATGATACCATTCTAGCCACACCGCCCATGCCCTTGCCGGCCCTTAGTCCCCTTTCCAGCCAAGCAGGCTATGACTCCGATGAGGCAACCAATGCCAACCAATTCCTAAGCACCCTACTGTCCCGCCTTATCGGTATCCTCGCCAAGCGAGTTAGAGAAGCTCTTAAGAACGACGCCCTCTATACCAGTGTCAAGGAAACCGATAACAAATTGCACTATTCCATCCGTGATGGCCTTCTACTTGCCCAGAACACCAATGGGTACGAAAACCTTTAGATACCGGTAGGACCTCTTGAGAAGGGGGTATCCCTACGGGATTTCATCCTCAAAACTGTCCATGAAGGCCTCAGACATTTCTTAGCTTACAAATGCTACTCCGATGCAGCTTGCTTCTTCTGGTGGCCACAGATGCGCCAGGACTTTGTCCTCTACTGTCGGTCATGCAATAAGTGCCAGATTAACAACGAGTCCACTACCCTACCCTATGGACAATCCCTTACCCTCCCTGACCCTGACGAAGCCTACCAATCCCTAGCCATAGACTTCGCCGGCCCTTTTAACAAATGCGATGGCTATACATCTATGATGGTCATAATTGACCGCTTTACCTCCTACACCCATCTCATCCCACTCAAGGAGGCTGCTACCTCTGAAAAGATCTTCAAGAAACTCAAGAGTACTATCTTCGACGTCCATGGCCTCCCTCTTAGCATTGTCCTTAACCAGGACTCTCGCTTTACCTCTAAGCTTTGGTCACAGATGATGAAGTCCCTTGGTATCCAGGTCTGGATGGCGACCCGATACTACCACCAAATGAATGGCCAGGTTGAGCGAAGGATCCATACCCTCACACAGCTAATGAGGAACTTCGTTATCTCCAGACAGAATAACTGGTCCGGCGCCCTCCCAGCTATTCCAGCAGCCATGAACGGCGCCCCTCATGAATCCCTAGGCATCTCGCCATACCATGCCCTCTATGTACGCCCCTGGAAGATATTCAACCCTGTCCAGAGATCCGCCAGCAAGGTACCAGCTGTGGACGATATCTTAATCGCCCATGGAGCAACAAGAAGGGAAGTAGATAGGCCAGAAAGCATGCTACCTTCCGCCAGACTGCCCAGGCAGACAAACGCCGCAAACCCCTAACGGAACCCTTCAAGAATGGCAGCAGAGTTCTTGTTAGAGGCCGCCCTTATACCTCCTCCCCTGGACGATCCAAGAAGCTAGAACCAAGCTGGTTCGGACCTTTCAAGGTCCTAGAACATCTACCTGACACAGACAACTACAAGTTACACCTCCCGCACAGAATGGCCCGCCAGAAACCCTACTTCCACGTCTCCTCCCTTAAAGAATACAGTGAGTACTATCCCGATAGATTCAAGTCTCACAGAATGGACATGCCAGCACCCATCCTAGTCGACAAGGCAGAGGAATGGGAAGCAGAGCAGATACTCGACTACGGCCGCCAGAACAACAGGCATGAATTCCTGGTTCACTGGAAAGGCTATGAGCGAGCTGACGACTCCTGGGAACCTATCGAGAACCTCGACCACTACCTGGAACTCATACAGGAATACTGGGACGCTACCCACCCAGCAGAACCAATGCCCCAGATCACCTCCCACTACATTAAAGCTTCCTGGCAACCCATGGAAGTCTCCTCTACACCCTGCACTGCAAACGATTGCGCAGACGACTTCTGGGAACCCTACGACGATGAGGAATATAATTTTCGCAGCTCTGAGCAGGACGATTTCCCCCCAGATGACGACAGCCTCCTGTGGGACACCGACGAGAGCGCTGAGGACAGCGAAGACTTTGGAATCATTGTTGATTTTTCAGAATAAGGGAATGTAACATGTGTACATGTTCCGGTAACGGTACACAGGAGCGGGCAGTGCAGGATCTTCTATGTTTACTTGATTTATATTTTGTTTATTTGATTTGATTTCAGTTCCGCCACTCTCTCTGAGTCAGATAGGCTATGCTATCGTATTGCTATGTTTAGTTTGCTTTGTTCGAAGTTTATATTTAGGATTCCGGGTATGGAATGGCCATGTAGCACTGGCGAAGGCTGAGCACTGTTTGTTTGTTTCTTTCTTTGGTCTTGCAGGATTACAGGATTCCGGTATGTGCGCAGCTACTGGTAATGATCTTGATTGCAGGAATGCTATCACTCTTGGGTTTTGTATTTTAACCAGTCTCCTGGCTAGCAGGAGACAGCAGACTTCAACAGACCTTCAGTCTAAGAATACACTTGGTTGAACGGCAATCCCAGAGTTCTATTTGTCCTTCAACTATTATCTCTTACCTCCGGTCCCTTGAAGCCTCCCTTAGAACCAGCGCTAGCAGGTCTATCGCCGGTACTATTGTATTTTCGTTAGACAGGAATAAACCTGTTACAGATGTGAACTGGGTATATCGGTCAGAGACAATTGTTTCCGGGAGCGCATACCCGTGGCCGATATCCTTCACCAACATTAAAGCTTCTTCCTTAATGTGTTCTTCTGTCTTCTGGGGGAGGAAATTTCCCATCTTTGTGAACCTGTCCTCGATAACCCATATTTTCGTATACCCTTCAGATTTGGGTAACACCGCAATGAAGTGCATGGATATGAATGTCAACGATCTCATACGAACATTACTATTCTCCAACATAGGATACTTCCTATGCTGAATGAACTTATTATGTTGACATATATGAAATGGCCCAACATACTCTGTTACCTGTTCAACCATGTTTGGCCAATAAAAGATTGCCCTAACCCTACAAATTGTCCTGTCGGATCCGAAGTGTCCGGCCATGGGTTAATCATGTTCTGGATCTATGATCCTTTGTTTCAAGGCCTCGTCCTTTCGGATATACCACCTGTTTTTATAACATAGTAAATAGTTGATAATACTTAGACTTGGATCACCATTCTTCTCGCCCTTAAGTACCCACTTGAATGTATCCAAACAAGGTTGATCCTGCTTGGCTGCCTTAAGTAGAATGACCCTAAACCCAAACTATAGCTGAAATCCTTGGCAGGACTGCAACACCTGTGCTTGCAAGACGTCCTGCTCCTGGCCAACATATTGATACCGACAGAAAAAAGAATGAGGATCAGAATTACTCCCCCATTGAGGGCGGTTGTCCCTACGCTTAGATAATCTATCAGCATTTTCATTCAGCCTTCCCTCGCCGTAAACAACCTTCAAGTTCAGTGATTGCAGGAATTCCGCCCAATTTTGCTGCCTTCCGTGGAGGATTTTGGTACTATTGAAATACTCCAAATTCTTATGATAGGTATAGACCATTTTCTGCGCTTCTACTGACTGCAACATATATTTTGATTGTCAAAACGCAGCGACTCTTGCTGTTATTTGTTTATCATACACATCATATTTTACTTCAGCAGGGGCCAACTGTCAGCTATCAAAGGCCTCAGAGTGGCATCACTCATCTTCACACAGCTGCGATAAGATGGCTCTCACGGCAGTGTCACTAGCATCTATCTCCCACTGTGTTGCACAAGTGCCATCCAAGTTTCACAAATTCTGACTTAGCCAAATTGTTTTAACATGACTAATCAGTGATTAGTCATCCCCTGTTTATGGTTTATGTTATGACGTTATTTGACTCATTGTTCTCACATAACGTACCACTTGCGAGTCATCGTTATATTATGATTAGTTGATAGTTTCATGACTCACGATTGTGACATCATATGATATAATGACTTTTGCACAGAACTCACATCATGAGTCATGGGTTTCACGCATGGGACTCACACGAGCACATGATTCTGTTTATGAGTTTTGATTGGTTAATGGAATGTTGCGCGATGACGCATGCGTATTATCAATACATTTCGCGCTATGACTTACTATAAGTCATTGAGGTTTATGTAGAACCCGGTGATGAGTCACTAAGGTTAGGGTTGTGGGAAGATGACTATAAAAGGGGCTTGGTTTCGAACAAGAGCTAGGCACGAACCATCTCCTCTCCACCTCCGGCGATTGCAATCTGCACACCACAAGAAATTATCATCACATTTCCCCACCCTCCTCTCTTCTCCCACGATGGCTACTGCCTAGGAGTTGACATTAAGCCATCCTCCCTCTGCGTCTGGGGCCTGTCGGCCTCCCCTCCTTGGGGTTCTTGTTCCCGTTCATCGTTGACGTGCTCATGAAGTTCGGTTCTCCCCCTTACCCCGCACTGGCTTCGCACCTCGCTTAGCATTTTGCGCGGTCGGAACGCTTCTTGCTTCGTTCACGGTCGGCGTTACGGTGTCGGACTCTCCGTCGAAGTAGGCCTCGGCTTGCCGGGCTTGTACCTCTGATGGGGAAAGCCTCGATCAGTAACATCTCAGTCCCGCCTCGATTTTGTCGTTGTCCCAAAAGCCCCTGCTATGGCCTGTTTGTCGGTTGTGGCTAGCCCGCTCACCATCCTTCATTCCTTCCCCTCCCGGTTCTGTCCCCTTGCACCGTTACCGCTATAGGAGCTGGCACAATACTGCCTGATCATCCTCTCCGATTGTCCGTCCCCTTCTCGGTTACGCCCAGTCGTGGTATTGAACTACCTCCGCGCCTCGTGTCCAACGCCTTGGATCGATGTAATTACCAGCGCGTCCGTCCGTTTATGGTTAGAATGTCGGCCTACCAGTCAAGTTGTTTTCCCTCGTCTTGACAATCCCCCATCCTCAATGCTACTGCGGTGGTTTTCATTTTTGTTTCTTTTGTTTTAGGGGAGCCTGCGGAAGGGTTTGGGTCTCTCTCCCGTACGTCTCTATGAATTGTTTCCTTACGTGTCTGAGGTATTATTGTCTTAGGTACTAGGTGAGGGGGTTTTTTCCTATTGATTCAGGGTGTTTGATTTTTCCTATGAAGAGCTGAAGCGGACCGTTGTTCGATTTAATGTTTTCTTTATACCATATCTCACGATGCATGCGAGCTCTTGTACCATAAACAATGAATACATGATAAAAAGAAAAATAGAAAAAAAGAAAAAACCGACCAAGAGCTCGGATCTTGATGCAACTATCTAAGTGATACAACACTTGGATACTGGAGCTCGGGCCAAGCCCTTTGACAGTGACCTTCCCATGGTGCAAGATATGCAATCCTATTACTCTACTTCTCACGCAAACCCCTACGGCTCGAACGCGAGCACCTAGTCCTCTACTGATTGGACCTTATACCTCTGGGTCTTACATAGCGATAAGACCTTCCTCCCACGAGGCTATAATGATCGTCAACGATTACGATATGCACTACGATTCGTCGTTCCCCATTTAACCAAACACCGACGGGTATGTGTTTGTTACAGAGGTCAGTAATATATAATATTTCTAGATCGGTAAAAGGTCAATTTCTCCAAGCACCAAGCCACATTTGATTGTTTTCCATATCCTTCAACAAGACAACTGAAGTATCCCCTTTACTATGCATAACAAGAAGACGGGCCAATTGATCCAATATCTGAAGATGCTTCTCAGTTGGATAACGCCCACTACTACTACCTCCATTATGGGATGATTGTGGATAGTATTTGTAAAAGTATCTGATCCTTTTAAAGGCATTTATTCCCTGCTTCAAGATAAGTAATAAAATGGTTATTGGCTTAAAAGCCGATATTACAGAGAAACCCGCAAAATGGGAAGAGAAATTACAAAGTGAGAGGAGGGATACTAGCTATCTCAATTTGGTCAAGTTGTTTACTGCACATGTGAGTGAAGTATAAATAGATCTTGAAAAAGGGTTGCCTTTAAATCCTTGCTGACGAAACCATATCTCATTCATCTTATATAATGTAGTGTATTATCCCATACTTTATTTGTCTTCTGTAACTCTATGTAGGTTGATTACCACATACCTAATTAGAGAGCTAAAGATTTTCCATCTAATCACTAATCCTTACACTCCAACACTATACTCTGGACTCTCAGTTTCTCCTATATGTCTAAGATTAGATGAAGATAACAGAGAAGAGAGTATCTTGTCCTTTGACAAAGATAAGGGGATAGCTGGCCACTACAACAACCACCATTACGCAATGCAATAAATACTATTATCCAAACATGTTAATAGTAGAAGGGAAAATTATAGCTTAAATGAATATAATTGGTTTTGTTACGGGATTGGGAAGATGAGTTTAGATGATATATAGATAGAATAACATAATAGATTGAGGGGAATGTTCAACAACAGATTTTTTCTGCTATCAGATTTGTTAGTTATTATGGCAGTGTACAGAGGAAGAAGAGTATGGGGAAAGTACAAAGATACGTATGGTGATCCAAGAAGGATCAGGATGTGGAATTTGTCTTTTTCATATGCACAGATTTTTACAGTTGGTTTGATTTTTAGTCAGATGGAGTATTGAGCCAGAGCTTCTGAATGAATAACCTATTGGCAATAAAATCTAGTTTCCAGATCCTTCCTCCAAAGTGTCTAAGTTGTAAATGAATTGTCTTACTCCCTCTGCTACTTTTATCCCTTCCTCATCTCCCCATTCACCTAATAATATTATTATTCTTAAAGACTCGAAGTAGTGTTCTACCATCCCACAAGATGGGAATACTTTCCAATTGCCATTGAACCAGGACCATTCTCAGCTACTTGACCTTGGTGTTATCCTGTTCTCACAGAGGACAGCTGGTGTATTGCTGATTTCCACAGGGCGGATGTATGACGGAGTTTATAGAGGACCAAAGGCTGATCGAATTATCTTTCATACAGAAGACGTTGTGTAAGAAGCAAAATACTAAGTACAGAATACCTCTCTCTTATACTGTTCCCTTTCAGCAGTCCCCCTATGCGACACATATCAACTAACTCACTGACTACACAATATATGGCTCCACCTCCTCCTACACGGTTTAAGTCATCCAACTTTTCCCATAAACCCAAGCCCTAAATATATACACAAATGAGACTCGATTCATCTGTAACACCTGTCTACAAGTGGACGAATACTGACTATAGTGAACCACGATACTCTAGCATAAAACTATATAAACCTGCTAAACAACTACTCATCGCTGTGAATCTCAGGTGGATCTCTAGGCTTAAGCATGATAGTGTTAAAAGAATATTTTCAATTATTACAATAGTAGGCATCACAGTTCGCCAAAACTGGCTCCTAACTTAAACATGCTGAATAGTAGATTTGGTAAAGTAAGTACACAAGTAGTAGCTAGCATAGCTTCTACAATTCACGCAGGCAAACTAAGTTAAATTTTCTGATTTAAGTTTATATATTGTAGCTGGGACCTGCTTGGGTAGACTATGACACTCTCTACCTTCTCACATATCATATGAGTAATGATGATTGAACAAAGACAACAAAGTTAAAGAGAAAAGTGCGAGTAGTACACTCCCTAACTATATTTGTTGACAACTGGAAGAATGCCTTAAACTCTTTCTACCTTACTATAAGTTACATTATCCATATAATAATATTATGATACAATTTGAATTTTGACACTTTTGTTCATGTTGAGAATAAATCATGTAATTGGAGACTTAACCTAATATTTTCATTCAGAACCAAAGAATACCTAGCTCCAAACAATGCCCTAAAGTATTCGACAAGTGCTGCCTACAGATATAACAGTCACCTGATAAGAAATCTTTAGTACTTGTATTTAACCAAATGTTTCTTATCAGACCCACGTAACTGGTTTATATATATTCTCCACTCATACAAGACTCCTGCTTCACCTTGTACCTTCTGCTCTCATCCTGTATTCATACACAAAACCACCACTACCACACATTAACCTTTCTTTCTTCTTCCACAACCATAACCACAACCACCACCCCTACCACCACTACCACCACTCTTTTTCTTTCCTCATACCTTTTTTCTTCTTTTTTTTCTTCTATAAACAACACACCACCACTACTACTACCACTACCACCACCACTACACCTCAACCTTTTTTTCTTTCTTCTTCCCCTACCACTAAAACCACCACCACAACAACTACCATGCTTTTTCTTGCTCTACATTAACCTCTTTGTTTCTTTTTCAATTTCCACAATTACAACCACCACCACTACCTTCTACACCACACTTTTGCTTGCTCCACATTTGTTTCAACCTTTTTTTTGCTTTCTTCTCTGACAGTCACATTTACAACCACTACCAGATCTTTCTTGCTCTACATAATCGTTCTTGTTCACATAAACAGCTCATTTTGAACTACATTAACCTTTCTCTTTTCCATTAAATCAAGCTTCCCTCCAAGAGGTTCAACAAGAAGAATTAATCAATACTAGTATAAGCAGGTTCAAACAGCCCAAGTCACCTCTACCTTGGCTTCAGCTGCTATCACGAGTACTATATTTATCTTTATTATAATACCAGTAAAGCTTATACGGAATTCAAAAGACCAGGCAATCAATCATGATGGTAACATTCTTGTTATCTTCTCATCAACTGCTTCAAATTCATGATATTCTCAAAATACAATTATATGAGTACTCATCAGAGAGGTTGGAGTTATTACACAATGCTTCTTATAGTGAGAAGAAGTCTATGAGAAAGGGGGAGAATGTCAACTTATAGGGAGTAGAATCAAATGAGATAATTATAATTATCAGGATTGGAAATAATTTAGGAACTTAGTATATTTCCTGGCATGATGTAACAATCCTATTGTTAGGTAGTTAGGCAACAGGCAACGATAGTTGTTTCCTATAGTGAGCAAGTCTTCTTCTTTATAATAGGGCGTAGGGAAATACTATCTCGTCAGATAGTACGGAAATGGCTTGCTAGTCTAATCGATCGATCGAATGATACTATCTCGTCAAATAGTAAAATGAGTGGATTGTCGTGCTTGATAGAACTATCGCAATAGTCCTATGTTCGAGCGGCCCGTCGAGACTATCACAAGAGTCTCCGGTTTCTTGAGGCGTAGGCTTTGGTAGAGGAGAAGTGTATAGAAGAGAGTAAAAGTAATCGTATTGCAATATCTTAAGTATAGAAAAGTACTTAGATGGTTGCGTGAAGATCCTACCCCTTGGTCGTTTTTTCTTTTTTTTTTTTTCTTTTTTTTTGTAATCAAATCGTTATTATGTTTAAAGGTACAAAAGACTCATGCAGCGCTAGCTATGGAGATAAAAAACCTATAAGCAAACATCTTCCCGCCCGCTGCACC